>MDTG01166915.1_pt1 | contig 10762 bp, 9 predicted proteins | sample 811421 | NCBI WGS metagenome assembly MDTG01 (sample SAMN05326645, study PRJNA326480) | marine metagenome | isolation source: seawater | place: Pacific Ocean: South East | collected 2011
CACCTCGTTCAAGTCGAGGCGCCCAAGGCAATTGTGTGGCCCATCAAGGCCTTGCCACGCCACGCGTACGACGCCATCAGCGGCAAGTTTTTCCTCGTCATCGAGGAGGGCACTCACGACGTGCACGGTAACAAGTACGTGCCTAATGCCGACTCGCTCGGCAAGAAGGTGGCCAACACGGGGATGAAAGTCGGTAGCTGCTGCGCCGGATCCTTTCCGCACGGCGTCATGCAAATCAAGAAGCGGCTGCGGTGCAAGGAGTGCGAGCCGCAATACATCGTCGGCGCCGACCGCATCATCGTGCTGACCGTGCGCCTGTACAAGCACGCCGAGGGCGGCGAGGGTGACCCGCAGCCTTGTAGCGAGGAGGAAGTGCTCAAGATTGTGCGCGGCGCCTTCAACGAGTCGCAAACGGCCAAGTGGGGCGACCTCGAGAACAAGATGCTTCTGCACCTCAGCCTGCAATGGGGCGACACCGACACGGCCGCGGACGACCCGGTGCACCCAAGCGACTTCACCGCCCCCCGCGGCCACGCCGGCCTCTTTGAGCCAAAGGAGGAGCCGCCGCACGCGCTCGACGGCGCACCCGTCGGGTTTTACGAGTTTGAGATGATCAATGGCGTGGCGTCGATCCGCTTCCACCTGCATGGCGCGACCACAACGCCCGGGCTAAAGGAGCAGCACAAGTTGCGGCCGTTCCGGTTCGCCGTCCGGTCGATGAACCCGTACCTCGCGAGTCACAACGGCTTCTTCGTCAAGACGGTGCCCTTCCACGCCAAGCAAAAGATCACCAAGTACGTGCACACCGCTGAGCGCTACATCATGGACACCTCAACCTCCGCCGTCATCATCGCGTCGCCGCCCCACGACGCGCGCATCCCGTCGCCGTACGCGTGGTGGCGCATGGGCCACGCCGGGTGATTCGCACACGCGTGTAATGTGTGCGTGCGTGAAGTGTAAGAGTGCACTTTTATCCGAACACAAACGACCCAACCTTTCCCCGCGTTGACACGCTCACACGCCAAAATGCCCGCGTCGTGCTTACGTGCACGCACACCCCTATTTTTCCTCCTTCTTGGCCTTCTTCTTCTTGGGCTTGCCGTCCTCGTCCTCCGAGGACGACGACGAGGAGGAGGAATCGCCACCGCCTTCCTTCTTGGCCTTCTTCTTCTTCTTCTTCTTCTTGGTGCCATTCTTCACGCACGAGTCGTTGCTGTACTTCTCCTTGGAGTAGTCCCTGTGGTATCCGGTCCAGCAGGGTCCCTTGGACTGCGAAGCGTGCTCGCGCACCAGCGTAAGCGCATGCGCGCCCGTGCTGGCCGCTTGGGGGAGGCACCCCGCATACAGCGCGTCGCCGGTGCGACGGTTCGCGAGCGCGGTGCCACGGTTTTGGGCCGCCAATTGCCTTTTAAAGTACCCGTCCATTGCGAACCGACGCACTCCTTACCTAAAGGGTACCCACGCAACCGATATAGCGGCACCCGTCTCCAACTCACATGCCCGCCGGCGCGCTTGTGATGAAGTCCTTGGTCTTCTTGCGGAAGGTCTCGTCCGGCGACTCCTTGGTGAACTCGGAGAGCGCGTCGCACGCCGCCTTGGCCGCCGCGTAGAACTTCTTGTCCTTCTCGAAGGCGTCCCTCTCGGCCGCGCTGAGGGCCTTGGTCTCCTTCTCGAGGTCCTCGACCGCCTTCTCGAGCTTGCGGGTGCACTCGGCCAGCTCCTTGCTCGACTTGACGTCGCCCGCCGCGGCCTTGGCCTCGGCCTCGTCGAGCTTCAGCTTCCACGCGGCCTCCAGCTTCTTGAGCTCGGCGTCGGCCTCGCGCTGGGCGACGTCGCGCGCCTTGTTGCACTCGACCTTGAAGGCCTCCAGCTCCTCCTGCACCGACTTCTTCTGCGCGTTGCAGGTCGCAAGCTCCTTCTTGAGGTCCTCCATCTGCTTGCTCGACTCGCCGCCCTCGCGGGTCATCTGCTCGATCTTGCGGACCGACTCGTCGGACGCGTTCTGCAGCTTGTCGAGCGCGGCCTCCTTCTTCTTGAGCATCTCCTCCAGCTTGGCGATCGCCGTACGCGCCGCCTTCTCCTCTTGGTCCCGGAACGCGTCCACGGCCTTGATGCGGCGCTTTGCGCACTCCTCGCCTTCGGCGCGCGCCTTGCGGAGCGCCTCCACGCGCTCGGCTTGATCCTTCTCGTACTCTTTGATGAGGTCCTTGACCACCTCCGAGCTCTTGGCCACGACCTGGTTGCCCAGGCCGTCCGCCTTCACGGGCTTGGCGCCGCCGCCCTTGCGCATCTGGAAGCCCTGCGGCGCCGCGGGCGTGCTCTGCGCCTTGCTGAACACCGGCGCGGCTCCCGGGTCGTTGACGATGACGCTGTCCGCGCTCGCGGCCTTCTTGAGCGCGTCCGCGGCCTGTTTTCCCTTGAGCGCGCCCGCAGGCAGGTCGCCCGGGGCGCCGATCGGCGCGGCTTCGCGCCGGTGCGCCTCGCCGGCCCGAAGCACGGCGTCGAAGCGAGCGCTGGTGCCCATCGGCATGGCTGTATCGCCACCCTCTGCCTCCCTTTGGTGCACAGCGCGTCGGACTTATGCGCTCAGGGGTGATAGATCGCCGCACGGCCCCACGTCCCGAAATGGCAAGTTTGCGCGGTCGATTGGGGCGTTCTGCAATTTCGCCCGCTTGGGCCACTCTTAAGAAAAAGAGGCGCGCGCGTGCGCGCGTGCAATGCGCAAGCCCGTGCGGCTCGCCGACCTGCAGACGCGCGCGGAGGCGCTCAGCTGGCTGCGTTCCACCTTTGAGCGGCAGCTCGAGGCGTCGATCGATGCCAATACGGAACCGAACAAGGGCATTCCGGGAGACTACAACGCGCGGCAGGCGTTCAACGTGCTCCTCTCGCCGGCTGAGCAGCGCACCTTCTTTCAGCAGATCATCGCCGACCGCAGATATTGGCCGCGCATCAAGTCGCTCATCGGCAACCCACCCTTTAGCTTCTTGCTGCCCGAGGACGAGATGCTCCTGCGCGCGGGCGGCATCTGCCGCAATCGCGCGCACCTGTCGGCGCAGGACTCGAGCATCTCAAAGGCGCCCGACTTTGGCGACGGCCACTTCCACGACGACGCGGAGCGCACGTACCGCGTGATCAACCACGACACAAAGGACCTAAGTCTCCCGTGGCAAAACCTAAATGTGCAGAAGCAGGTGGTCGTCGACGTGCGACTGAAGATGTACTCGCAAAAAGTGAAGGTGGCCATCTTCCGCGGCCTCGACGCGCACTCCGGAAAGCAGGCGTCGCTCATGTTCCCCAGACCCGGCGAGGTTGTGGTGCTGCACCTAAGCAGCGCGCTGGAGACGGCGGGTCCCAAATCCATCACGGTGCGCGTTGTGTCGGGCAGACAGAAGGTGCGGTTCAGTCCCATAGCTAGGTTGGTTGTGACCGTGGTGCACGCGTAAGTTCATTACACAATTTAAGCCTCTGCAACTTGTGTCACTAGTGTAGGCGGAATGGATTTGTCGGCGTACGCGTATCCCGGCAAACGCGCCGCTCCGCGCGTCCCGCACACCATCCGCACCAATCCCAAGCACAACGGCCGCTGGTCGGCGCTCGACAACGACGCCCTGACCGAGGTGCTCGCGGGCTGGAACGATCGAGAGCTTGCGCGCGTGTCGGGCGTGGACCGCCGCACGCTCCGGCTGGCGCGGCCCATGATCCGGCGCTTCCTGGGACTGAGCGAGTCGCAGTGGGACGTCTTCGAGGCCGTGCTCCACCGGCGCGAGAATGTGCTGCTGATGGGCGCGCCCGGCACGGGCAAGTCCTTTTTGCTGAACGTCCTCGTGGAGCGCGTGCCCCACCCGTTGGTGACGGCGTCCACCGCTGCGGCCGCCGACAAGCTTTCCGGTGGGAGCACGCTGCACTCGTCGCTCGGCCTCGGCTTCGGCCTCGCGACGGCCGAGAAGATTGTGACCCGGTTGGTCAAGTTTCAACACTTCAACGACAGCACCATCCAATTCGTCAAGGCTTGCAAGACGCTCGTCGTCGACGAGGTGTCGATGCTTTCCGCCAAGACGCTGTCGACTGTCGAGGAGGTGTTGCTGCTGACGCGCGGCGGGAAGAAGCGGATGCCGCAACTCGTCTTCTCGGGCGACCCGATGCAGCTGAAGGCGGTGGACGCCAGGGAAAACGGCCCCTTTCACGCGGCGGGCGTGGTGCAGCGCCTTCGCCCCTACGTGCTGACCGAGTCGTTTCGCCAAACGGAGGACTCGCCGTTCCTGCGCATCCTCAACAGCGCGCGGATGGGAAAGGCGCGCGAGGCCGACGTCGATTGGCTGCGCGCGCACTTCAACCCGTCGGTGCGCGCGGACGCGCCCAGGCTCTTCTGCCTGGTGCGGGACGTGAGCGATTACAACTGGGCGCAGCTACAACAGATTGCTGGCGAACCCGTCTTTTACCAGCCAACCTTCACGGGCAAAAAACCCTCGGCTCAAGCCTCATCGGTGCCTTATGGGGGAGCGGTGTACCTCAAGGTTGGCGCGCGCGTGGTGCTCAACCGCAACCTGCCCGAGCACATTGGGAAGCTGCACAACGGCTCCTGCGGCACCATCGTGGCCATGACGCCGAACAGCGTGCGTGTAAACTTTGACTGCGGCGTCGAAGTGACCATCAAGAACTACGTGGAAGAGTTCAAGGACAAGGACGACAACGTGACGGGCACGCGCACGTTCATGCCCCTGATGCTCGCCTGGGCCGTCTCGATCCACCGCGCGCAGGGGGCGACGCTCGACGCCATGCACGTCGACCTGAAGAACTGCTTCGAGGCGGGGCAGGCGTACGTGGCGCTCTCGCGCGTGCGCGAGGCGCAGCACGCCCAGGTGGACAACCTGTCGCTGGGCAAGCTGATCTGGATTGACAAGGAGGCGCTGCGCTTCTACAACGACTGCGCCGACCGGTCGGAGGCGCGCAAGGAGCGGCACCGCAATCGCGAGCGGAGGGCGATGCAGCGGGAGTTTGACGAGACCGACGATGCCGCGCTGCACGCGATGATGGACGCGGTGGAAGCGGCAGTGTCTTAGCAAACGTTCTTTTTAAGTTATCGACACCCAGTACTCACAGACCACGTGCGCGATCACGAGCCGCTGCACGGCGTGGCTCACGCGCACCACGCCCAGTCGGCGCGTCAGCGCCCCCGCCACCGCTGTGCTGGCGGCCGCCATGCCGAGCGCACCCCATCGGCGCCGCCTCCAGCAGCGCGCGTAGTGCGCCGGCGTGTGCACCAACGACAGGTATGCGAGCATCAGCTCGAGCCCGCGCTGCGCGCCAAGCCAGAGCCACGTAAAGCCGGCGAGCGCGTGCACCGTGATCGAGCCGTCCGGTCCGCCGTCCTCCGCAAAGTGCACCAGCGACGCGGCCACAAACAGAACCGTGACGAGCTTGGGCGGCAGCGGCGCGAAGCAGCACGCGGCGTACACGGGCGGCCAGTGGCGCGTGGCCAAATCGGTCGCGCCGTGCGCGGCCACAAAGGCGAGGAGGGGGCGCAGGTGGTGCACATCGAAGTCGTACACGCACATCGCGCGTGCGCACGTGCGAGTGGCAGCCGCTCGCATGTGGGTATAGCGAGCGGACAATAAGCACGCCTGAGGAAGCGTGTGGTAAGGCGACGGGGCGACGAGACCACGCAGGTGGCGGCGATGTGGCTCCTGCCCAGTATGAGCCGCCTGTCGCTGCGCCCGGCCCGCCGCGCTGTGGTGACCACCGGCGCGCCGGTGAAGAAGCAGAAAACCGGCGCCACGTACACCTACTACGAGCAGCGGTTTAACGACTTCTTTGAGCTGCTGCCCCTCGAGGAGAAGGAGGAGCTGCTTGCGTACCTTGCGGAGCAGTACAAGGCATTCGGCTTAGACCCAAACGGGAAGTGGTTGACGGAACGGCTGCCCGACGCTCTGCTGCAGTTCATCTTCAAAGACGGGTGGGAAACGGAACCGATCGACAGTCACTGGAAGTGGAAGTACGATACGCTGTTCAAGGCAAACGAGCGACTGATGACGAGGCGCATGCTGCGCAAGAAGGGGCTAAACGTGGCCGACGAGGAGTCGGCGCCAAGTCGGAAACGGGCGAAGCAGCTGGCGAGCCAGCAGCGCTGGAAACAGTCGTTTGACATCGACAACAAGCCCAGGGGCGCCGTGCTTGAGGTGGACGACAGGGTGGTGCGCGATCTTGAGAAGCAGTTTCCCCGACCCGAGGACCTAAGAAACGTGGACGACATGCAAGGAGCGGGGCCGTCGTGTTGCATGCACAATGGGTAGTAGCCCGTGGGTCGTTCACTTTAACTGCGTTAGGACCTTGTAAAACACCGCGTAATCGCGCGCTTTTACACAATGAAAGTCCTTTGTGGAGACGAGCTTCCCTATCGCCCCGGGAGAGGGCTTGGGCTGCGCCGGCTTGTCCTCCGTTGGCTGCGCTCCCTTCCGAGCGCGCGACGGCGGCATTGCGCGCGCCACACGCCGCGACGCGCGCGCCCGCTTTCCCTCGCCTCTTAGCGGGCCTCCGCCGCCTCCGCGGCCTGCTGGTTGAGGTTCTTGGCCCAATCTAGGTGGTCCCTTCTGGCCGCTGCGAGGTACACGTCGGGATTGAAGTAGTCGTCGGGGTCGAGCTCCCACGCGTTGTGCCGCGCGTCGCTCGTGAGCACCTCGCACCACCGCAGGATTCGGCCCTCGTTCGAGAGCGTGCCGCGCGGGCCAAGCTCGTTAAGCGTGTCCGAGTAGGCAATGGCCTGAGCCGTCAAGCCCAACCACGCGCACGTGTCCACCTCGGCCGCGGTTGGCTCCACTCCAAAGCGCGACGGCGCCTTGTTCTTGTGTGCGGTGTCTGCGGGAGTGGGCGTCGGCGCCGGCGCCGGAGCGGGCGCTGGCGGGGGCTTGGCCTTCTTCGATTTGGAAGCGGAGACCAGCCACGAGGCGGGGTTGCGCCTCGCCGCCACCTCGGCTGCCTCGGCTGCGGCCTTGTCGGCCTCCTGCTTGGCGACCCACTCCGCCTCCGCTTGGGCGCGGTGTCTTCTCGCCTCGCGCACCAGCGGCGCGTGCATCTTCCCCGTGAGCCCGATCGGCTCCCACTTGTTGGACACGATGAGCTCCTGCAAGGCAAACGTGCAGGTGGTGCCCCACAGCTTGCGCGCTGCGTCGTAGCAGCACGTCGGCCCGGCGTGCTGCTTCACCTCCTTTAGGTTGCGGTACTCGGACCTACCGTAGTAGGGTGGGTTGTCCAGGTAAGCGCGAATTGCCGCGCACTCTTCTTCCACAACATCGGGATCCACAAACGCCATGGCGCGGTGCGACCGCAACAAACGAGCGCAAAAGTTGCAAGACGCAATTGTAACGCGCTCACAAACCATAAGCTTGTAACGCGCGCCTACTTAACAAAGCGGCGGCACTTGGCGCGCGTGGCGCGCCATGAGCGCGCGGACTGTGCCAACCATCGACTGGGACCAATGGTCCCAACCCAAGACGGCTGCGGAGCTCACCCCAAGCCTCTCGGGCCTAAACCTGAAGAGCGCCGCGCCGCAGCGGCGCGCTGTGCCCACGGCCATGAACAACGACGAGGCGAGCGGCTCGAGCGACAAAGGCGATGAGGCCCCCAAGTATTCCGACTACGACCTCTTTGGCTCCGACAGCGACGGAGACGACCCCAAGCCCGAGCCCGCGCCCGCGCCCGCGCCCGCTGCGGCGCCCGTCATCAGCCTAGACAGCGACGACGACGAGCCGATGCCGCAGGCTCCGGCTCCGGCTCCAGCCTCTGCCGCAGCCGCGCCCACGGCCGACGAGACCCGCGCGAAGGCGATGGAGCTTAAGCGCAAGATGGACCAGCTTAAGGCGGAGGCCGACGAGGCCAAGCGGCAGAAGAAGGCGTTGGCGGCGGAGCTGAAGGAGAAGAAGCAGAGGGCGGCGGAGGAGGCGGCTCAGGCCAAGATCGCCAAGGCGCAGCAGGCCGAGGCGGACCGGCTCGAGAAGGAGGCGGAGAAGAAGCGCAAGGCAGAGCAGGCGGAGGCGGACCGGGCGGCCAAGGCGGCGGAGAAGGCGGAGCAGCAGGCGGCTAAGGAGGCGGCCAAGCAGGCTGCCGCCGAGGCGGCGGCGGCGGCCAAGGCCGCCAAGGCGGCGGCCAAGGCCGAGAAGGAGGAGGCGGCGGCGGCGGCCAAGGCCGAGAAGGAGGCCGAGAAGGCGGAGAAGGAGGCGCAGAGGCTGGCGGAGAAGGAGGCCAAGGAGGCAGCCAAGGCGGAGAAGGAGGCGCAGAAGGCGGCGGTGGCCGAAGCGGCGGCCGACGCCAAGGCGGCGGCCGCCGAGGCCAAGCTGCAGCAGCAGAAGGCCAAGAAGGAGGCAGCCGAAGCGGCGGCGGCTGAGAAGGCGGCGGCGAAGGCCAAGAAGGAGGCGGAGGCAAAGGCGGCGGAGGCGGAGGCGGAGCGGCAGAGGCTGGAGGAGGAGTGCGCGGATCTGCTCGAGGCCATCCACCGCACGCGCTGGGAGATGCGCGGCTTGGGCGTGGACTTCAAGAACCAGCTGCAGGCCTACAAGGACCTCAACTGCGAGGAGGTGCTCAACGGCGCGACGGAGCTGCCCAAGTGGATGGAGGCGATGATCCCCATCTTTGAGCGCATGTCCAAGGAGATGGAGGACGCCGAGAACGAGGATCCCGTCGCGTGGGAGCTCGAGGACGAGGACGGCCACGAGGGCGAGCACACCCGGTACGCCAAGCAGTTCGACAAGGAGAACGCCGAGGCGGAGAACGAGGAGCAGGACCCGGACGACATGGACGTGGTCGGCAAGTTCAAGCAGGGCGCGGCGAACGCCGAGGAAGAGGACGAGGAGGTGGACTGGGAGCCGGACACGCTGCAGGTGGACATCAAGCTGCTTGTGCGCAACGTGAAGGACGACACTGAGGAGAAGGAGCTGTGGCGCGCGAAGCTCATCACGCACGACTACGAGAACCGCATCAAGGGCGACTACGTAAGCAAAGGGCCCGATCCGGATAACCCGCAGAAGACCCTGTACGAGTTTGTGCTGCGCGAGGAGAAGCCGTACCCGTCCGAGATCCCGGCGGAGTACGTGGAGGCGTACAAGCTCGAGAAGATGAGCATCGAGCGCGCGGTGCAGGTGCTCATCCAAAAGATGTGCCCCGACTGCGACCCGTCGGTTGCGGAATCGGTCGCGGGCGGCCCGTTGTCGCCGTACGACGCGCCGTGGGTCGCACAGCAGAACATGGAGCTGCAGGTTGGCCAGAAGCAGACGTACTGGAACATCGGGTTCCAGTTCCCGGACCGGAGCGAGGAAAACCAGGAGCGGGCACGCAGCGTTGTGGAGCAGATGCTCAACGCCTCAACGCAGGCCTGGTCGAGCATCACCATGCTGTCGGTTGTGCAGGTGAGCGGCGTCGCCGACAAGGCGGGTTTCCTGGCGGCGCAGTCGCAGATGGACGCCATGGTCGAGAAGGGCTTCAAGCTGACCAAGGAGGAGAACGAGTACGTCGAGGCGACCGAGGGCAAGGACTGGAAGGTGAAGCTCACTCCGCAAAACCAGCTCAAGGTTGTGATGCAGGTACGAGAAATGTTCGAGGAGATGGACAGGGCCGACCGAGCGAAGAAGGGCGCGGCGGCGCAGCGACAGATTGGCGACGACGACGCGGCCATGGTGCAGAAGGCCGACAAGGGCAAGTGAGGAGACGCTGTCGGCCTGGGTGGGGGTTAGTAGTGGAAGGGTGAGTGGGGATCCGCTATAATATTTGCGTTGTGGGTGTGTGTGTAACTTGGCGTTTGTCACTTTTAAGCACTTTGCGCCATTAGGCGCATGCTGCTCGCCCAAAAGAACCCCTTTCCAAGAGGGGACGAGATCACGTTTGATGAGGAGAGCCACACGTACACTGTGCGCGGCAAGAAGGTGCCCGTCTCGGTCACCAAGCTTGTGTCGCAGGCCGTGCCGCCCGAGCATCGCTTCGATGGGCGCAAGATCATCACCAAGAACCTCAGCAGCTGGCGCGTCAACGCTTCGAGCAAGTACCACAACTTGGTCGCGGAGGTCGACGACGAGCAGGCGATCAAGAACGTGCTGGCGAGCTGGGACAAGAATCGCGACGCGGGCACGGGCATGCACAAGTGCTTTGAGCAGTACCTGAACGGCGAGCCCGTGACGAGGGAGGCGGAGTACGCCAAGGAGATGGAGCAGTTCCACGTGGCCATGGACAGCCTGGCGGGGCTTACGCCCATGCGCACGGAGATGTCCATCTTCGCCAACGACGCGCGGGGCGACGCGGCCGTGGCCGGGCAGATCGACCTGCTCATGAAGGACACCGAGGGCGGGGTGCACATTGTGGACTTCAAGCGCACAGCCGGCGACCTTACTCCGGGCGCGTCCTCCTACGGCAAGAAGTTCCTCAACGACCTGCCGATCAACGACCACTACAAATACTCGCTCCAGCTCGCGCTGTACGCGGCCATGTTTGAGCTGCAGACGGGCGTGCCCGTCCTGTCGTGCAGGCTGATGCAGGTGCACCCCGACCTCGACGAGGCGCGGATCGTCCCCACAACCGATATGGCCGAGCACGCGCGCGCGCTGCTCACGAGCGCGGGGGTGGCGCTGTGAAGCGTGCGTGTGTAACACACGTGCGTGTGTGTAAGGAAAATGGTGCACAGTTGCGTTCCGAACACGCGGTACTTGTACGACAAATCGATAACTGCGCGCCTTACACATGCTAGGTGAGGAAGCGGCGCATGTCGGTGCGCGCCGCCTCGCCG
>MDTG01369273.1_pt1 | contig 10762 bp, 4 predicted proteins | sample 811421 | NCBI WGS metagenome assembly MDTG01 (sample SAMN05326645, study PRJNA326480) | marine metagenome | isolation source: seawater | place: Pacific Ocean: South East | collected 2011
GGACGAATAAGAAAAGCACACGCACCGCATAGCAATACGACGATAGCAGTACTCACGATGATTTCCGTTGACCCCACGAGAACGTTTTCCTTCCTACCGGATTTGGTCGTTTCTTTCCTTCTTTCTTTTTTGGTAAAGGGTGCTCACCTCTTCTTTAGACGTCACACTTTTTCTCTTCTTTTTTCGAGTCGTCTTTTTTTTGTATCTTTCGTTGTTCCTCACAAAAATTCGAGCGTACAGAAATGGCGCCTTCTTCTCCCGGCGCGACGCGGCGCGGCGGCGATGGCCCACCGGCGAGGAAGCGAAAGGAGAGGGCGTCTTCGTCTCCGTCGATGCGGGCGCGGCGAGGGAAGAAGCGGGCTCCGGCGGGTGATGATGATGGCGATGACGATGATGGCGACGACGATGCCAAAATCAAATCTCAAAAACAGAGGAAAAATCAAACGAATCGTTTTGGGGCGGGAGACGAGTCGCAACCGACGTTGAGCGTCGCGTCGAAAGACGAGGAAGACAACGACGAGGAAGACGAGAAAGAAACGACGCGCGAACCGAAGATAACTCCGAGAGAATGGTTCGCGCTGTTAGAAGAGTCCGCGTCGAGATATCGAGAGGACTTAGAGCGATTGAGATGCGACGCGGAATGCATTGTGGACGACTCGTCGGACGACCAAATGGCTTCCAAACGGGAAGAGGAAAAGAAGAAAGAGAAAAAGAAAGAAAGAAACCTTGACGAAATATCCCCGTACGACGCGCTCGATTCCGGATGTCTTTTGTTTGAAGACATGTGGAACGTGCGATCGAGAGCGATGGAGGAGCATTTGTCTGGAACTTCTACCACCGTTGCCGCTATTGATTCAACCACTACTTTGGCGATGCCGAGTATGGCGAGGAAACGCCTGGAGAAGATGATGAAATACAAAGAGAAAGTAGAAGCGAGCAAAGCATTCGACGGAATCGGAACGTTCGAACAGCTCTTGGTGCAAAAAAAGTCGCAACTGGCCAATGTGTTAGACCCGGTGTGCCATTGTTCCGCGAGTAATTCAGCCTTGAAGGAACCAACAGCGAGCGAACAACTTAGTCGGTTACCGCACTCGCGCAGGTTTATTGAAATCTATGAAAATGGATCCACGACCAAGGAACGAGTGGAGAGATTGAAGATGATTGCGTACGTTTTGAACTTGAAGCTACCGGGTGAGGTGTGTCAGAAGAGAACCTCGAGTGCCATACGGGGATTTCAAGGGCAAATGAAGGAAGTGTTGATGCGTTTACTGTCTTTAGCATTTGCGTGTGCTAGACACGAGTTACGCGATGCTGTATTTTTCCTTCAGTTAGATGAAAACTTGGTCACGAAAGAGATGGCAAAAGAGCAGAACGATAAAGCGAGAGAAATTACGTTCCAAAACGCGCAGATTTTGACCGCCGTGATGTCGGTAATGATTGGTTTAATTAGCGAAAGTAACGAAAAAACGTTTGAGACTTGGCAAAAATTAGAATACACGGGACACGTGTCTTCAGAAGCGGAGGCAAGTAAGACAACGGAACCGCACGAAAACACTATGCTATTAGATTTCGATTGCCTGAAAAGGTTTGCGCGAATTTTACGCAAGAAATTTCACGCGAGAAATCAAACGATAGTGACGCCTGGGACTACGACAAATAAGAAAGGAGAATCATTATCACCGATAGTGGGCGCTGCTTTGACAGCAAGTGCTGCTGGCCCAGAGCCCGACGACGATGACGAAGCAGAGGGAATGGAATACGATCAAGCGATGAAAGGAGATGGAACAAAACAACAGCAACAAGCAACCACGACGAAGATGACGACGGCATCTCTCTTGACACACTACCCGTATTTATTTTCGGGAATGCGTTTGGAGGATAGCGATATCATAGGCCGATGCATCAATTCCATGCCAATTGTATCGTTTGCGGGTTCGAGGATACGAACACGTCGATGGGAGCAAAATGTGGAAGATATCAAAGTGTGCAAAGCTTTTTGGGAAGTTTTAAAGCTTGGCAACGATATTGTTTGTCGCTTGAGTGCAATGGTTGGAGATTTGTACAGCGTAATATCGCCAAAAAATTTAGACGAGACATTCTTCGCTATAGGAAAGGAGAAAGTGGCGAACAATTTATCCAGATGGCACGCGCCCGATTTTATAGAACAAAAGGAGATGCTATTCTACGCCGAAAGCGTACAGATGCCATTTACATACGACCAATGGCTACTGATGTCGCACTGCGAGACGAAAGATGCATTTTGCCGCAAACTCGTTGCTTTTTTCATGGTGACTCAAGATTCCTCGATTCAAACAGTCCCTCAATATCGGAAAGATATTTGTCGCACTTTGTGCGTCTTAAAGTACCACAAACACTTAGTTGATGGCATGAAACGCGACTTAGTGGACCGATTATACAGTTCTACTGAGGAAAGTGGAAATGTTAAAGCATTGTTACTGCTTCCACTACGAGAGTTTCCGGGACAATACGGATCACACGACCATCAAACTCTTTACAAGCTGACGGCGATGTTGGGTATTTTGAATGAAATGGCGAGATATACCGTAAAGATATACGATACCGAGGTTCGAGAGAACAAATACGGAGAGAGCGCAGAGTTCATCGTCAAAGAGGCAAACATTTTACCTCTGATTCTCCAGCTCTTGCGCGATATCCCGTCCGACGCAATCATGTTGCAAAAAGCAACCGGTGGTTACCGCTCCATTGCACTTGACCTCGAGTTAGCGTCGCTGTTTGGAGCTTTATGCGAGAAAGAGCAAGTTCGCGCGGAGGTGCTGAAATATGAAGACGGTGCGTTCCTACCGCTGGTAGTGAAGAGACTGCTTGATGTGTTATCGTCTTCCACATCTTCTACGTCCTTAGCGAACGATAACACGCAGCTTGACCTGTACGAACACAACATGTGTGCCTCTCCGACGTATTTGTTAAGGAAGCGACTAACGGGACGGGGATTGAATTATAACCCGAGACCGGGGGCAGGTTCTTCTCGAAAAAATGGTTACATAACGGCGGAGATTATTGAAAAAGTTTCCGTATGCTTCGCCAATATGAACGGGAAAATTAAAGAGATTAACGACGAGCTGGACAAGCGCGACTTCTCTTCGATTTTGTTAAAATTACTCGAACGAAAAGAATCCGTCGTGAAAGAATCGGTTTCGGCGGCAATCATCGCAATGGGTGAACACAAGAAAATAATAGGAAGGATTGAGCTATTGGTCAAAACTTTTGCCCATGATCACGAGCTATTCCTCTCAATAACTGAACGAGACGCTTACAAATCCATGATGCGATCTATCACGGAGTTGGTGAAGGAAACTCCGACCTTGCCGATCGCCATTGATAATGTTGTGTGCCGAACTCGCATGCATAGATGGAAAGAAAGAATCTTCCGAGAATCGGAAGAACACATTTACGACAATCTGAAGAATACCGAAGAAGGAATGGCAAATTTGAAATCATTCGACGAAGAATACGGCACGGGAAGTTTAGTGAAATGGTTTGAACCTTCAGGAGGTGGTGTTCTTACACAGTTCCAAGACTTGCAAAACGCGCTCGATCAGATCGTCACGTGTTGTACTTCGGATGTCATAAAGTTTCGAAATTATTACGACGATGGTGATGAAGAGACCAAGAGACATTTGGAAAAGACCAAGTTATATAGAGCCGTTCGCGTATACGCGCGTATATTTCGCGCGAAAGTCGCGGTGGGTTCTCTTGGCTTACCAGAGGGAAATCTCTCTCTTCAGGTGAGTGAGACTGATCCAACACTTCATGCGACTGGCAAGAACCCGTCGGTGCTCGAATTAAATTTAGTGGAAATGATCATATCTGCACTTGCAGATTTACGCTTAGAAGATGCGAGCGACGTTATGGTTGACGAGGGAATGGTTGAAAGCGTGAAGTCTTTGATAGAAGTTCTCCGTAAGATCAACACTCGAGTAGAAGTGTTGTTAGATTTCGTGAAAGATGAAAAGGAAGATTCGCGCATCATCTCCGTCGCGGAAGTGCTCAAGGAAGCGTGTTATTGCATGAGTTTATTGGCCAGTAAATCGTGTCATCAAGACCGCGTTGCGAGTGCCGGGGTTATTCCAGTCTTGGTCGAGATAATCTCGAATTTTAACTCGAAGCAAAAGGAAAACCCGCACGATCCGGTCGCCATCACGTCTTCTGTCGCGAGACGTGCTGCGGATGCAATCACGAACCTCGCACACGAAAATCACACCATCAAATCCACCGTGCGAAACGACGGTGGTATTCCACCGCTAATCTCTTTGTTGCATTGCGTCCACGACGTGAAAGTACAACGCGCCGCCGCTGCCGCACTGAGAACGTTGGCGTTTAAAAATCCTGATAACAAAAACCAAATCGTCGAAGAAGGCGCATTGAAAATGCTCCTTTTCATGGTCCGTTCGGAAGACTCTTCAGTCCATAAAGAAGCCGTCGGTGTGATTGGTAATCTCGTTCACTCGAGCTTACCCATCAAGAAGCGAGTGTTAGACGAGGGTGCGTTACAGCCCGTTATTGGTTTGTTGTCTTCCTCATGTCTCGAATCGCAACGAGAGGCGGCTTTGTTGCTTGGCCAATTCGCAGCTACAGAGCCTAGAGATTATAACATGACTCGAATCGTTCAGAGAGGTGCCATTGCGCCTTTAGTGGAGATGCTGAAGAATCCAGATCCAGGTTTACGCGAAATGGCTGCGTTCGCATTAGGAAGACTCGCGCAAAATGCAGACAATCAAATTGGCATTTGCTTTGGCTCAGCTCTCAGCCCTCTCTTGAAACAACTCGATTCTAACATTGATGACGTCATGGTGCATTTACGGCATACAAACAATTCGGCAAAAAAGCTGGACTCTGAGTTGAAAGAGGACGCGAAACGATATGTGCAGAATTTGCAACACAACGCAGCCTTTGCTTTGTACGGATTATCGGACAACGAGGATAACGTGCACGTAATTATCATGGAAGGGGCGGTGCAACGTTTCCGCGATGCCACTCTTCTCTTGGAAGCTTCCATAACGTGCGTGCAAAAGACCTTGCAACGTTTGGAAGAGAAACTGACGTTAGATAAAAGCAAGAAATGTCGCGAGTATTTGCAATACCTGATGACAACCGAGCCAAAACACGCGACGAAGTTTTGCATCGCCGTCGCTTTTGCGCATCTGTGCAATAAGAACGATATGCAAGAAATCTTCCTCGAATCCGGAGGTTTGAAAATATTAATTGATGTTCTCGTCAATCACGCGTGGAACAAAACTGGGCACAAACTTTCCGAAAAAGGAGTGTCCTTCAGCAGACCTGGAATTAATACTACCGGTATTCGACGATATTTTTTAAAGTCACTCGCGTTTACACCGTCAGCCGCGACGAATGAAGCCATCAAATACCCGGACGAATCTGGCAATTCTGACTTCAATAAGAGCATCGTCGCGATTAGAGAAAAATTAGCAAACGTCCAAAATTTACATGGTCATTGCTTAACCGCTTCTTCGTTGCTCCCATCCGGAGCGACAGGAGCCAACGTGCGAGAAGCCATTGAGGCTATCTCGAGCATCGTCGAAAAGACGAAATGCGACGGTTTAGGTAATAACGCCCCGGAAGATTCCTTAGATGAGTTCATTCAACTCGATGATGATGCAAATGAAATCGAGGCGAATAAATACGTTTCGGAAATTTCCACTCAATTTTTACCTCGGAGTAACGGTTTTGTTGAGTCGGATTTATTCCATGAATGTTTCGTGGTTACGGATGGTGGCGATAAAAAAGTCAGAATTGGCGACCGAATGCCGGGGATATCGAGTGACATGAAATTGAATGCAAAACTCAAGAACCTTGATTTTTGCGACGTTGTGTTCGTGTGCGCCTATGGTCGTCGAGAGTATCGTGCGCATCGAATTGCATTTGCGCACGCAAGCGAAAATTTTTTGAAACTCATAGAAGCTGGTTGCTTGCACGTTGATAACGCGAAAAGTAAAAAGGACGAAAAAGTCTTTGGCGCCATGGTTGACGAAGAGGAAGATCCGGCACGCATGATGATTGACGACGACGATGACGATGATGACGATAACGACGACGATAACGAGAACGAGAACGAAAAAGTGTTGTGTCGAGTAAAGCTCGATTGTTCCGAGATGGCGTTCGAGAAATTGCTTTACTACTTGTACACCGGCACATTCACCGGCTTTCTAAGGCCTCGCAGAGAATATCTCGATGCCTCTGCACACGAGCGAGTGGTGGAAATTTACTTTGAAGTACTCAATTTGGCGAGAAAATACGATCTCGACGGTCTCATTCGAGAAGTCGAGGTCAGTTTCAAAGGCATTTTTACCGTGCAAAACTACCTACGAATTATGTATCACCCGGGGCTGGAAAACTCAGATGTGATCACCAAACTCGGCTGGCAATTTGCGTTTGAGAAGAGGAACGTGCACAAAATAATCGAGCTTCATGGTATGAACTACTACACGATGATGATGCACGACGACGAGGAAAAATTGACAAGCTGGTTGTCCGATCGAATTAAAAACGCTCGCAATTTCGCGCAAGGATGCGAAGTGGAATCAGACGAGGAAGTAGAAGAAGGTGAAGAAGAGGGGCTCGAGGAACTAGAATAGACACAAGAAAGAGAGAGGGCGAAGAGCGCAGTAAATACTAATATTATTAAGAAAGGTAGGAATACTTTCTCTTTAAATAACAATAAGTTCTACTGAAATGCTACTACATAAGAATACACAACGCGTTGTTTCCTCTCATTTCCTCTAAATACTTCCGTAAAGCCTTTACTGCTTTACGAGATGATGAGCGCCTTCTTCAACAAGGAGCCTGCCGTTTCGCTCGGTTTTGCGCCTTTTGCGATCCAAGCCTTGATCGCCGGGGCGTTCAAAGAAGACTCTTTTTTGAGCGGATCGTACCATCCTAACAATTCGAGAGGTAATCCGTCGCGTCTCTTTTTGGAATCAATGGCAACTAATCTGTAAAACGCTTGGCGCTTTCTCCCCAAACGCGTAAAACGAATCTGTTTTCAGAAGGAAGAGAGAGAAACAGGGTTAGGTTGAATTCCAAGAAGGCGAAGAAAGTGAAAACGACGACTCGAAAAAGTACTCCTCCTTACCACAACTCTGTTTTCAATCTTCAACGAAGGAAACGCTTTCGCGGTTCTCATCGGCGCCTGCGTGTACGTGAGAGAATTTGGTGAGTTTTTGCGTCGCACGATGTCGCGACGTCGCGAATCGCGCGCGTCGTCGTCATTTTTTTCGGATTTTTATCCAGAGGGAGGGAGAGGGAGACGGCTGCATTCCATCCCAGGTGACCGCGAAAAGAAACGTCGCGAAAACGAGCGCGTACCTTGGCCGACAAGCCTTGCGTGGAGCACACGCCGTTTGAGAAATTCAATCGAGCAGGAGTGGATGCTGCGAACGACATCGCGTGGTGTTCGTACTACGGGCTACAGTGACGTTTTCGAGCCCAAACCAAATTTGACCTTTTTTTTCTTTGTCCGGTGTCGATTGAGAGAAAGCGCGAAAAAAAAACTTCGAGCTCGAAGCTCTCTTTTCTTTTCCTTCGAAAGAAAGAAAAGACGCACTAAAACAAATACAAAGCGCATTTTTTTTTGCGAAACGCGTCACAAAAGTGAACGTTGCGACGAAACATCCACCGAAACAATGATCAACGCCGACGGAGATAACGTCGATTTGTACATCCCGAGAAAGTGCTCGTGGACGAACCGCTTGATCACGTGCAAAGATCACGCGGCGATTCAAGTGAACGTCGGGCATTTGGGTCCGGACGGGACGTACACGGGCAACTATTCGACTTTTGCCATTTCGGGTTACGTGAGAAACAAGGTACGTTGTCGTGAAGTGCAGTTACGGATGCAATAGTATTTGTGGGACGCTCTGTCGCGGGTGCTTTTGGAGTCGTGCGATCGCGAGTGGTTGAATACCGCGCGATTTCGCGTTTTGATTTTTCCGAGAAAACAAACCCCACTTTAGAGAAATCAAATCTCGTGCTTTTGTGCGCGTGCTCACCTCTCCTCTTCTCTCTTATTGATTTCAATGACAGGGTGAATCGGACTGCGCCATGGACCAACTCTGGCAAAAGAAGAAGGGCAACAACTAATGATTCGTCATTAGTCTTTGCTTTTATTTTTAGAAAGAGTTTAGCATTAGGAACGGAATTGTTTATTTACAAAATCGAATGTATAGCACAATAACGAAAACACACGTAACTGTAACTGTTTATCGATTGGTCAAGGACGCAAGCGCACTGACGATACAACACCACTGATGACTACTAATACTAATTTATTTCTTTTTCACCGGAGCGAAGAAACTGGCAATGGACTTTGGCTTGGTTTTGATTTCTTTCAAACCGCCGTCGGCGTTCAGCTTAAATATCGTCTTCTCTTTCTCCGGAGCGCCAAACTTCTTATTCACCGAGGGTGGCTTTGGGAGTGGCTTCCTTAACCCCGCGCCCAGGGGGTTATTCGACGCCGTTTTGCTAAACTTGTTTCGTATGTCGTCGTTCTCATCGTTCTTGTTCTCACTTGTTCGCTTGAACGCGTTGTCTGTCGTCGGTTTTTGATGACTTTGCTTGTTCGGCGAAGAGAGCGGCGTGCGTTTTCTCTTTGACGCGGAGAGTGGTGCCGGCGTTTGCTCATTCGTTTGTACTGCTTGTTCCGCGGCACCGAGCATTTTGGCGATTTCTAAATCTTCCAAGTCTTCTGCGCTCAAAACTGGTTGTTTCTTTTTCGCAGGCGAAACTCCTATGCTTTGCGGATGCTTCCTCGGCGAACGTCTAGGCTGAGAAGGAGGAGGAACTGCTGTTGCTGCTGCCACGGCTGCGGTCGCTACGACTGGTGTTGGAGCCGTGGAAGTGGCACCTTTCTTCGCCGCAAACATAGAATTGATGTTGACTTTGGGAATTTTCGGTCCCTCATTCATCGATTGCGTGTTATTATTATTATATCTTTGCTGATGTTGATGCTGAAAGTGTGGTTGCGCTCGAGCAAACGGACGCCTCGTAATGGGGTCCATTCTTCCTTCGGCGATTTCAATCGCAACTTTGTTGTCGAAAACTTTTCCCAAAAAGTCAAGCTCATCCGACGTCTTTTTGAGAAGCTCCTCGGGAAGCGGCGTCAAGTGCTTCAATTTTTTCTCCTTGATGTCGTAAATCAACGCGTGTTTGAACGTATACACCGCTTTCTGCCATTTCGCGATGTAATCCTCTGGCACTTCAATCTTTGGGTCTTTACTCATCATCTCTAACGCGGTTTTTGCGCATCGATTATTCTTGTTGACGAACGCGTGGGCCTTTTTAAAACCAACATTTCTAACATTTTCCAAGAAGTCGCACCCAGACATTGCACAGAGACCCAAGAAATCGTCGTGATTCCAATTCTCAAACGACAAGGGAGAATTGGCACCCCTCGAACCTTTTCCTTTCGAGGCAGACTTTGCACCACCTTTCTTCTTTGTGGCAGTCTTTTTCATGTCTACGTTTTCATCCGATTCGTTCGTTCCATCATTTTCCACAGTAATTTGACTGTCGTTGTTATCCGTCATCTCACCGCACGTCGTCGTCGTCGTCGTCGTTGTCTTGTTCATCAACACGTCCTCTAACAAAACTTCTTTACACGCCCCAAACTTATCCAACTTGAAACAAACTCTCTCGCACCCGTATGCGATCAAATCGGAATCTTCCGTAAACACCACATCCACTCCACCATTTTCCCTCGATTGCTTCGCCAAATGCGCTATTTGCGCGTCCGCCTCGTATGGAGCCACGACAAATTCGATCCCTTCTCTCTTCAGCGCCGTAATCAACTCCAATGCCATGCTCGGCGAAATGTCTAAGCTTTGCGTAAACATAAACGTCGCGCCTTCTCGATTGCCTTGTTCCAACCGCTCTCGTCCTTTCTGTTTCGCTTCTTCTCTTCTTTGTCGTCTCGTGCCTTCCTCGCTCGCTTTCGCTGGCAATCGATCGCCGTCGAACACAATCACGGGGTCGATGCCAAAAAATTTCAACATGTTCGCTCGATGTATGCAGTAGTTGACGTACGGTGCGTCTCGATTTTGCTTTCGCCAATAGTGATTCCCTGTTTGCAATTCTAACGCGCACGAGTACGCGCCTTTGTGGAGCCACGAGTACGCGTCGACGGCAGCGCGCATACCTGTACCACGACGCGTCAAAGAGCGAGCATTTACGCGTTGTTTTTTTGGGTCAGCGCATCGCGTAAAGTCGATACAAAAACGCCACGACATCGAAAAACGGTTCCAAATCAAAAAACGCCATTTCACCACTCGCGTTAAAATCGTTGCAAAAAAAAATCACGTTTCTTCACGGAAAGCGCACCTCGATACTGCTCCACCCGCGAGTCTCTGTGGTAGTGTTTCAACTGCTCCGGTAAACCTTTGATGCCCATGACTTTGACGACTTTGACGACGCTCCTACGAGCGACTCCTTTAATGTGTTGTTTATTGAGCGTGCTTTCAAACTTTTTCCTTCTTCTTCTTTTTTTTTTTTGAATTTTATATTTAGGGTTTTAACCACCGCCTTTGTCCACACACTAAGAAAAGACTCGACATCATCATCATCATCAAATCAGACCACTTTTGACTCTTTCATCAACGCTTTCCTTTCGCCGTTGTTGTTTTGTGGTACCCACAAAACGACCGCCGGGACGGAAAAAGAAGGGCTCGAATAAAGTTGAGAACGAGGAGAAAGCGACGATGGCGAAAAC
>MDTG01410755.1_pt1 | contig 10762 bp, 6 predicted proteins | sample 811421 | NCBI WGS metagenome assembly MDTG01 (sample SAMN05326645, study PRJNA326480) | marine metagenome | isolation source: seawater | place: Pacific Ocean: South East | collected 2011
GGTCAAGTAATGGTATTTGATCCTCCGTTTATTAAAGCTAAAGTGGGCGATACAGTTACATTTTTACCAACTGACATGTTGCATAATTCTCAATCAGTGCCAGGTATGATCCCCTCCTCTGCTAGTTCTTGGAATGGAGCAATGAACGAAAAAATAACTATTGAACTAAATACAGAAGGTGTTTATGTCTATCAATGTACCCCACACATAGCATTAGGAATGATAGGTGTTATTCAGGTTGGTGACGCCTCTAATATTGATGATATTAAAAATTCTACCTCTTCTCTTGAATCAATGATTGTGATGAATAAAGAAAGAGTTCAACAATATTTGTCACAAGTAAAATAATGAATAAACCCAAGAATTTTTCTGACTTCTTTGCTCTTTCTATGACAAAGTTTTTTAGATTTATTGCTGATACATTTTTTGCAAAAAGATATGGACACAGAGCCGTAGTTCTTGAAACCATAGCAGGTGTTCCAGGCATGGTTGCAGGCATGCTCATTCATCTTCGTAGTTTAAGAAGTATGAAAACTGGGTATGGTCCTCAAATAAGAGAAATGCTTGCTGAAGCTGAAAATGAAAGAATGCATTTAATGTTTTTTATTGAAATAGCAAAACCAAATGCTTTTGAGAGACTTCTTGTTATTGCAGCTCAAGGCATATTTATGACCTTTTACCTGTTTATGTATATTTTCTTTCCAAAAACCTCACATCGCATGATTGGATATTTTGAAGATGAGGCTGTTAAAAGCTATACAGAGTATCTTGAACTAGTTGAAAGCGGAAAAGTTATGAACATAAGGGCGCCTAGGATTGCTATTGATTACTATTCTTTATCTAATGAAGCTAGACTTTCAGATCTAATTATCTCTGTTCGTGCAGATGAAATGCATCATGCTGATGTTAACCATTCATATGCTGATGGGTTATGCAATGATTCAAATAATCAATATATATCAAAAGCAGATGATACATCTGAGGAAAAAGTAGCTTAGCTATCAGTTATTATTAATTCTGAACTTCTTCAATTAAGAAATTAGATGGTAATTTATAACCCTAAGAATAGATTATTTCTTTCTAAATTTTTAATCATAAATTCTGTGATTTCGGATTTGTTTAAATCCAATGTATTATCCTTATTAGAACCGGATAAAGCATCACTAGATTCTGAACTTGTTGCTGTACAGTATTCCCTTATATCAACTTCTGTATACCCTAAGTCTTTTATATCCTCGTTATATAACCCCTCAAAATCAGAGGAAATATCTGGATCAACGTATAGTTTCTGGATACCAGCTGCATCCCATAATTGAATATAGTATGGTATTAAGAAATACTCAGTAGTTGAGCCAATACTCCCAGCATCAATTTTGTGATCTTCTTTGCTAACAGTAAAATTAAGTCTATCGGTTGCACCATAGCCATCATCATTAGTTAAGACTATTGTTTCAATGAAATTGCCTGCGCTATCAATTCTAGCGTAACCCATTTGACCATTACTCCATAATGAATTTGAAACAGTGTAAATAGATTCATCGGTAAATGAAAGACTGGTTTCGATATCAAGAGTATATTCATTTGTCGACGTATTTAATACACAGCCATCTATTGTAGGCGTGGATTCAAGAAGATATTGTTGAATTACAGGGCCTTTAACATCCTCAAGGAAATTAGCTGGATTTCTAAAAACTATTTGTGAATCATCATCGACTAATCCAAGATTTTCAAGATCTTGCCAGTATATATAGTGAGATACAAAGCCACCAGAAGTGTTGTAATAACCCATAAAAACTCGGAATCGATGATCGCCTGATCTCAGGTAAGGGCTTAATGATAGATCTAGATTAAAGGTAGCATCGCCTGATGAAATAGGTTCAATAATAGCATAATCTCCTTGATGCCAAACTTCATCACCTTTTCCATTAAATCCTGAATCAAAATCTAATCTTAGCCCAAGGTATAAATTTTGTGATTCAAACTCATCTCTATAATCAACAAATGAATTAGAAGTAGTTACTGTCCCCGTACCAGCTGTTCTGTTTGAGGCATTATTAAATTCAAGATCGCCTGAAACACTTGTTATTTTAGGATAATTGAGACCATCTGATCTCTCATAATAAAATACTCTATTTCCGCTTACTCTTGATAAGACATTTCGCTGTAAAACAGAACCAGAGGAATTAAGAACTTCAATTGAATATACCTCATAATAACCACCATAAATGATACTTTCACCAGCTGCCAAACCTGAAATACCATCAATTACTAAATTATATGTACTTTGATTTGAATCATAAACAGCAGTTGCATATAACCTTTCGGATGTGCTAGCTGCATATGAGGGACCACCAATAGCAAAACGAAGAGAGTAAGTATCAGCAGGTAAATCATGATTAGTAATAAACGTTAAAAGAAAATTGTTATTTTCTTCATCTAATGAAATTGAATCTACATATCCGATCTCAGGAAGATTTTTTATTGTTATAGATATGTCTTTTGTTTCTGTTACACCGCCCAGCTCTGAATTAATAGTAAATTCGTAAACATTATTTTGATCTGAATCTATGGGATTTTCATAATCTAATTTCTTTTCTTTGAAATAAAGGTAATAGGTATCCATATCATTAGCTTGAGAAGACGATAGTTCAAAGAGATCACTATCAGGCCCTGTTAATGATATATCAAAGATTTCATTAAAATTTGGTGCAGCACAAACATCATAATCAGATGAATTAAATGAGAGGCCGGCTAAATAAAGAGAATTTTCCTTCGTATCATCTCTTCCATAATAGATCTGACTATCATAATCCTCTCTAATTTCGAGAGTTCCATTGTTTGCAAGAGATGAATAGTTTGAGCCATCGAAAAGTATTTCATGATCACAAACATCATTGAGAATAATTGTGAATACTTGTGTAAGTGTATATGCCCCATCTGAAATATTGACTCTAATCTTATAGACGCTTTTTGTTTCATAGTCAGGATTAGCAATAAATGTAATTACTCCAGATGAATCAATATTAAATAAGATACCATCTTTATAATCAGCATCAATTGAATAGGTAAAGCTGCTATTACTATCTGGATCAGATACAGTAATTGAGCCAACACCCGTTTGGTTTTCATCAACTGTAAAAGTGGTACTAGATGTTATTGATGGTGAATTATCATTAAGATCATTTACATTCACAATAATATCTTTGGTTGTAGTATAGACACCATCAGTAACTGTAACTGTAGCATTAAAAGAAGATGTTGTTTCATAATCTGGCGCTTCAAGAAATGATAATCTTCCAGAATTATTTATAGCTAAATTATCTCCACTTACACTGTATGTATAAGTTGCAGACTCTCTATAACGGTCATCAATAGTGCCACTTGGATTTGCGCATTCCGTTGTCGGTTCTTCACCAGCAACAGGAGCAGGAATAGCAGAAACAGGACCAAAATCTGGATCAGTAACTGATATGCAGCCTATTGCAGTTTGATTTTCATCACCACTTATCGATTCTGTAACAATTGTTGGAGGGTTATCATTTAGATTCTTTAAGATAACTTCTAGAGATAAATTTCTTGCCAATTCAGAGTTATTAGTCGATTGAGCAGTTATTGTTAGAGTACCTTTATTCATTGCAGAAATATCTCCACCAGCAGTATCTGCATCCGGAGCTTCAAGAAACTTCAGTTCTCCTGTTGATGTATTTAATTCAACATCATTGAGTAAATCATTGTCTTCACTGCTAATTGAATAAATAATTGAATCATTTGAACCTGATACTGCAGTAAAAGTACCAATATTTAATTGCTCCTCGTCAGGAGTTATTATATTTGTGGTATCTCCATAGCCAGTAAAAAAGGGACAAGTATCACTACTTCCATCTCCTACTGTAAAAGTCGTATTTATAGCAGGATGTGGTGATCCTGAAATATACCCACCAACAGAAGAAATTTCTGAGTAAGAAGAAGATGGCATATAGGTGTTTTCTGCAAAACCCCAGTCATTTATATTGAGTGATTTAATTATATAGGTTCCTCTTTGATTTGTTAGAAAAGGAATAGTTGCGATTGCTTGGGTTGAGCTCAGTGGAATCTTACCATCACCGTCATCTCTTACATAAACGATGCTTTGTGTGCAATTTGGACTAATTGTTTCTATCCAAATATCTCTAATAGATGTCTGCGCATTTGTATTTTCAAAGTCCACAGTAAATTTCATATAATCACGCAATGGATCTATAGTTGCTTGATATGGTTCAATTTTTACATTTGTAATGGAAGGAGCTGTTACATCAGCCTCATCGCCACCTCCCGCTAAAATAAAGGCTACAGTGTCTCCTGCATAGCCTGCATAAGTATTTAATAACGGAGTTACATTAACAAAACCAAGTTGCGCATCGGTATCTAGGAATTCTCTTTCAAAAGTATGTTTTACATAACCAATATGACCTTCATCATCTAGAATAGTTGCCATTTTCCATTGCAGTTCTCTTGAAGGAGTTCCTCCATATTCATCAGCATTAAGAAAATCACCTTGACCTTTTCTTGCTCCATATATATATGTATCTGCAGCATACATCGGTGATAGAGAATAAAAGTAAAATTCAAATTCTACAATTTCAGGATCTGTATAATTTGGAGCAATTGCCTCAAAGCAATTGTTATTGAATAATGCAAGGATAGGAGTATTTCTCTCAATAATTCTTCCAAAATCATCTTGTTCGCCTGCGTTATATGTAACTAGTTCACAAAGTTCAGGATAAATCTGTTCGGGTAAATATAAAAAAGTATGTCTACCATCAATCAATAGGTTTTTAGAGTCTTTGCTATTAAAGTTAACCAAAGCTTGGGTATTTGATCCATCAATAGCTAATTTAGGAAAATGAAATATTGAAGCTTGTAAATCATTTTCATTTAAAATTGAGTTATATGTATGTAGATGTTTTCCATCTGTTGGAGGAATTGATTCTGTTGTCAAAATTGAATCTGTTGACGAATCAGAATATAGATTTATTCCATAAGTTACATCATACCTGCATTGAGAATTTGCTTCCAAATTAAGCGTTTCTTCAAGTGTCCATATTTCACCAGATTCACTGTTTGAGGAAAGCGTCATTGGAAATGATTTTGTTTGACCACCACAGTAAATCTCTTGAGCAAATGCTGTAGATCTCAGTTGAGCATAAACTTGTTTTGCATTCGTATCACTATCTAATAAAAGAGTTGCTGTTAAAACAGGAGCTTCTGAAAATGTGCCATTTGATATTTCAAAAGTGCTTGAGATAATATCTTCAAGCACGTTATCAACCCATATATCCATGCTTTGATCAGCGGCATTTAATCCATCTGTTACAGATATAGTTGTTTGATACTGGCGTTTTGATTCAAAATCAGGTGTTTCTTTAAAAGTAATTGTGCCAGTCCAAGTTCCATTAACTAATGCAGTATCTATATTAAAGACATCGCCATCATCTCCACTAAGTGAAAAAACGAGTTGTGAATTTGCATCAGCATCAGTTGCTGTTACAGAGCCAACACTTAATTGATTTTCTAAAATACCAGAGCCAGGTAAAAATCCTAAATCACTCGGTAAAATTGGAGTCTCATCATTAAGATCATTCACAGTTATTTCAATCTCTTTGTTAGTTATATATAAGCCATCAAAAGCAGAAATTGTTAATGAATGAGATTGTTTGGTTTCATAATCTGGAGCAGATACAAAAGTTAAAATTCCATCTGTAGTAATAAAAAATTCTGTTCCAGAAATTGATAAAGAAACAGCATCCCCATCAACATCTGAAGTTGATATAGTACCAACTGCTGTTTCATTTTCATTTACTGTAAAACCTGATGTTTCAATGATTGGAGAATTATCATTAATATTTGTTATTATGACTGTAACATCCTTGGTAACAGTTTCTTCTCCATCTGTTAATGTAAATGTAATTGCATATGATGTTTTATCACTTTCATAGTCAGGAGCATTTTTAAATGACAGGACTTGATTTGATGAAAGATTAAATGCATCAGCATCTGAGCCACTGATTGAGAGAGTTAAATCATCTTCATCAACGTCATTGATTGGCACTGTAAGTATTGATAATTTATTCTCCGGTGTTTGAATTGTTGATGCTAGGTTAATGGTCGGTGCATCATTTACAGGAGAGATATCTACAGTAACATTTGCTGTTGATGATTTGTCACCTTGAAGAATGGTATAAGTAAAAGTGTCTGTGCCATTAAAATTTAAATCTGGTGAATAGATAATTTCTTGAGAAGACTGAGAAAGTGATGTTGTACCATTGCTGCCGTTTGAAAAATCAGATATTAAAACTGGTGCTGTTGTTATATAAGAATCGTTTACTAAAACAGAGATAATTACTTGGGTATCTTCTTCAGTTGATGTTGAGTCATTAAGAGCAGATACATCAGGCGTTATTTCATTGCTATCAATATTTTGATCTTCAGCAATATATTCAATGATATTTGTTTTATAGCTATTAAGAGTTTCTTCCGACACTGTGCCATTAGCAATCGCAACAATATCATTCTGAAGGGTACTCACTCCAAATCTAATGATTGAGGTAGTAAGATCATTATTTGATTTAACTGAAATAATTGGCATGACACTAGCAAGAGCAACTATAGTGTTTTCTTTGATGTTCTCGTCTATGGAAATATTTTTAGCTGTAATAAGATTTTCTAGGGCCTTACGAATAAATTCTTCTGTCTCAATATCAACTCTCGTGGAGGTTGAAATATACTGATTATCAAGCTCCTCAGCGATAGCTTTAAAGTAATCCTGAGTTGTTTCTGAAAGATTATTTAAATTATTTGTTATATTTTGTAGCGCAAAAGCTAAGATAGTTAGCTGATTTCCTTTTTCATAAAGATAATCATTAACTCCACCATCTCCTTTATTAGCAACTGGATCAAATGTATAAATATCTATATTGCTATCAATACCAAGAATTGTTTTTATATCTGCTCCAGAACCTCCTCCTGAACATTCTTCACCAGTATTAATACATAAAAATGCTGCTACTGAAGTTACAGGTGTGATAGTTTTAAAGTCACTATGACCAGTCATCTTGTGCAGAATGAGAAAATTATCAAGAAGAGTTTGAGAATCTAGATCTGTTCCACCTAATGAAATTAAATTACCATCTGAATATTTAATAGTAAATTTACCGTCATTATCAGAGGTCGTTGTACTCTCACCAAGATCAACAATAAAATTTGAATCTTGATCAATAAAGACTTCAGCTCCGGAGATATACCCATCAACAACAACTCCATCGGTCACCCTATAACCCTCGACAGTTACGGATGCAGATCTACTCCCTCCAGGTCCTGAGCAATTTATTGAAAAACTGATATTTCCTACTGAAGTTATCTGGACTGATTCAGAACCTGATGTACCTTTTGAGCCACTCCATCCTCCAGAAGCTGAACATGATGAAGTATTAGATGATGACCATGTTAGAGTAATATTATTATTAATTTCTTGACTGGTTGGGTCAGCTGAAAAAGAAACTATTGGTAATGGAGTTGGTGCAGTTGCATCTCCACCGCCACCGCCACCTCCACCACAAGATGTAATTAAAAAAAGCGTAAAAACAAGGTAGGTATAATATTTAAACACACTTAATTTTAACAAAGAAAAACAATATATGTATATAATGCAAAATAATTTATATGAATAAAAAAATTGTTTTAATATCTGGCTCAAGTAAAGGTCTTGGTGCAACTATGGCGAGAGCTTTTATAAAAAATAATTATAAAGTAGCAATTAATTTCTTTAAGAGTGAAAGTGAAGCAAAAATTCTTGAGGCTGAGCTTGGAGATGATTCAAAAGCATTTTATTGTGATGTTTCAAACTCACAAGATGTTTCCAATCTCATATTAGACATAAATGAAAGCTTTAAAGGCCTACCCTCGGTGTTAGTTAATAATGCTATTCCTAAATATATTTTCAATGGTGATGACAGAAAATTAGCTGAAGAAATTTCATGGCAAGAAATTCAAAATCATTTAGATGTAACCTTAAAAGGATCATTAAATTTGATACAAAATTTGATTCCTTCAATGAAGGAAAATTCGTATGGAAGAATAATTAATATAGGAACAAACCTTGTACAAAATCCAGTTGTTCCATATCACGATTATACAATTGCTAAGGCTGCTCTACTTGGCTTGACTAGAACGTTTGCTAAAGATCTTGGTCAAATGGGAATAACAGTTAATATGGTTTCAGGGGGTTTATTAAGAACAACTGATGCAAGTGCAGCAACTCCAGATTTTGTTTTTGATGCTATAGCTGATATGACGCCATTAAAAAAGGTTACTTCAATCGAAGAATTTTCAGACGCTGTGTTATTTTTTGCCTCTGATAAATCTAGATCAATTACCGGTCAAAACCTAACAGTTGATGGTGGATTAACATTTAACTGATGACAGAACATAAAACTCCGCTAAATTCAGATATCAATAGAATTATTGAAATGGCATGGGAAGATAGAACAACCTTTGATGCCATTAAATTGCAATTTGGAATGAATGAGCATGAGGTTAAAAAATTAATGAAAGAAAATCTCAAGTCATCTTCTTATAAGCTTTGGAGAAAAAGAGTTAATGGAAGAAAAACAAAACATTTATCTAAAAGAGATTTTGTTGTAGGCAGGCATAAATCATATGATCAAAATAAACACAAATAAATTAATTTATAAATTTTTTCTAATCTTTTCTTTTTTTGCATTCCAGACTTTTAGTGATGATTTTAAAGCTGTGGCTAAGTTTAAACCAGAATATCCTAAATCGGCCTATGCAAAAAGAATTAGTGGTTATGCAATAGTTACATTTAATATTAATGCTAAAGGAAGAACTAAAAATCAAAATATCTCATCTGCTAAATGCTTTAATCTTGTAGATAAAAGTGGGAAGTATTACTGGTATGACTTTACCAGTAATACTATTAAAGAGGCCTATGATTGTAAATATTTTGACTTTAAGGCACTAAAGGCCTCTAAACAGCTTTTATATATAAATAATGTTGGAAGGCCTATAAAACATTCGTATAAATACAATTTTACACATTGGAGTCTTATCAGAGTCGACAGTGTAATTGATCTTAAAAGTGGTGACTTTATATTACAGTAAATCAGGGCTTATTTTTTTTTAAATCTCCAAGAGATTCAAGATATTCCTTATTCATATATTTTACTGGATTAAATGGATTATCCCGAAAACTCTTAAGAGGTTGACCCAAGCCCATAAAACCTTTTTTTCTTGATTCTCTAACTTTATCGAAATCTATTTTAGCCTCTAAAATCTTATATTCATTTTCGGCTTTAACCAAAATTGATCCTTCAAAATCGCAGATCAGCGATCTACCATTTCCCTGTTCACCACTTCCGTTTAGGTCTACATAGTAACATTGCTGTTGTGCAGCAGTAGCCTGCACCATAACTGTTTCTATATCTCTATCTTTTGTTGGCGTCATAGTGGGATTAACAATTAATTCAGCTCCGGCTAAAGCAAGTGCTCTTGCAGTTTCAGGAAACCAAAGATCATAACAAATGTGAACACCAATGTTTCCTTTATTTTCTATGTTAAAAACACATATTTCATTACAAGAATCAACATCAATTTCATATGGTAACCAAGGATAAATCTTCTTTGCTTTGGCAACTAGTTCACCCTCCCTATTAAAGACTGGACATACATTAAATATCTTATGTCTATCTTCCTCATAGAAAGTGCCAGGAATCAAAAAAATTTTATTAGTTTTAGCAAATTCAGAAAAGACTTTTATATATTTGCTTAATGGGTGATTACAATTCTTTGCTCCGGATCCTCCAACAGCGAGCTCGCTGAGTATAACTAAATCTAAGTCATTTCTTCTAGTTACTAATTTATTTAATTCTTCTAACAGATATTCAAGATTATTAGTTTTTTTTAAGTTAAGTTGAAGAGCTGCTAGCTTAATTTCATTCATACTTTAATTTTGATGATTGATTGCTTGCATATACAGCTAGTATGCAACCGAGAAGCAGTCCAAAAGTTGCTAGATTAATGATGGCTTTAAAACCATAGTCAATAATTAATAATGAAGCTATTAGTGGCCCACTGGCAAGACCAATCTTTGAAACAAACCCTGCAAGAGCTGCCATTTGACCATACTTATCGAAAGTTGCAGCCAAACCTAATAAATATGGAATGACAAATCCCCATGTTATGCCAGTAATAGAATTTGCAATAAAGTAAATAGTTATATTTTCGGAAAAGTTTAATAGATTAGTAAATAATGCAGCAATGAGGAAACCAAATAAAAGTGGTATTGTCCTACCAAAACGAGTTGCGATGATATATGCAAATGCACCCCCACTTATAGAAATAATATTGGCAATGGTAAGAAGATTACTAATTTCATTATTGTTGAGATTTATATCTTTACCTAACTCAAATGCAAAGTCTGCGACTCCCATATTTGATGACTGAAATAAGAATAGGCTTAGAAGGCATATAGCTAGAAGAAATTTTGATTGCAGTGACAGCGTACCTGATTTATTAATCGTTTCTGACTTTTCTTGAGGATCTGGTATAAGTGGAAGTATAAAAAGTGTCATTAAGCTAAAAGTTATTAATACAAAAAAGACAGCTCCATATCCAAAAGAGTCCACAAGTCTTGGTACTGTAAAAATCCCAATACTTCCAAAAGAATATTGAACAACCATCAACATTCCAAAAACTCTATCTGGAA
>MDTG01270060.1_pt1 | contig 10761 bp, 10 predicted proteins | sample 811421 | NCBI WGS metagenome assembly MDTG01 (sample SAMN05326645, study PRJNA326480) | marine metagenome | isolation source: seawater | place: Pacific Ocean: South East | collected 2011
AGTCCTTGGTCCTTGTAGTCACGGTACAGAGCTTCCAGCTCTGGTGCACTCGCGGTGCACCCGCCTCAACCAAAGCCAGCGTGCTCGATCAGCAACACATGGTCGCAGAAGTCGTGGATACGAATCTCCTCGCCATATTGGTCGACCAGCTTCACATCGTCGATGACATCTCCCTCGGCCATGCCGGTCGGAGTAAGGTCGTTGCGGCAAGCATCGATCGGCCATCCGCCTTCGTAGGGGTGGTCCGATGGGTTCGTTGGGTCGGTGTACCAGTCCGCTTCGACGCCGTCTTCAAATCCGTCACCGTCGGAATCGACGTTGTCAGGATCTGACCCCAACTCTTCTTCTTCACTGTCGGTGAGTCCATCGCCATCCGTATCAGGGTCGAGAAACGAATCTTCCGTGACCTTGAGTTCGGCTGCGCCGCAGCCGACCATCAGGGCCATCAATATTCCAGGTAGTAGCACCGTGCGCATTGCTGCCTCCTATGAATATTTATCTTAGCGCGAAAAATGCACCGGTAGGGTTTCGATTGTCAGAAAGCGGTCAGTGGAGCATTAATCGAGTCCGAAGGCTTCTTCGGCGCTGGCCAATTCGATGCTTGGTTGCTCCTCTTTGAGCATGACAAATGGACCGCAGACCAGAGCATCCATGTGGGTTCGCATGAAACACTGGTAGGCATCCGCCGGTGAGTTGACGATCGGTTCGCCGCGCACATTCATGCTGGTATTGATCACGACACTGCACCCCGTCCGGTCACGAAACGCGCTGATCAGGTCGTAATACAAAGCATCTTGGGCGCGGTTGATGGTCTGAATGCGAGCGGAACCGTCAACATGAGTGATGGCCGGTAGCGCGGTCCCGTCCTCGCGAACGGGTGCCACAAGCAGCATGTAGGGGCTGGCTCTGTCGATCTCGAAATATTGCCCCACGCTCTCTTCCAACACGCTCGGTGCGAAGGGCCTAAACCCCTCTCTGAACTTGATCTTTCGATTGATGATGTCGCGCATCTCCGGGTGCCGTGCGTCGCCGAGGATGCTTCGGTGCCCCAGCGCGCGAGGCCCCCATTCGAGTCGACCTTGGTACCAACCAACCACGTTGGCTTGGTCGATGAGCTCGGCGGTTCGCTGCAGAAGCGCCGGGCGATCGAGGCGGGAGTACACCGCTCCGAACGAATCGAGAGCAGATTCGATCGCCTCGTCACTGTACCCGGGGCCGAGGTATGCATTGGTCATGCGCCAGTCTCGCGGCTTGCCCAGCAACTGGTGCCACGCCCAGAGTGCCGCCCCCATGGCACCGCCTGCATCCCCGGCGGCTGGCTGGACGAACACATCTTCGATGGGGTCGCTTCTGAGCACATGACCGTTGGCAACACAATTGAGCGCCACACCGCCGGCCATGCAGATGCGCGGAACGCCTGTGGCTTCGACTGCCGTGGCGGCGAGGTTGACCATGGTTTCGTTAACCACCTCTTGGATCGACCGGGCGACATCCTTATGAAACTGCTCCAAGGGACCCGATTCCATCGCCCGCGTAGGGCGTCCCATCACCTCTTCAAATCGCGAGTTGTACATCCTCAAGCCATGATCGAAATCGAAGCAGCGCATGTCGAGGCGAAAGGTCCCATCGGGCTTCATGTGGAACATCGACTTGATGTTCTCGACGTATCGGGGTTCGCCATACGGAGCGAGCCCCATCACCTTGTACTCGGCAGAGTTTACCTTGAACCCAAGGTAGGCGGTGAACGCCGAGTACAGCAGCCCGAGCGAGTGCGGGAAACGAATCTCCCCAAGAAGGTCAATGCTATTGCCTCGCCCGATCCCCCATGTGGCGGTTGACCACTCGCCGACACCGTCGACGGTGAGGATGGTCGCCTCGTCCCACCCGCTCGCATAAAATGCGCTGGCGGCGTGGGATAGGTGGTGGTGTCCGTAAACGATGGCGCCGCTGTAGTTGAACTCTCTCGCGAGAAGCTTATCGAGGCGGAGTTTGGTGGCGAACCAACTTGGGATGCCGCGTACAAACTGCGGAAACGACTTTGGAAACGAGGCCAAGTGACTCTTTAGGATCCGTTCGAACTTGACCAATGGCTTGTCGTAGAACGCAACCAGTTCGACATCCTCGATGCCAATTCCCGCTTCATCGAGAGCCCACCGTATGGCATGCGCCGGAAAGGTGTCGTCGTGCTTCTTGCGGGTGAACGCTTGCTCCGATGCCGCCGCAACAGGCACGCCATCGCGAAGCAGGCACGCGGCTGCATCATGATAAAAACAACTGAGTCCCAAAATGTACATTGCTGAAAGTGTAGCGTGCCGAGTGGGCGGGACCAACCCTCAGTTTTTCATGCCGCCGGCCTGCGGCGACATCGGCTGCCCAACTGCTGTTGGCGCTGCGACTCAGTCAGTCTCATTTGACGGCTTGGGTTTACGGTTCTTCCGTGCGCGCTTCGGTCGGTTGAGCTTGGCCATGACAACTTCAGCGTTCTCGTTTGGCACACCGGGTCTCTCGTAGGGTTGCTGCTCTTCCGGGGCGTCCTCTGCGTATTCGCCACTAAATTCGGCAGCGACTTTCTTCACTTTGCGAATCAACCGGTCACGAATTCCCATCGGGATGCTCTCCTCTGGCGATGCCAGATGTAACGCGACCGGCATGGGGAGACACCCCAGAGGCAACCAATGTCCCGCGCTATCGACAATGTGTGGTAGAACTGGTGCCGAAGCGAGGACACTATGGAGCAGAGTCTCACCTTAGAGCAGGTCATTGATTTCCTTTTGGAGACAAGCTTGTTTTGCGATTTGGAGCCCGATGAGTTGGGCGACATCGTACAAATCATGCAACTGCAGCGGTTTCGGACCGACCAACCGATCTTCCGTGAGGGCGATGAAGGCAGCGCTTGGTATGTGCTCTTTGACGGTGTGGCACGTGTTGAAAAACGAGACCCGTTTGCGCCTGCGCGCGAGGTTGCTCGGATTGGGCCCCACGCCTGTTTCGGCGAGATGGCGATCTTGGACAACTCACCGCGCAGCGCCAGTGTGATCGCTGAAGGGGACGTCACTGCATTTCGATTCCCTTCGGATCTGTTCACGATGTTGATTGAAGAGGAGAGTGTCGCCGCGTACAAGCTCATCCATGCAATGGCCAAGTCATTGTGTGTTCGTCAACGCAAGATGAATCAGCAGCTGTCGGACTTGATGGAGGCCCAGGATACGGATGTGTCTGGATTCCGTCGGCGAGTGCGTCCAATGGTTGATGAGTCGGCCGTCTCTGAGTGACGGGGATCTGGCTCGTCGGAGCTGCTGCTCTCGCGGCGCCGAAGGTCGGTGCGGTGGTAGAGCCCTCGGATGTGGTGGAACAGTACCGTCTTCACGCCGTCGAGCGTGCCATTTCTGGTCCCGCTGCGGAGTTGCTCTGTAAATCCGCAGCGGAAGACCTCCAAGTGTGTGCGACTGTGCTCACTGAACGAGGATGGCGGTATGCCACGCACGCCGATGCCACGGTGGTGGCGCCAACGGTGAAACTATCGCATCAAAGCCGCGCCGGGTTTCAGCAGAAAACGGTTGCGGAGATTGGAACCTACTGGACCCGAGAGTTGGATGATGGACTTGAAGGACTGATTGTCATCGAGCCCAGTGTCTTGACGGCCCTCGCGAAAGTTCCAGTTGTGGTGGCTTGGCCCGTACCCGGTGTTGTCATTGCCTGGGTTCCGGGCAACCCATCCCTTGACCGCATCCTCTCGATAGGAATCGCCAAGATGGTCGCGGAGTCCAACCATCCGATCAGTGCGAAGGGTTACCGGTATGCAAACGACGAGTGGCGAGTCTGGGGCGAGGCCAAGGCGTCAATCCCCGACTGATGCTCCGGAGTCGCCGGCAGCGCCCGAGTCGTGTGTTTTGTCGCCCGAGTCGGTGCCCGTGGACTCTTCCTCTTCATCCATGCACCCACCGGGAGCCATTGAGGCAACATCTTCGGGCGCTTTCGCGAAATAAGCGTCGTAGAACCTCGAGAGCTTGTCGATGTCGAGGCAGTTCATCAGGATCCGGCGCTCCCATGCTGAGGCGGCGAATCTCCAACGCATGTTGGAGTACGGCGTGATGATGACTCGTTCTTTGGACCCGAAGGCGCTGACCAGCACCGCAACTTCGGCATCACAGCCACCGGGGCAGTTGTACATGAATACAACGCCCCCATGTTCCTGATTGTGAACCCAGCGCTCCGGGGGCACCTCAGATTCGTAGACGCCCCAGTCGTACCAGCAAGGGTGGTGCGGTCCGCCAGCAGGAGGCCGGATTTCGTAATCAATGGGATCGGATAAATGCCGCCGGTCCTCGGTCGGAAGGTGGTCTTCTTGGCAGATTGGATCGCAGTCGGTGCACGGGCTCGCGCCGTCGGCTGCGAGGCACTCAAGGTCGTCTGAACATTCCTCGGTTGTGGCATCAAGTTTGCGGTCGCAACCCATCAGCAACAGCAGTGCGAAGATCTTTGTCATGGGGCCATGGTAGTCGGAAATCGGGCGGGTGTCGCGCTGTTGTCACCGGCATGCACCGGATCGACGGGCTAAGCGGAAGAATCAGGAGGGGAGACCGTGCTCCGAAAGTTTGGCCAACAGGTTGTGCAACGCATCTCGTCGCTGGTTGCGCGTCACGAATTGTTCGAGCGACAGGGCGAGCGGCCCGTCCAACCCCCACTTTCTCCGGGAGCGTGGTCCTCCGGCGATGGCAATGAGTCTGACGCTGACGCGGCTGAAGATGACACAGACGATGATCGAGTAGAGACGGCGGACGCCGACGCGCTGGCCGGCATCCTTTCGGGGGGCGCCATGATCGTCAACCACTGGGCCACTTGGTGCGAGAGCTGCATGGCAGAGAAAGCGGCTGTTCGTCGCCTCGCTGAGCGGTCGGATTGGCCAATGGTTGGCATCAGCTGGGATGCGTTCGAGGACGGTGACGTGGTCCGCTCGTTGGGCGAAGTCTACAACTTTGTGAAAACGGAAAACATCGACTGGCCCCAGTATGTCGTGGACGGCCACCCCGACGACTTCTTCAATGCCTTCGAGATCACAGAGCAGCAAATACCCCAAACGTGGCTTGTGGGCCCGGATGGAGCAATTCTACATCGCCTTCATGGGATGGTCGACGACGGACAAATCGAGAACCTGCTGGAGCGCATGAAATGATGCGGATCGCGGGGTTCGTCGTTCTGGTCGCTTGCGGGCCGCACCCAGTCGACCCGCCAGTACCGGTAAACGCTGCCTCAGACCGGTTGGTGATCGCGCACACCAACGACCTGCATGCACACTTCGCCCCGAATGCGGCCCCATGGATTGCGGGGGAACCCGAGGTGGGCGGGTTTGCAGAGATTGCCGGTCACGTTGAACAACTGCACAGACGGTGGGGGGGTGACAACGTCCTCGTTCTTGACGGTGGCGACATCATGACGGGAACACCGCTCATGGAGTTCGAGGTCCGTGGCGTCCGGGGCGGCGCCATGCTCGACTTCATGGAAGAGGCGGGCATGGACGCATGGGTGCTTGGGAACCATGAGTTTGACATCGGGTATGACCACGTCTCGGCGCTGGTCACGGCAAGTCGTATTCCTGTGTTGTCCGCGAACCTTGATGCCGTGGATGGGTCGGGAGTACCGGGCATCGCTGGTGTCCAAGACCACTCAATTTTTGAGCGGGCTGGATTGCGAATTGGTGTGTTTGGACTGACAACCGACTCCCTCGCCCGACTCACCGGTACAGACGCAACCAATCTCATGCAGGTTCGTTCCGTCGAGGAGGTTGCCAAGGAGCAGGTCGCCATTTTAGAGCCGCAGGTCGATCTCGTCGTGGCCCTGACTCACATGGGCTTGTCTGTTGATCAGCGAGTGGCAGAGGCCGTCGACGGCATTGACCTTATCGTTGGCGGTCACTCGCACACTTCGTTGACCGAGCCCGTGCGCGTGAACGACACGTGGATTGTACAGGCGGGCAGCTACGGTCGTCAGTTGGGGGTCGCCGACATGAGAGTGGTCGATGGCCAGATTGTCGACTTCAAGGCTCAACTGATCGACCTCATCCCGGGAACGGTCGAGCCCCCAGAGGCGTCGGCAACGCTAATGAAGACATGGTCCGAGCGGTTGGACGCCCTGTTTGCGGAATCCATAAGTGTTGTGCCTCAGGCGTTCTCAGAGCGATCCAAACAGGCAGAGACTTCCCTCGGGCGGTGGGCTGCCGACATGGTTCGGGGTGCTGCCGCTTGCGATATTGGAATTTACAACCCAGGCGGGATCCGGTCGGGGTTGGCAGAGGGGCCGGTAAACCGAGAAGACCTGTATCGGGTGTTCCCATTCGCGAACGATGTGGTGCAGTTTGAGGCATCAGGCGACGACTTGCTTGGACTGGCCATTAAGAATGCCGGAGCCGACCTGAATGGCGGTCATCCAGTGATGCAGTTGAGCGGCATGGTGGTTGAGTGGACCGTTGTTTCTGGGGCTCCATCGATCGTCTCGGTGACCGTCGGCGGCCAACCGTTGGAGCCACAACAAGTGTACACCGTTGCTACAAATAGCTACGTCGCAGACCGTTGGCGATACAACCTCGGCTTTGAGCCAGCGCAACTGAAAACCGCCGGGATCACAGTTTTTGAGGCAGCAGTAGACCGTGCGAAGGCCGGACCAATTAAGGCCCCAAGCGATCGACGAATGAAGCGAATCGATCGGTAAGGAGGCCGGTATGCCGGTTTGGATGGATAAGTTTGCGCCCATCGCCATTTTGTTGGTGGTTGTGGGCATCGTTATTTCTCGTCTGCCTCGGGTTGAGGGCGTCGAACACTCCGATGCTTTTCGGCGCCGTCGGGTCATGAACTGGCTTCCGCTGGGTTTGACGTACGCCTTCTTGTACATGGGCCGCTACAACATCAAGGTCAGTCAGCACGCATTCGGCGACATTGAATTCAATGGCGCCCCAATGATGACCAACTCCGACTTCGCAACCATTTTCTTTTGGGGAACCGCGATTTACGGCTCCTCATTCTTGATAAACGGGCCGCTCACGGACCGACTGGGCGGTAAGTTTGCCATCCTCGTCGGCGCGGGAGGCGCCGCCGTCATGAACTTGCTGATGGGGCTCGTGACCCAAGCGATTGTCAATGACACGCCGCTGTTGGGCATGGACAAAACCCTGCTGGCAACAAACCTAACAACCATTTTTAGCGCGCTGTACGCCATCAATATGTACTTTCAGAGCTTTGGCGCCGTCGCCATTGTGAAGTGCAATGCACCGTGGTTCCATGTGCGCGAGCGTGGAGTCTTCGGGGCCATCTTCGGCATCTTGATCTCGCTTGGGATCTACTTCGCGTTCGATGTCGGGTACATGATCATCGAGAGCATGAGCCTCGAGAACCTGTTCTTCATCCCAACCGTCCTGCTGGTTGCGTTCTGGTTGATCGACGTCTTCGTGGTTCGGAACACGCCCGGGGGGGCTGGGTTCGATGATTTCGATACAGCCGATGCATCGAGTGGTGATGAGGGTCCGCAACTCGGTGCCATCGCCGTGTTTAAGTTGATGCTCGGAAACCCGGTCATCATCATTATCGCGAGCATCGAGTTCTGTTCTGGTTTCCTCCGCCAAGCGATCATGCAGTGGTTTCGGTCGTACGCCAAGCAGACCGATGCCGTCTTGGGTCTGAAGGATTCCTTTGTGTATGATAACTGGGGCATGCTTCTCTGCTGCGCTGGGATCATGGGCGGTGTGGTTGCCGGTGTGATTTCAGACCGGGTCTTCCAGTCGCGACGCGGACCTGTTGCAGCGATCTTGTACGGTGGAATGTTGATCGGCTCCATCATCATGACGTTCACCTACCAGACGGACTTCTTGCCATGGTTGGTGATTCTGATGAGCGTGTGCGTAATCGGCGTACACGGCATGCTGAGCGGCACCGCGAGCATGGACTTCGGTGGCAAGAAGAATGTGGGTGTCGCCGTGGGCATCATCGACGGATTCGTGTACGCAGGAACGGCTGTGATGTCGATAACGTACGGCATCATTCTTCCAGACGATACCATCCAAGAGGTCGCAGCCAACCCAGACAACTGGTTCAGTTGGCCGGTCTCAATGATACCCATATCGTTGCTCGGGCTGGTCCTTGCCACGCGGATATGGAACGCGACGCCAAAAGGAAAGCAATCCAAGAAGGCGTCTTGAACCGAGTTGGCCGAATGACGGCGCACCGCAAAACGCCGCGCGTGCGGTGAAGGTGAGAGGAGGGGAGTGATGCCCGACCAAGACTCCAGTAGCAGTGCTGAACCAAACATGCCCCAGACCGCATCCTTTGCGGAGGTTGTCCGGGAGTTCTTCGGCTTTGTATCCGTCCGCGGCAAGCACGAGGTCGGTCGCATCCAAGAGATGAGTCGCCACCAACTGGAGATGCGGCAGTTGCGTAGAGACCGAGACAAGAGGCTTGAAAAGCTTGGTCGCGAAGCGATTGCATTGGTCAATGCTGGCGAGATTGATCATCCCGGTTTGGCGGTTCACATTGAGCACATTCAGCAACTCCAAGGCCGAATTGACACGCTCGCTGAAGAAGGACCGACCGCGCATGGCGTCGCGGATATCGGTGAGGAAGAATAGTCGAATTCTTGCGAGGTGTTCGGGCGTGCAATAGAAGGCGGGAGCGCCGCTGGAGCGGCCTGTCACATTGGGGGTATAGCTCAGTTGGGAGAGCATCTGACTGGCAGTCAGAAGGTCAGGGGTTCAAGTCCCCTTACCTCCACCATCTTCACCCTTGCTTCGGCAAGGGTTTTTTTTGCTGCATCCTTGAAGTGTCGAGTGCCTGTAAAGCCGCCCGCTCGGGGATTGCCGCAGGCGATGGTTTCCCATAGGAGGGGAATGCGGCGTGGGGTCTACAATCAGTTGATTCCAGCCATTGATTTTCGTCCGAGGATGTCATGAACGTGTCTAAAGCCCTTATTTTTATGTCTGCCCTCTTGTTTGGAGCGCCCGCAGAGGCGTCGAAGGTACCCACCGCAGACTACCGACTTAAGCTCGACAACTATGAAATCAAGCTCGTATCTTACCCGTTCCCATCGGGCCTCCACGTGGTCTTCCAAGAGGAACACAGCCAGCCGGTGGTTGCAGTCACATCCGTAATCGACTCTGGGTCTGAGAACGACCAGCCCGGTCGCGAGGGCATTGCGCACGTCATCGAGCACCTTGCGTTCCGAGCCCAGCACGGTGACCTGCCGAAAAACATGGACTTGATCAAGCAACTCGGCGGCTCATTCAACGCCTCGACGTGGACCGATTGGACCAACTACATGACGATTGCGCCCCGGGACGCACTGGAAGCCTTGCTGGCCATCGAAGCGCGACGGCTCAAGGACGGTCTCGCCAACGTCACCGAAGAGGACGTAAAGCTCGAGGTGGAGATCGCCCGGAACGAGAAACGCAGCCGCGATGAGAACGGAGCGCTCGGCGATGCGTTCCGGGTAGCGGGGCAACTCCTGTACCCCGAAGGCCACCCGTACACGCGGAGCGTGATCGGTTCCCACGACTCGCTGAGTGCCATCACACTGAAAGACGCGCAGGAGTATGTCGCCGAACACTACGTGCCCGAGAAAACGACCATCGTTGTGGTCGGTGATTTCGAACTTTCAGAGGGTTTCGGTCTCCTGATGAAGGCATGGGAGCAAGACTTAGACCTGCTGATGGCCCCTGAGGATGCGGAGACGTACCGTGGGCTCAAGGATCAGCGCGCTCGGAACCAGTTTCTGGACACATGGATCGTCGAGCTGGGTGAGTACATCCAAGCAAACGGTGGCAAGGGCGCCAAGCAGCGCGTTGATTGCTCCAAGCGCCAAGACCCGCCCATGCCGACCAGCCAAGAACCCATGCGCGTTAAGGGGCAGGTCAAAAAGACAACCACGGTGGTCGCTTGGTCCACCCCAGGCGGGTACTGCGGTGACGACATGATTGGCAGCATCGCGGCCAACCAACTGACCAACTACATCTATCGAACCATCGTCCCAAGCTGGGAGTACTCCAACGACGAGCAGAGCATCAATGGTCTGGGGTGTTTTTACAATGCCTCGGAATATGCCAGCGAAGTGTACTGCTACATCGAACCTGCGGAGGGTTACCGCGGAGAGAAGCTGGCCGACAAGGCCGCAGATGCGCTCTACCTGCAGTGGGACCGGGAAGTGTACAAGAGCGAGATCTACCGTGGGTTTATGGACTTCTCGTTCAACCAAGCCAAGATGAACGGCATGACCTCAATCCTGAACTCTGTGGACGAGGTCGCAACGCTGTATGGACGAGCAACCGCGACTGCGATGGACGCTCACTTTACGGGTGACGTCCGCTACTTCAGCCGTTCGATGAATGACATCAACAACGTGAGCGGCATGTTCCCTGTGCAAGAATTTGCTCGGAGGTGGCTCACACGGGACCGCATGGTCACCATCATTGTCGAACCCATGGACAAAGAGGAGCGTGAGCGGATGGAGGCGGCCGCGCAGAGCGGGGACGGCGGTCAGGATTACCATGCCACGTCTCGCGACGACAAGATGAAGACGTTGTTTGCCATGGGCGACATGACCGGAGAAAAGTTGTCTTCGCAGGTCGTTCAGCCGGATCGCTCAAAGGTGCGTGAAATCACGCTCGACAACGGTTTGGAGGTCATCATGATGCCGCACGGTGAGGCTCCGATGGTTCGGGCAGCACTGATTGTGAACGGCGACTCGAACTCTGGCGATGTCGAGGGCATGGACATGTTTGCCGAG
>MDTG01298195.1_pt1 | contig 10761 bp, 12 predicted proteins | sample 811421 | NCBI WGS metagenome assembly MDTG01 (sample SAMN05326645, study PRJNA326480) | marine metagenome | isolation source: seawater | place: Pacific Ocean: South East | collected 2011
GGATTATTTTCATTTATTTTAGATTTATATGATAATTCAAGAAATTTATATATTCTTTCATTATCAATTGTTATATTATCTCCTTTCATGTATTTATTATTTGCCATTTTAATATCAAAACGATTACTATTATTTGTTTTAATATTAACAATATTATGAATTTTAATAAACCATTTTATCATTGCATCTTTTGAATACAAATGTAATGTTGGAAGATTTTCATCTTTATTTAATATATCTTTTATATCACGACTGCAATTTGGACAAGGAATAATTGAATATAATGTTCTATAAAAAATAACATAATAATCTCTTAATTCTGGTTTAAAAGTGTATGTTATATAATGAAATAACTCCCATGCGATTGGTCCCCAATGGTCTAAATACATATATATATATATATAATACTAATAACTTATTTTCTATTATATTAAACAAGGTTGAATAATATAAATATTATATAACATAAATTAGTATGCTTGAATTAAATATCAATGCAACTTCATTAATATTTAATAATGAAATTAAAGAATATGATAATACAAAAGGATATATATTATTATATAATTATGATAATGTATATTTTGGAGAATTAACATATAATACTATTATTAATCTTCCTATTGATAAATATTGTATTGTTATATTTGGTTTAACGAATAAACTAATAAAATTAAATGATATTTTAAATGAAAGATTATCAATTTTAATTAATCAAGACTATTTTAGACAATCAATTTTTATTAACAAATTAAATTGTGAATTAAATATAGATTATGTTAATGGTGAAAAAATATATATTAAATATATACTTCCTATTTCAAAATATTTTTCTAAAAAAGTAAAAACTATAAATGAATTAACTTCTACATTAAATTCTAATTTATTAAATGAATTAAATGATAATATTAATATTATAAATAAAACTAAATTTTCAAGTAATATTATTTCTCAAATAGATGATTTAATTGATACTAGATCGGGTAAATCATCTGTTATTAAATCAACTAATAAATATTCTATCCAAAATAGTAGTTTATTATTAAAAAACATAAATAATATTACAACACAATTACAAAAATATAAAAATTCAAATAATAAAACAAATTCATTTTCTCAACAAGATGATTTATCTTTATCAAATAATTTATCTGTATCAAATAATTTATCGGTATCAAATGATTTATCTAAATTAGATAAATATATTAATAATTTAGATACATTTACAAAAAAACAGATAAATAATAATAAAGCTATAATAGAAGAAGTTGATAAATTTGTATCAACATATAATACTAATGTTAGTTCTATATATACAGAACAGATTGATAATATTCATCAATCAATTATAACAGACGATATTAACGATATTACATTAGAAAATAAAAGAATATCAGCTATACAAAATATAAAAGATGAAACAACAAAACACATTAATAAAATAAATGAATTTAAGAAACAATTATATAATCAAGTAAATCAACAAAAACAAGATGATAAAAATACAAAATCAGCAATTAAATACTTTGATATTATAAAAAATACAAATACAAAATTAAAAAAACTTAAAGAAACTATTATTATAAAAAATACAGAATTATTATTCAAATTAAATGAAGATATTAAAAATATAAAAGAAAGTGTTATACATCGTAAAGAAGAGTTTAAATATAATATAAAAGTTAAAGAGATAGATATAAGAGATAAAATAAGAACAGGATTAAATAATAAATTATATAAAAAATCTAAATCTAATTCTTCTGTTTTTATTTGGTGATAATAATATAGACGGAGTAAGTATAGACGGAGTAAGTATAGACGGAGTAAGTATAGACAGAGTAAGTATAGACAGAGTAGGTATAGACGGAGTAAGTATAGACGGAGTAAGTATAATATATTTTTATTTTTTAATAATTAACAGTAATGAATATTATTACTGTTAATAATAATGAAAAAGAATATAATATATCAATCCATAATAAACAATTTTCATATAATAAGAATGATAATATTATTTGTTGTTTCAATGAAAAAGAAGTACTTAATAAATTAAATGTAAATGATGATATTTATAATTCATTGTTTTATCTACAAAATGGAACATATATATTATGTATAATAAATAATAATAATAATTTTACATTTGATTTATTAAATGATTTATTAAATATTAAAGACAATTTAGTTGAAGATAGTTCAATTGAAGACAACCAATCAAAAAATGTATATAAGATTTTATTACTTCAAAAAAAAATACAAAAATGGAATAAAATATGTGAAACATCATTTAAAAATAATATAAATTTCAAATATTCATTAATTACAAAACCACTAAAATCCTTTAATGTTTTAACTATAATGGATGAATTTACAAATACATGTTATGACTATGAATTCAATAATATTGTTTTACATAAAACAAGATGGAAAGAACAGATTGATAATTTAAAAATAGATATTTTTTTATGCGAGTCAGTATGGGAATCAGTCGGTTCTGAATTATCATTAAAAAATGCCGATAATATTGATTTAATTAGAACTATTATTAAATATTGTTCTTATAATAATATTCCAACTATTTTTTGGAATAAAGAAGATGATATTAATTATAATAAATTTATTCAAATAGCATCATTATTTGATTATATATTTACTACTGATGAAAGATGTATTCCATTATATAAAAGAGATACATTGAATGAAAATATATATTGTCTTGAATTCGCTACTCAACCTAAAATTCACAATCCTTCAAACAATAATAGAACAAAAGATGCATTTTTTGCGGGAAGATGGTATGATACTATGGAAGAAAGAAACATTGATATTGAGAAATTAATTAATTTAGATTTATTTAAAAATAATAATTATTTACTTGATATATATGACAGGAAATATATTACTTCTCCTAGTTTTCCATCTAAATATATTAAATTTGTTAATAAAGGACTTCAATATAAAACATTATGTAATATAACAAAAAAATATAAAATTATGATGAATGTAAATACTATTACTGAATCACCAACTATGTTTTCAAGAAGAGTATATGAAGGTCTTAGTTCTGGGTGTGTTGTTATTAGTACAATATCAGTTGGAATAGAACATAAATTTGGAGATCTTGTTAGAATTATTAATAATAAATTTGAAACAGAAGATTACATGAAGTTTATATTAGAAAATAATATTGAATTTGAAAAATTATCACATAGAGGATATTCAAATACAATTAATATTCATAATTATGAAAATCGTTTTAAACAAATAATAGATACAGTTGGATTAAATTATTACAATAAGGAAGAAGATGTAGTTCATATATTTATGATAATTAGAAAAGGTTCAGTTCAATCAATAATAGATTTTTATAAAAAAAATATTTTAAATCAATCATATACAAATATAACATTATCTATTTTCACAACAACAAATATATCAACAAGATTGAAAAAAACATTAAAAGCAGATAATATTAATATACATAATTCAATATCAAAAAAAAATATAACATCTATCATTGGTAATATTAAAGATTGTTATATGTGTGTTATGGATATAAATGATATATATTATAATAATTTTATTAGAGATACATTATTAGCATATTTATATATTGATGATGTTGAAATGGTTGGTAAAAGTTGTATAATGGATTTAAAAAATAATATTATAAATAAAGGAAAAGAACACAAATATGTAGAAAATCTTCATAAAAATACAATTATTTATAATAAAAATGCTGTTCTACCTCTATTATATAGTTTATTTGATTTAGATAGATTTTATAATTATAATTGCAAGAAATATTCTGTTGAAAGATGGAACTATATTATGACAGATAGTGGTTGATTTTTATAATATTTTATTATATATTTAGACTACTGAATTATTATTTTGAATTGTAATTTCATGAGATTTATTTGACAAATATATCTTACTAATATTTACAATATAAATAATATTTAGCAATGTGCTAATACTTGTAATAGCTATATATGAAGATTCCTTCACATAGAAACAATTAAAGATAAGCAATGATACGGAAATAGTATATATAATAAAAATTAGTTCTATTGTATAAATACATTCTTTCCTAAGATTATATTTATTAATAAGATACATATAATAAATAAGAACAATGCTAAGAAATACAGATGTATAAAATGATACTTTTCTCCATATTGTGAATAAACATGTTCCTTTTTTTGGAGGAGAAGTACGATTATTATTAGGAATCCATCTTTCACCAAATGACAGTTCGGAAGGAATAATACAATATGAATTTCCTTCTGTTGATTGATATTTTCCCAGAGGACATTCTAAACAAGTATTAGTACTAATTTCTTCAAATTTCCCACGAGGACATTTTTCACAAATTGCAGATATAGATGTTATTGAACCAATTGGTCCAATTGAACCATCTTTACAATGTTTTCCTTGACAAGAAATAGCATCTGTATTTGAATTCCACATTCCCGCAGAACATGAAATACATTCACTTTTTCCCGTTTGATTCTGGTATTTACCTTTTTGACAAGAATTACATAAATTAATCTTCGTTGAACCAGTTGTCCCATATTTACCAGCAGAACATGATGTTCCATCGCATGTAGTAGAACCACTATTCGGTTGAAATGTTCCAGAAGGACATTTTTGACATTTATTATGATTTCCATCAATAGAATACTGACCTATTGGGCAAAATGAACAACTAATTTTTTTAATTTTCCTATTTGCTCTTCGTCGCCTACGAAAATTATTTACATATGTAATTGTTGAGTATTGTCCCGCAGAACATGACTGGATAGCATCGGAAAATCCGATAATAGCACCAATGATAATTATGTAGGTTGTCTTCATTTTTACGAAACGTTAGTATTTGTATTTTATTTAATTATTATATAAAATATATTTCATTTTTATATAATATTTTATCTAAGAGGCTGATTATTATATATCTAAAATAAATAATAATCTAATAATATAATAATGAATAAAGATAAACCAAGTCGTGTTATAACTATTTTATTACTACTTTTAATTATTATATTATTATCAGTCGCTTGTAGTAAAAAATATAGAGAAGGATGGCAATCATACAATCAAACTCCATACAATTATGTAAAAACAGGAAGTAGTCCATTAAATTTTTATATTAGAAATCGCTATAAAAAACCTTTTCGCCATCCATATAAATATAAAAAATCATATCCATACCCAAATATAAGTTATTATCCTTAAAATACTATTTTTGTATATATTATAAACTTAATATGGTCTATTTAACATAGTATCACTTTCAAATCTTTCATTACTTTTTCTACTTAGTTCATCATTATATCCTTGTGTTCTACCACCAACTTGATTAATTTTATTAAATGATGGTGTATTATAATGGCCATTTTCATCAAAATTATTTACATAATCATTTACTTGTTCATTATGAAAATCATAACTCATAAGTTGCATATTTCTTTCTGTTTCATTCGCATCTTGTCCTTGGTGACCAGGTTGTAATCTCGCATCTTGAACCTGACCATCTTTTACAGGAGTACTATTTTCAGCAATTTCATCTATTGTTTCATCTTCAAAATCTTTCTTATTACAATCTTTTGCATAATCTGTTAAAAATACAGTACGACATACAAACATTGCGAGGAATGCTAGTCCAATTCCAAATAATCCACCAATAACTATCTGTTCTATTGTATGATATTTAAAATAATAACGATTATGAATAACAATCATTACTAATATCATTAAATACAATATAGAACAGCATTTATAGATTATATCTGCGTTTGATTTTTTTTCTTTAAACTCCATTAATACATATATTATCCAAAATGTAGCATAGAATAATATTGATTGTGCATGTCCTGATGGCATACCAAATGATATTGATTCTGAATGATAATTCTCTAACATATCTAATCTTGGATGATCATGTGGTCTTTCACCTTGCCCTAATAATGGTAATGAACTACGACCCATAGAATAATACAATGGTTTAAATATATAGTTTTTAAAGAAAAAATTAATTAAATTACATGCTACGCATAATAATGCAAACACAATTCCTTTTAAACTAAAAAACATTATACCAAAACTAAGAGAAGCTAATGTAATTAATACAGGTATGAATTTAGCAATATTAACTATAAATTTAAGCATATATAATATACAATCATATAATTTATCTAAAAAATGAAAAAATAGTATATATTAATTTTTATAATGAACAAAGTTATGTGCGTTTATCTTTGTTCAGCGACACCTTCATTTTACCCTTGTCATACATACAGCGACTAATGACGGGATTGCTGTTGCCCAACCAAAACCGATATAAATATCATTAATCGGAGTGTCTGGTGAGGCACTGCTAACCAGCAAATATGCTGAAATCAGTACAGTAGAAACCCAAAGCATTAATTCACAAGGGATTTTCTCTGATTTACACACGACAAATAGCATTGATGCCATGTGAATGAAGCCAACAACAACTATTGTCCAGAAGGCAAGCTCTTCTTCTACACACTCACAGAAAGTGTCATCACCGGGTTTACCTTCGTGGCAATTGGGGTTGTCAACTGAGAGTGAGGTAAGAACTGGACAGCTCTTAAGGCAAACTTTTTTACCACTCGCGTCCTTCGTGTCTCCTGTTCGAAAGCCATCTTTACACGGCGTAGGTGCAGATGTTGGCGATGGCGATGGAGCGGATGTTGGCGATGGCGTCGGTGGTGTGGGCGAAGCTGGTGTGGGCGAAGCTGGTGTGCTCGGCTTGGGTGTTGTCATGGGCGTCGGCTTGGGTGTCGGCACGGGCGTTGGCAGTGTCGGCTTGGGTGTCGGCACGGGCGTTGGCACGGGAGTCGATACGGCAGTGGCATTAGCCACGAGAGCAAGATAGAAAATAATACTTCTCATTTTTCTCTTTCTAAATATTATAATTGTCTTGATATTTTGTGTCGTATATTTTATTATATATATATATAGTATAAAATGAAGTGGATTAACGTACTTAATAACTGGAAAAGAGGCATTTATCCTACTTATCCAAGAAGATATGAAGGAACAAAAAATAAATTTTTATGGAATACATCTGTATTAAAAAATAATGGAAATACTATTTTTAAAGAAAAGTATAAAATAAATAAAGATTTACCTATAAAACAAAATTACAAAGCATTTAAAGAACATATTCAAAAATCAAAAGATAAATATTCTACTTCTTTTCCTAATCTAAATGGAGATACTATATTAGTTGTTCCCATGCCTCGTTCAGGAAAGAATTATGCTACTTTTAAAGATTTTGTAGATAATGCTCCTAAAATTCAACAAAAAGAATTTTGGAAAAAAGTAGCAATAATTGCAGAAAAACAGATGAATAAATTTGGAAAAGTATGGATTAGCGCACATGGACTTGGTGTTCCATATCTACATATTCGAATATGTTCTATGCCAAAATATTATTTCTCCAAAGATTTATCTAAAAAGTAACTTAAAAATTGAGTAAAATATCATACAACTAATTCCATATGTACATTTTAAACAACAAGTTATATCCATTGTTATACAATGGTCGACGCTCGGCAACAAAAGTTCCTACAAAATTTTTATAGAAATGTACATCGACGTCAAGAATCGCCTTATGACCGTCTCCGGGTCAAATATCTTAGTGATTCTATTAACTGGTCAAGGAAGAACAATATTAAACTACCAGGGTATCTTCAATTGTTAAAATACCATGTACTATTTTCTAATAAAAAGGAGGTTGAGTTTCTTAGATTAAATATTATGCACTTCCTAATGGATTTTAAACACCCATCTTTGATTGAATTACTATCTATGTCTATGAGAAACCGAGCCAATACAGAAGTGTTTGAGTATTACCTCACTATTTTTTTTGCCACTACCCATAATATCACAATTCTTTGCCCTGTACTTATGAGGAAGGCTATTGAGTGGAATAACATTAAGTGTATTAAGATACTTATTGAGAAGGGTATGTCGCCAAACACTACGATTGACGGAACTCCCGTAATATTTTTTATTAGGTGCCCGTTGTTTTTTAAGAAGTATATCAATATTTGCAATAGGGAGTACTCTAAAACCAATCGGAATAAACTGGATTTGAACTTACAAAATGTAAATGGAGATTCATATCTGATGTATATATGTACTTCACAATTTTATTCCAAAATGGAAGACTACATTAGGTATCTTGTAATTGACATGCGTGTCGATACAAGTATCAAGAATAAAGATGGGCGTTCAGTAATAGATATTATTGAAGATCGCAAATGTGATTGCTTGACAACTGTTATTCGCAGTTCTATCAATCAAGTAGAAGCTTCTATTGCTGCTACTGCTACTCGTGTCGCTGATAATGTATTTAAAAATGTGAAGAATGAGCTCTTATGCCCTATCATGCAAAGTATAATGACTGACCCAGTCATTGCCACCGACGGCTACACATATGAGAAGAGCGCAATTGAGAGGTGGATAGATAAGAAAAATACAAGCCCAATGACTAACATGATTCTTCTGAATAAGACTCTTATTCCAAACAGGGCAATTAAGTGTGTAATTCAAGCATATAATATAACAACCTAACAATATATATTTACACATTTCCCTTTTTTTGTTATAATCATTGCTGAAATTCTATTAGGTTCATCTCTCTTACCAAATGCATTTGACATTCCAGTATCAATACGCCATATTCTATTATGACATTTTGTATTGATACAATCTTGTGGAGTATGACCAACAACCATATATTTTGCTCCTAAATTATCTAAACTTTTTTTAAGTGTAGTACATGGAACATTTGATTCAGAAAATCCTCTATACCATAATAAACTATTATCATCCATAAATAACTCTTGAAATTCTTTTGTATCTTCTAATTTCGAATTACCTAATAAATATTGATTCATCAAATTATTTATATAATCGATTGTATATTTTTTTGATAATAATGACCTTATACCACCATGTACAAAAACCCATGGACCTACTTTATAAATTGCTTTAAATAAAGATGTCATTGATATTGCCATCTTATTTCCAGGTTTATAAAATTCTTTTCTCTTTTTTTTAGAACCAAACCTCTTAATTCCCATTGGAGAACAATAATCAAATATTCCTTGAAAATTCAATAATTCATGATTTCCAATTAAACAAACAACATCTCCTCCTTCTTTTTGTGCTTGTTTTTTTAATCTTTTAAATAAATATATTATTTTAATTTCAGAATCTTCGTCCTTATATGTTGTTTCTCTTCCTCCTCTATCTAATATATCACCCATTTGAATTAATATAGAATTCTTTGCTTTCCAGTTTAAATCTTTATCTATTGTTCTTGTTATTCTGAGTGATTTTACAGTAGCATAATAATCTCCATGTACATCCCCAATTGCTATAATATTTCTATTAATATATGACTTATTTGATATGTTAATAGTATTAGTTATGTTAGAATTATTACTTTCACTAACATTAAAATTCATCTATTATTATAATAGATAATATAATTGATTTACATTAGGCATCCTCCTCCCGTCATATCTTCTTCTCTATAATTTTCATTATTAACTTCAACAATATCATTATCTTTATTCTCATCATCTACACTCATATTCATTCTATTATCAATAACATTTTTTCCGTGTTGTGTCTTTTTAAGATTATCAAAGAATTCTTTATTACGAGTTTCAATAAGGTCTTTTTTTGTATTAATATATTTTTCAAAATTACGACTTGATAGAATATTATTGAGTTTTTCACATTCACTTAGAGAAAGACTAATTGGTCGTCCATTTCTTTTAAAATCAATTAGAATTTTACCTGTTTTTGTAATTCCATATCTCGCATATACTCTTTTTGAACCAAAAGAAGTAAATTCATTCTTATACATTCGTTCAAGTGAAATTGAAATTTGCTTGTCGTCAATTTCACCATTTTTATAATCAGATAATAGTGTTTTAACAGTGTCGTCAATTGTCGAATATGTAGTTAGACCTTTTTTAGAGTTATTTTCATATTTTTTATTATTGTCTTCGCTCATAATTATTATGTATATATATATATTTTTATATCTTTAAACCACTTTAATAAAAAAATATACAATATATAATGTCAATACAATTATAGTATTAAGTTCAATTATTATGACGAACATAAACGCCCATGACAATAATGGCAACACCCTGCTCATCATCACCATCAGCAACGACGACCCCGAGGCCGTGCAAGCGCTGCTTGAGAAAGGCGCAGACCCCAACGCCCCTGACAATAATGGCAACACCCCGCTCATGCTCGCCATCGAGGGGACCTTGTTGCGACCCCTTGGCAACGTTGTGATCGTGAATGCGCTGCTTGCGGAAGGCGCGGACCCCAATGCCAAGGACTATAAAGGCTACACCGCGCTCAGCCGTTCCAGCGAGAAAGGCGACTACAATATCGTAAAGATTCTGCTTAAGGAGGGTGCGGGCGAGAAAATAAACGCCAAAGACAATTACGGCTCCACCGCGCTCATGCTCGCCAGCCAGTATGGCGAGATAGATGTCGTGAAGGCGCTTCTGGGCGCAGGTGCGAACAAGGTAGCCACAGACAATTACGGCTCCACCGCGCTCATGTACGCCAGCGAATACGACCAGATCGAGGTCATGGCGCTGCTGACGACATAAGCCAAATAAAAACTTCTTTCCAAAAGAGGTTCTATTACATTCGCCAAGTAATAGTTATTATAATTAAAAC
>MDTG01314193.1_pt1 | contig 10761 bp, 10 predicted proteins | sample 811421 | NCBI WGS metagenome assembly MDTG01 (sample SAMN05326645, study PRJNA326480) | marine metagenome | isolation source: seawater | place: Pacific Ocean: South East | collected 2011
AATATAATGAGTGAGTCATTAATTGTAAAAGTTGACCTACTTCTGTTTGAAATTGATGTTTTGCCATAAAAATCTCCTGTATTAATTTAATATATTTTGATGTAATTTTATCAAAACTTTATAAAACAAAGCTAAAGTTTTAATACAAATTAGCACTATAAGGTCAAAAGTGCTAATTTGTATTAATAAATACTTACTAAACAAAAAAACTATATACTTTTTACATATTAAAAAAGGTTGATAAAATGAAATCAAAGATATTAAATATTAGAAACTTATACTTTCTAACAACAGGAATTATTGTTGTTTTAGTCGGATTACTTAGTGGTATTGTAGATATAATACAAACTCAAAATGTAATTACAGTAGCACAAGAGTTAGGCTATCCTTTATACTTTTTTACACTTCTAGGAGTTTTTAAAATACTTGGAGCTATTGCTTTAATATTACCTAAAAAGTTTAATTCAGTTAAACTTATAGCTTATAGTGGATTTTCATTTGATTTTATATTTGCTTCTTTTTCGCACTTTAGTCTAGGAGATGGTTTTTTAAAAGTATTAACACCTTTAGTGTTTTTAGTAATTTTAGCTATTTCATATAAATTAAAAGATAAATATTAATTTATCTTTTAATTATGTAAGTTACATAGATTCTACGTCTACAACCTCTTTTGCTGAAAGTTTTTCTAACTTACTTTCTACAAGCTCTAAGAACTCTGTTCTATTTTTTTCATCCATATTATTTTGTAGCATCTCTATAATATATTTAATTCCATTTGCATTTATTTTTTTTACACTAGCAAGGTAATGCACAAAAGATATTATTTGAACATCATTTATTGAATAGAGTTTTTTTAACTCTTTTTTATTAGGGAATAAACCTTTTTCTTCATACATTTTTAATGTTCTTACTTTTGCTGTTAATAATTCTGCAATACTACTTAAGGGTAGTACATCTTTATTGTTATCTAATAAAGCCAAGTTTATTTCCTTTTATTTAACTTCTAAGACCATTTTACCAATATATTTCTTAGTTAAAAACTCTTTTTGTGCTTCACACTATATCTTTTTTTCAATTCTTTTTATAAGATTTGAAAATACTTCATTTTCTTTCTAGAATTCTAATTCTTGATAATAATTCATCTTTATCTATATAGCAACTTTGAAGATGTCTTTCACCTTCTTTTAAATCATAAGCATTACGAGCATGTAAAACTCTTCTATTATCAAATACGATTAAATCACCTTGATTAAGTCTATGATAAAATTGAAATTTTTCATCTCTTGTTAATAGAATAAATAGCCTATAAACATTATAAAAAGATTCCATATCTTTGGCATCAATATCAATAGGTCCACGTAAAAAATTAGCCATTCTTATTTCTACTATTTCATCTTTATAATTACTTATAATCATAGGACTTATAAATCTATAATCGCTATTTTTATCTTTGTTGTAAAAAGACATAGTCAAAGTACTTAAAGCTTTATATTCATCTTTGTGTTTTTCACGCATATACTCAGCAATTTTAAAACCATCAACTAAAATAGATTCACCACCACTTGCATCATTCGCTAAGCAATGTAGGAATTGTAATCCTGGTTGTAATTCTCGTGTAGGTAAATCTGTATGTAAAGGAAGTTTCAAATTAGTATATGCAGCAGAGTTAGCACTTTGTTTTGAGATTACATCAAATACTGTACCAAAATTAGTTTCACGTATAAAAGAGATACGCTCAGCTACTTTTTTCACAGTATTTAGTTTATTTTCTACATTTACGATTTTACTTATACCAAAATCACGTAAATTATATAACCAAGATAATAAGACTTTATCATTATTCATAACATCTTTGTATTCATAAATTGCTAATTCTTTTTCAATTGATTTTTTATCCCAAACTTTTGATTTTAAACTTCATTTTTTTCTAGCTTCTTTGCTATAACAATGTTGCTTTAACCAAGCTGGATGATAGCTACTTTTGTGATCTTTATAATCCCATATAATATTAATCATATTATCTTTTGACAATTCAACATGCAAGGGTTTAATATCAAAAGGAACATCACAAATATAAGTAAGAAAGCACTTATCCTTAAAAAAATTAGAAGAATGGTCAGAGTAAAAATAGTGGGAACTAGTTGGCTCCTCTTTGGATATATATCTTGACATTTGAGGGACTGTTGTTATTAATCTAAATTATTTTATTAAGTTAATTACAAATGAACTTAAACTTAAGTATTTAGTAGTGAAATTGCTGGTGTTATTATAGGTAAACTTTTCGACTTTATATTTTCCAGATAATTTATCTGTAATTTGGATACTAACTGAGCCACTTTTATTACAATATTCAATATTATACAAATAGGACATCCAAAAATGCTAGGATATATCATAAACCACTATATTAAAGGATTATGTTTTTTGTTGAAAAATCGACGAAGTCAAGAGCAAAGAATGTATTCTCCTTTATTCATCAAAAAATTTATTTTTAAATGTTGACAATTTTAAAACCATTTACTTATATTTAATCTACATAATCTTTTAAATATATTGTGTCCTAAGATAAATAATGATAAAGTTATTATATGAAGAATTTAAAATATAATATTAAAAATACAATATGTGTCAACTTCACTTTACCTTTTTGGTTAGATAAAGTTTTTATAATTAAAAACCAAGATGACAGGCAGAAAACTTTAAACGACTTAGTTAAACTGATGAATACAAATAATGACAACACAATCACCTTAGAGGACTATGCAAATATTAGAACTTTAGAAAAAAGAAAAGAGTCTTTCATTCAAATTAAAGTTCCATCTATCGATATTCTAGAAAAAAAAGTAAAAGAGATTTTTCAAGTTAATTATAATAGTCTTATTATTAATTGCAATTACATTGATTATGGTGCGGGGTATATAAATATAAAAGTTTATTGTAAGTTGAATACTGACATAAAAGTTTTTTTTACACAAGCTGAATTAATGAAAACTTTTATTGCTGAATCAATTGTAAAATATGCAAAGTATTCTAATGATGATAGTTTTTTTGATAAATTTGATGAGGTGTTAAAAAACTTAAAAAATAATATCATTGCTTTTAATAAAATAGATATTTATAATAATTATTTTTATCATGGGAATTTAAAAAAATGGATGTGTGGACCTATTTCTAGAGATATAATTTTTTTCACACCAGATTATCATAAAAATATTTTAAAGTCATCAGTTAAAGAAGAAAATAATAATTTAAAACATAATATTATTGAAATTGATTTAGCTATATTTAAGGAAAATACAAATTTTTTTCTTGGAGGAATAAAATTTTTCAGGGAAATGGAAACGGGTTACCTTCCCTATATATATCATAGTTTTGAAGGTACAGTAGCTATCGTTGAAAATAGTAAATTTAATAGATTGAATATTTTACAATGCATTGCGATGTTTTATTGGACTATATTTTATTCTGCAGCATCAGGCACATATTTAAAATCAAGTCAATACTTAAAAAAAGAAGAAAAACTAACTGATATAAACATAAAAAATGAAATAAGAAAATTAGAGAATTCTAGACGATTACTTCAGCTTTTAAAATTTGAATCAAAACCAGAAAATGTTATTGTAGAGGGGATAGATAGCTCAATTTATTCTTTAATTTTTAGTGCTTATGAATCAGATAAGCTAGAAAAATCTTTGGATGATATGGAACATACATTAGATCAAAATCTAGATAGTTTACTTTTTGAAATTGAATCAATTAAAGAGGAAAAGATACAAAATGTACTCTCACTAATTACCATAGCAACCATATCAAGTTTAATCATGGACATGTATCTTTTTTATGATCAACTTAATAATATTGGAATAGTATTCTCTATAATATTTTTGCCTATTATTGTGCTTGGATTAGGAATCTATTTTTATGTTTATAAAAAATAAAGGAATAGATATATGATAGAAAAAGATTGTATAAACTTGATAAAAGAAATTATCAATAGCTATAAGAAATCTGAAAATGTTTCTGATATTAGGTTAAGAATTGATTTATTAGAAGAAGTTATAAGTAAACAACTCATTAAACATAAAGAACCCACAAATATTGATGTTACTTCTCAAATAACATCAATTATTAAATTAGCAAAAAATAGTATTTTTTATTCTAATAGATTATATTATCTTGAATTAATTGAGCGTTGTTCGAAAGTTTCTCCTTGGGTCATAGGATACGATATTGATGATGAATATTTTAATAAAAATTTTGGTTTTTCTGAACTTATCGGCCCAAATGGTTTATTTTACAGTGAAAAAATATCTTGTGGGTTTGTATTAATGGGAAAAAATTTAAATTACCCTAAACACTTACACCCTGCAGTTGAATTGTATGAAGTTATTTTAGGACCTTTAGAATGGAAAATAGAAAAAAATAAGTTTATAGCACACCAAGGGGAATTAATTCATCACAGAAAAAATGAATCACATGCTATGAAAACAAATGAAATACCTTTTTTAGGAATTTATACATGGATTGGAGAGATAGAAACTCCATCTTCATTTAGATAGTTATCTATAAAACTAACAGTAGTAAAATTACTGGTACAATTTTATCACTGGCATCAATATTATTAAAAACAATAATACTGCTAATGAATGAATAGATTTCACCATTTTTTTCTTCTAGGCTAATAATTTTTTTACCCTTATTATTTTCAGGTTTAAAAATACTGTAGTAAGAATTGAAAGTAATGCAGTTAAGAATAATGAAAAGTCTTCTGAAAATTTATTTTTTTAATTTTAGATAAAATTAATTTATTTAAAAAGTTCTTCTTCTCTTCCTCCCCATAATCTTTATATTTTAATTAATCATATTTTTTGATTCACTCAATTCTATAATATCATTTACTAATTCTTTTTTGTTAAAATTGGAGTGGCCACTCCACTCCCAGAGATTAAACAATAGTAGTAAGAAGCTCTATTTACTTTTAAAACTTTATACATAAGTTTTATACTGAAACTCTTTTGATATTCTTGTATCCAGATATATCTCAAAAAGTATAACTATATTTAATTATCAAGTTATTGTATAAGCAAGAGAAAAGAAGAGTAAACTCCTCTTTTCTAAAACTATTTAGCATTCTTTGCTTCAGTAATCCAAGTGTTAACAATAGTTTGATTATTTTTTAACCAAGATTGAACATGTCTTTGTATATCTTCTGGTTTATTTTGACCATTAGTCATTAACATATTTTGCCCAGAAACATCATTTACATCTACTTTAATAATATCGAATAGTTTTGCAATGTCTTTATTTTTTGTTTTTACACTTGCATTTGCAACAATTTTTTGATGATTTACATTAAAACCATAGTCAGCATTATTTGGTAGTTTGGTTGAGGTACTGTTTGGATTCGCTGAATGTGTTACTTGTAAAAATACAACATCTTTCCCTGGTACTAGTTTTCCACTTACCCAATAAGGAGTCCAAGTATAATAAAGAATTGATTTTCCTGTTTTGTAATTTGCTATTGTATCTGCCATTATTGCAGAATACTCACCTTGCTTATGATCAACAATATCTCTTAATCCATAAGCATCCAATTGATATTCAATAACTTTTTCACATCCCCATCCTGCATTGCATCCACCTAGATCAGCTTTTCCATCATTGTCCAAATCAAAGAGTTTAGCAATTTCTGGTTTTTTTAAATCATTATAGTATTTGATGTTATATTTATCAGCAGTTTTTTTGTCTACTAAATAACCTTGTGCACAGTTTTCAATAAATTTATTAAACTTAACAACTTTTCCTTTTACATGTTTAGCTTCTAATTTAAAATTATGTAATGGATCCCACATTGATGCAATAAAATAAACATCATCACTATTTGCATTATTTGCAATAGTTTGATACCCTATATCATAATTTACACTTTTAACATCTTCAATTTCATGCCCCATTTTTTTAAGTATCTCTGTGACAATTAACGTTTGAAACATTTCTTCTTGAATGCCACTAGAGATGGCAGTAACCTTTGCCCCAAATAAACTTGAAGCAACTGCAACAGAAGCAACAAGACTAACTAAACTTTTTTTATTTAACATTTTTTCTCCTTAAATTTAAAATAAAACCAATAGGCCCTTTTTCATGCCATCTTCTCTTATCATTTTTATCTTTTTTACCTGCTTCTTGAGTTAATCTATCTAGGATAATTGCAAGTAATACAATACCAAGACCACCAACTGCAGCAAGACCAATATCAAGTCTACCAATTCCTCTTAAAACCATTTGACCTAATCCACCAACTGCAATCATTGAAGCAATTACAACCATCGATAATGAAAGCATCAATGTTTGATTAATTCCCGCCATAATAGTAGGCATTGCTACTGGAATTTGAACTTTCCATAACATTTGAGATGAACTTGCTCCAAAAGATCTTGAAGCTTCAATTAAGTCCTCAGGTACTTGTCTAATTCCTAAGTTTGTAAGCCTTATAAGTGGAGGAAGCGCAAAAATAATAGTTACAATAACTCCAGGAACATTTCCAATACCAAATAACATTACAATTGGAATTAAGTATACAAAAGCAGGAGTTGTTTGCATTCCATCTAGAATTGGTCTTAAAACCTTATCAACTGTATCACTCTTTGCAGACCAAATTCCAAGAGGAAGTCCTATTATTACTGAAAACAGAACTGCTGTTATTACCAAAGACAGTGTAATCATTGATTCTTCCCAAGCACCTATAAAACCAATAATAAAAAATGAAATCAATGTACCAATTGCTAATTTTTTACTAGCAAGTTGAAGTGCAAGTAAAACAAAAAACAAAATTACAACATAAGGATTTAAATATAATAAAAAACTTTCAATAGATTTTAATACTATATCAATGGGAGCTTTTGCTGCTAAAAATACTTCTCTAAAATTAACAACTAACCAATCAATTCCATCATTTGTCCATTTATCAAAAGGAATAAGAACATTTTCAAATGGATTCAAAATATTAAATTCATTAGCTTCTTCAATAGGAGCTTTTGTAGCTTCTTGTGTCCAATCAACTGATGATTCTCTGTTTTCTTGTGCAGTTGATGCATTTCCCCAAGGATCATTACTCATTATCAACTCCTTCATCAAATACTTTTAACAATCTACTTTTTGAAATTGTTCCTTTATATTTACCATTTTCATCAATTACTGCCGTAGGATAAAGATGATCTGCAATATCAGAGATAAACTCACCTATTTGTAAACTTTCTAAAATTGGTTTTTCTGAAATAACTGCATCATGAAGTGATCCACCTAAATCTTTTGCTTTTTTTAAAGATTGTGCTGTTAATATTCCTATGTATTTACCACTTTTTTCAATAAAATAAGCATAATCTTCATCGAAATCACCAATATATTGAATAGCTGATTTAATACCTGTACTTTCTTTATTTATAATTGTAGAGTGTGCTTTTTTAACAATATGTGAAGCATTTAATACAGAAGTAACATCAACACCTTTGAAGAAAGATCGTACATAATCATTTGCAGGTTCATTGATAATTTCTTCAGGTGTTCCTATTTGAACTACTTCACCATTTTGCATAATTGCAATTCTATCCCCAATTCTAATTGCTTCATCCAAATCATGTGAAATAAAAACAATTGTTCTTTTTTCTTTTTCTTGAAGTTCTACAAGTTCATCTTGCATTTCAGTTCTAATAAGAGGATCAAGAGCTGAAAAAGCTTCATCCATAAGCATAATATCTGGATCGTTTGCTAAAGCTCTTGCTAATCCAACTCTTTGTTGCATTCCACCACTTAATTCATCAGGATATGATGAAGCATGATGATTAAGTCCAACTTGCTCTAGTGCTTTTTGTGCAGCTTCATATCTTTTGTCTTTTTCTATTCCACTTAATTCTAAACCAAAAGAAACATTATCAATGATATTCATGTGTGGCATTAAAGCAAAAGATTGAAAAACCATTGATATTTTTTTTCTTCTAATATCAATTAATTCTTTATCGCTTAAAGTAGTAACATCAGTCTCATCAATAAAAATTTGACCAGATGTTGGTTCAATTAGTCTATTTAAAAGTCTTACAAGCGTTGATTTACCAGAACCTGAAAGTCCCATAATTACAAAGATTTCACCTTCGTTAATTTCGAAACTAGCATCTTGTACACCAATTGTCATACCTGTTTTTGTAAAGATATTATCTTTACTCTCACCTTCATTTAGCATTTTTAAAGCTTTTTTGGGTTCTTTTCCAAAGACTTTAAAAACATTTTTAACTATTAATTTCTTTTTACTAATATTAACTCCTATTACGTAAAATATGTATTTTAATTACAATCCATATGTATTTTATTATCATACATTATGTAAAAATACAACTTAAATACAAATAAAAGTATTTACTTATTAATAAAAAAGCAATTAAAAGATAAACTACGAATAATTACATACGAGGAATATACAATGAATAATAATAAATTCTTAAATGACTTAGATGAAGTTTATACTTTTTTAAATACTCAAAAATCTAATGTGAATAAACTTATTTCATATCTTGAAAACAATGAATTTGATAAGCTAACAATAATTGATGAGTTTGCTAAATATCTTGAACTTCCAATGAGTGATGATTTAAGATTTGCACTTGTTACTAGACTTGTAAATTTAAGAGATGACTCTCTAGTTCAAGTATTAAAAAAGCAAAAGAAAAATGAAACAGAAATTATTGAACTTCAAGAAGATGCATATTGTTTTGTACGAGATTTTTGGCACGAAAAGCATAAGAAAACAGTAGATTATATAAAGAATAACAATTTACTAACTCCATTTTACCAAGCAATATTTGAAGGTGTTTATAATGTCGGTTTAAAGATGTCGTCATGGCAAAGCTTATGGACAGCACATATAATAAATGGAATAAATAAAGAATTAATAGCAAAATTTGATGGTAATGAAGAGAAAGTCTTTAAATATCTTGAAGATAAAAAGTTACTAGATTTAGGACACAATAGTATGATTGCAGATAGGTCATATTCTGCACTTGTAAAAGAAAAAGATACTTATCATTCACAAGCTTATATAAAAGCTTTTAAAACACAAACAACGGCTGTTATTGATGCACTTGAAAAGTTTGAAGAGGTTTTAATTGAACTTGAAGATGATGTATATGGTGAAAAATGGAATTATATTTTATATATTCAAACACTTATAAAAGCTTTTGGTGAAGAAAAAACTCATCTTTTAGTTGAAAGATGGGCTGACGTAGATAGAGCTTGGATGAAAATAAAATCTCCAATTCAAATAGGACATCCTTTAGAGTATTATGAAGACCACTTTAGAAAAGCAGTTGCTTTAGAATGGGATATTAGACTTACGAATCCTGAGTTTGCTCAAGATGATAATAGAGTAAATAAAATAAAATCAGCTTTTGCAAAAATTTATGAAAAACAAGAACAATCAAATTCTAATAAAGCGATTTATGACTTCTCTTTAAAGTCACTTGATAAGGTTCAACTTTATGTAGGGCGACCTGCAATATTTTTTGGAGCAGAGTTTAATGGATTATTCTCAGCGCAAGTTGTACCAAATGATGAGATAGTTTCAAAAGAAGAAGGTAAAAAGATTTTTGCTTTCTCTGATGAAATTCTTCAAAGTTCAAGAGCAAAACCTTTTTTAAAATTAAGTCGTGAGATTTTTGGACAAGAGCTATTAAAGGAAGATAGAAAGTTTTTATTTAATCAAACTGCAGCTTGGCATAAAGTTTATGATATTACAACTATTGGTCATGAATTTGGACACATTTTATGGTGTGATGATGAAACTGAATCTGTTATGAATAAAAGTGGAAACTTTAAAAATATTGAAGAATTCAAGGCTACAACTGGTGGATTAGTATCATTTTTCTTAGATGAATCAAATGATGAGAAAGAATTAGAAAAACAAGTTTTAATAGATACTACAAAACGAGCAATTGGACTTATGGGATGGATGGAAGTAGATGAAGTTCAACCTTACTATTGCGAAGGTATTATTCATTTAAATGGTCTATTTGATTCGGGTATTTTAGCTTGGGATGAAGAAAAAGAAAAGCTAAGTATTAATTTATCAGCTTCAAAATATGAAGACTTAAAAAAATGGTATATAAATACATATTCTACCTTAGCAAAACACTATTTAGACAAAAAAGATGCTACAGATTTTTTAAATAAATATGCAATAAAAGAAGATAAATATTTTATGCCTGTAAATAAAAATATAAATTCTTTTGTAAAATATTACTTCAAAAGATACCAAGAAATTGGTCAAGAATTAGATACTGTAGATAAAAAAGAAAACTATATAAAATAAGAGGTAAAGCCTCTTATTTATATTAAAATCTTATCAATTAGTTCAGTATAACTATCTACACAATCATACGTAATATTTTCATCAGCTAAGCACTCAAAATATTTTTTTGCATATTGTATTTTTAAATCCTCAGCACCTTTTAATTGTAACTCATCACAATTTCCTTTTGTTTCTGCAATAAAATAGATATTTTTTTTATCAAGTTTTTCAAAAACAACAGCCCAATCAGGATTATACCCACCAATTGGTGTTGGAATTTTAAAATCTTTTGGAAGTTTTGCATAGACAACTATTTGACCATTTTCCATACTTTTTGCAAACTCTTTTTCACCTTTTGAGTCTGCTTTTAAATAGTCATAAATATGTCTTTTTACTTCAATTGTATCTCCACTTTCTCCTAAATTACA
>MDTG01354844.1_pt1 | contig 10761 bp, 8 predicted proteins | sample 811421 | NCBI WGS metagenome assembly MDTG01 (sample SAMN05326645, study PRJNA326480) | marine metagenome | isolation source: seawater | place: Pacific Ocean: South East | collected 2011
CGAGGATTTGGACGAAACCACCTCGGTCTATCACCTGTTGCGCAATATCGGGTCCAGCTTCTTCATCTCCATGACGGTGACGGAACTGGTCCGGTCGACCGCGACCAACTACGAATACCTGACCGAGCATATTTCGCCGTTCAACCCGATGCTGAAACTGCCCTGGGTGCTGGGCGAATGGGACGTCGACACGGTCGAGGGCCTGGCCCGACTGTCCAAGGAAATGGTCCATCAGGCGGCGCTGATCAGTTATCTCAACGCCTTCGGCATGCTGGCCGTCGCCTCGGCGGTGGCGATTCCATTGATCCTGATGGCCCGCCAGCCCAAAAAGCAGGCAGGTTAGGCCCGACGGGCCCACCTTGGCGCCGTCATGCCGCCGAAATCCCGGGTAATCCACAGGCAATCGCCGGTATCCGCGATGTCGGCCTTGAAATGGGTTGCTTGTTTCAGGTTATCCTCATATCCAGGTCTGATCGGTTAGATATAAAAAATAATCAAACCGGCTCTTGATAGGGGACGTCGTGAACGAACAAAGCGCACCGACAGCAGGCAACGACGCGGCTAATTACCAAACATCTTCAAGATCACTTATCGGCCTTCCTCTTCAGGCCTTTCTTCACGACTGCATCGACCGGTTCGGTGGGATCGACGACGGCCATGTCGCCGATTACATCCCCGAGCTGTCCAAGGCCGATCCGGCGGGCTTCGGGATCGCCCTGACGACCATCGACGGCCATATCCACGATGCGGGTGACGCCGCCGTCGAATTCACGATTCAGTCCGTGTCCAAGGCCTTCGTCTACGGGATGGCGATCGAGTTCTGCGGCCACGCGTCGGTGGCCGAGACGATTGGGGTGGAGCCGTCCGGCGATTCCTTCAATTCAATTCGCCTGGGCCCCGACAACCGGCCGTTCAACCCGATGGTCAACGCAGGCGCCATCGCTTGTTCGGCGCTGATCCAGGCGAAGGATCCGTCGGGCGCGTTCGAGCGCATTCAATCCTGCCTGAGCGATTTCGCCGGGCGCGACCTGACCGTCGATGAAGACGTCTACCGGTCGGAAAGCGAAACCGGCGATCGCAACCGGGCCATTGCCTGGCTGCTGCGCAACAATCAGGTCCTGCGGGGCGACGTGGACGCGGCGCTCGACGTCTATTTCCGGCAATGCGCGTTGCTGGTCAACGCCCGCGACCTGTCGGTCATGGGCGCGACCTTGGCCAACAACGGGGTCAATCCCCTGACCGGCCGTCAGGTCGTCAGCCCCCTGACGGCCGCCCGGACCTTATCGGTGATGGTCAGTTCCGGGATGTACGATTATTCCGGCGAATGGATTTACCGGGTCGGCCTGCCGGCGAAAAGCGGTGTCGGCGGCGGGATCGTCGCGGCCCTGCCGGCGCAGATCGGCCTCGGCACCTATTCGCCGCCGTTGGATGAATTGGGCAACAGCGTGCGCGGGCTGAAGGTCTGCGAGGAATTTTCCTCCCACTTCGGACTGCATCTGTTGGAACGCCAAGGCGACGTGAAAAGCGCCGTCGCCGCCGAATACGATCTCGCCCATGTGCATTCGCACCGCGACCGCCGGCCCGAGGATCAGGAAATCCTCGAACGCTTCGGTGACAGTGCGTCGATCCTGGAATTGGCGGGGGCGCTCAACTTCGTATCCTGCGACTACATCAGCCGCAAACTGCTGACCGGCAAGTACCGGGAAATCCAGATTTTCGATTTCCGCCGGGTGTCGGGAATGAGCGCCGCCGCGGCGAAGCTCCTGTCGGTCATGTTCGAAGCCATGATCGACGAGGGTACCCGGGTGATCGTCACCGGCCTGCCTGACGGCAGCTTCACCGCGCAGACCCTGCGCCGCTACGCCAAGGAAGACGTTCTCGACGCGACCCGGTCGTTCGAGACCCTGAACGACGGCGCCGCCTGGGCCGAAGATCAGGTCATCTTCACCCACGGCGGATTCAGCCAGATGTCCAGCGAGATCGATTTGCGCGAACAATCTCTGTTGCGCGACCTGACCGAAGCGCAGGTCGCGACCCTGGCCGCCGCCGCCGAGATGGAGGAATACCGGGGCGGCGCGCGGATCATTCAGGCGGGCCTGCCCGGCGACAGCGTCTATTTCCTGACCCAAGGCATGGTCAGCGTCGTCCTGGACAGCGGGGTGCGTGTCGCGACCCTGGATGCCGGAACCTGTTTCGGCGAACTCGTCCTGATCTCCCGAGCGGAGCCGCGGGCCGCGAACATCATTTCCGATTCACCCAGCCGTTGTTTCCGGATCCGGTTGGATGCCATAGATAAAGTGAGCGCCGAGCAGCCGGAAATCATGGAAATCATCCTGCGCAACCTCGCGAGTTTGCTGTCCGAACGGCTGCGCCACGCCAACTCGAAAATCGACGCCCTGGCCCGGTAAGGTCATTTTGCCGCCGCCACGTTGAAGACAATGTTAGCCGAGGCCTCGTAGCGCTGATAATCCGCACCGGCCTCGTCACGACGAACCTTGGCCCGAACCAGCCAGAGCCCCGGCGCCGTCACGGCGAACCGGGCGGTGCCGTCGTCGTCGCTGGTCGTCCGCGTGACGTAGCCATGTTCCTTGTCGCTGAACCCGTCGTAGGTGGCCTGAACGCGCGCGGCGACCGGCTTGCCGTCGAACAGAACCCGCACGGTCATCGCATCGCCCGGCGCCAGCGTCGCCGGATTGGTCTTCGGTAGAACCTCCAGCCGGGTGCCCAACGGCCGCATGTGCAGGCTATCGCCTGCCTTGGCGTTGATCAGCGCCTTGGAGAAGGTCTCGATCTTCCGCATCCCGCCGGTCTTGGCGGCGGCTTTATCCTTCCCGCGCGGCTTGCCCAGGCGTACGGACGTGCCCGCAAGGATCATCGGGGTCTTCCCCACCGCGACGGTGCCGGTCAGGCGTTTCGCCGCCGCGTCTTCGGTCAATGAAACCGCGCCCGGCGCGTCGCCGCCCAGGGCCATGACCGCCGTGGTCGCCGGGGGCATGCGATCGGGTTGCATATAGACCTCGGTGACGATGACCGAGAACGATTGCTTTCCGTCGGCGATCGCCTCGGGCTTCACGATGAACTCATGGGCGCCGGCGGGTCCGGTGGCGGCGAGGCAGGCCAGCGTCAGGACGCCGGTGGCGGCGGATCGCAGGGTCATGTTGAGTACTCCTTGAGATTTGGATGGTTCAGACAAAGGGTGAAATCAAAAACAGGATCACGGCGCCGGCCCCCGGTAACGCCAGGGCGGCGGGCAATGCAGGGCGCGGCACCAGCGACAGCAGGAGAACCAGCGATCCCGCCCCGGCCGTCAGCAGCCCGACCCATGCGGCGCTGCCGAACGCCGCGCCCCATCGGTCGATTGCCGGAAACGGCGAGGCGGCCAGCGCGAGCCAACCCAAGAGAGCGAGAATTCGCCGCCTCGTCGGTGGGGGTGGGCGGTCCCAAATCTGTTTGCCGTGGCGCGGCATGGCGAGGGCAATGCCGAGAAACCCGGCATAGGCGAGGGCGAGGGTGAGCCAGGGCATCACGCGTCCTCCGCGACGGGGCGCGGGGCGTCGGCGATCGCGCCCGGCGTGGGGGTGGTCGCGGCGCGGCGTACGGTCCGTGCCGGGGCACCCGTCGTCCGCCGACGGACGAGCATCCCGGCGGCGGCCAGGAACGCCAGGCCCAAGGCAAGTGCAGCCAGGTCCACGGCGGCCACCATCCAATCGCCGCCGGCCAGGCTGTGGCCGAGGTGGCTGTCGGTCGTCAGCGCGTTGACCACAGGCAATCCGGCCAGCAGGCCCCCCGACATGAACAGAACCTCGGGCCAGGCATGCGACAGGCGACGGGCGAAGGGATAGAGGGCGGCCGCCGCCCAGACGAAAAAGAAGCAGCGGATTTCCCAATCCCCCCGCCCGGCCAGGTCCACCGGCAAAAGCCGGTTCGCCCAGAAGTAGGCGCCGACGGCCATGGGCAGGCCGGCGACGGCGCCGATGTTGAGGCGTGCGACGAGACGAAAGCCGAGAGACGGTTCGCTCCCGCGCAGGTGTTTGGCCCGGCGCTTGGCGACCCAAAGCAGTAACCCCGTGCCGACCATCACCGTGCCCGCGATGCCGGATAGGAAATAGAGCCAGCGGGTGGCCGTATCGGCGTAGCGTGCCCGATGCAGGGACGTGAACACGTTGTGTGCCGCCCGCACGGTGGATAGTTCCGGTGCGTCCTTGGCTGATATCAAGTCCCCCGTTCGGCCGTTGAAGCGCATCCGTTCGACCCCGGCGGACCCGCTGCCGCTATGGGCCGTGAGGTGCGTGTTGCGCAGCGGCGCCAGTTCGATGACCGGCTTCTCGCCGCCCGGACGCAGCACGATGATCCGCCCGACGCCTTGCCCCCAGGCCGCTTCGGCCTGCGCCAGCATGGGTGCGATGGGGGCGAGGGGCGGCATCTCGACGATTTTTTCCGCCGCCGGTCGCTCTCCTCCCCGCGGTCCGCCGCGCCGTTCCTGGTCCATGGCGAAGGGCATCAATGTCGTGATGAGCAGCAGCAGCCCCGAATAGGTAATCATCAGGTGATAAGGCAGGCCCAGGACGGCCGTGACGTTGTGCAGGTCCAGCCACGACCGTTGGCCCTTGCGCGGACGGAAGGTGAAGAAGTCCTTGAAGATGTTGCGGTGGGTGATGACGCCGCTGATGATCGCGACGAACATCGACAGCGTCGCAATGCCGACGATCCAGCGCGCGACGTCGCGCGGCAGGGCGTACAATTCGAAATGAAACCGGTAAAGGAAGTTGCCGCCCCGGGTTTCGCGCGGGTCGAGGTGCTCGCCCGTCGCGGGGTCGAGCTGCGCGCGTTTGCGGTCTCGCTTGCCGGCCCCCGCATCGCGCCAGGAAACGGAAACGGTGCGGCTGCGGTCGTCGGGCAGCGTCAGGGTCCAACGCCCGGCGCCGGGCGCCATCTCGGACATCGTCCGGATCGCGTTCTCGGCCGCCTTGGCGCTGGGCTGGGCGGCATGCAGTTCCGGCTGCATCCAAAGCGTCACCTCTTGGCGGAAGTAGGCGATGGTCCCGGTCAGGAACACGGCGAACAGAAGCCAGCCGAGCGTGACCCCCGCCCAGGTATGCAGCCAGGCCATGGATTGGCGGAAACCGTTTTTCATTGAGGGCCTCCCGGACCGGGGATGAAGGTCGCCGCCCACAGCAGAGCCGTTGCAATGGACATGGCGGCGGTCATGCGGAAAAGAGATTTGGCCGCGACGCAGAACATCACGGCGACGGCGAAGACGACGAAGGCAAGCATGGTGCCGAGCAGCGCCGCGTCTTCATCCGCCATCGGCAACAGGTTCGCGAGGGCCACCGAAGACAAAGCCGCCAACGCATAACCGCCGCCAACGGCGACGGTCATGCGATAGGCGATCCAAAGACGCGTCCGGACCCCTTGGGGCCCGGACGTCGCGACCGGCGGTTTCTTGCCGCCGGCAGCGACCGGCGCGCCGGCAGACGGTGCCGGGGGCATCAGAAGGTCGCCCCCAGGCTGAAGGAAATGGTCCGTTCGTCACCGTAGGTCACGGAACTGCCGAACGACCGCCGGTCGAAATAATCGCGGTCGAACAGATTGTCGACGCGAAGGGCGGCTTGGACCAAGGGGCCGTTCTCGATCGCCCGTTCATAGAACAGGCCGACATCGACCAGGTAGTAGCCGCTGTTGTTGGTGCTGGAATAGCTCTGTGCCTTGCTGAACAGGGACATCCCGGCGCCCAGGCTGAATTCGCCGATGGACGGGCTGCCGAACAGCCGGACCTTGTTCCACAGGGTCAGATTATGGCGCGAGATGTATTCGAACTCGTCGCCCTGGTTGGAATCGGATTCGACGACTTCGGTATCCAGGTAGGCATAGGCCAGGTGGGCCTTCCACCAATTGGTGATGCGACCGGAAAGCTCCAGCTCCAGGCCCTGGGACCGTTGCAGGCCGTCGGCGATCTTGTACCCGTCGTCCGGATCGTAGCGCGGGTCGTTGCGCTGCACGTTCTCCTTGTCCAGACGGAACAGGGCGGCGGTGAACAGGGCCTTTCCGTCGAACATGTCGCGCTTGTAACCGATCTCGTACTGCACCCCCATTTCCGGCTGCTCCAGGGTCGTGCCGTCCGGGTTGGAATAAAGCTGCGGCAAGTAGGATTCGTTGTAGCTGGCGTAAACCGTGGACAGGTCGTCCAGGTCGTGGATCAGCGCCAGGCGCGGCGTCAGCCGTGTCGCGCTCAGGCTTTCGTCGGGGCCCGTGGGCTGTTCGCCCTTGGGCACCGTGCGGGAGACCTGCTGGCTGTAGGTGTAGCCCATGCCGATCATGATCTTCGTCGCCTCGTTGGGCAGGGTCATCAGGTCCTGGACATAGGCGTTGTGATCCGTGCTTTCGCTATGGGTGCGGCCGCCGCGCTGCGTGCCTATCAGGGCGAAAATTTCGTCCGTGTAGGGATAGGCGTAATGGCTCGGGGTATAGGGATGTTGAGCCGTCGGACGGATGGGATAGCAATCGTTGGTCGTGCCGGCGCCGGTGCTGCACTGGGCGACACCGTTGACGCCCTCGCCGTAGGCGAAGCCGTACCCGACCAGCCAATCGTGGGTGAATGCGCCGAAGTCCGACGTGCCGCTCAGGTCGAACCCGGCGGACAGGCTTTTCTCCTCGGACTCGCCGACATGGACCGTGCGCGGCAGGGCGCCGTTGCCGTCCGGCGATCCGCCGCCGCGGCCGCCGATGCGCGTGGTCTGGTGATCCTGCATGGTGAACTGGTAGGCCAGATAGGTGCGCAGGTTCAGGTCGTCGGCGGGCGTCCATTGGTTTTCCAAAAGGCCCGTGTACTGAAAGACATCGACGAAATCGTCGTCATGACCCCAGAACATGTCGTCGGGGGCATCGAACAATTCGCCGTTCACGCGGATGTTGTCGTAGCGTTGCGGCACACCGTCGATCTTCAACGCCTCCATGGTCAGGGTGCTGTTGAACTGGGGGTTGGGTTCCCACTTCACCGCCGTCATCAGGCTTTTCGGTTCTTCATGGATTTCGTCGACGTCGTCCTGTTCCCGGGAATAGTCGGCGATGATCCGGTAGCTGAATTGTTTGGCGGTGCCGATTGGGCCGGTCACGTCGATGGTCGTGCCGTAGCCCAGGTGGGAATCCGTCCCCGCCGTCAGCTTCTGCATGGGGGTGTCCAGGGGCTGCTTGAAGACATAGTTGATGACGCCGCCCGGTTGCGACGCGCCGTAGTAGATGCCGGCGGCACCGCGCAGCAGTTCGACACGCTCCATGCTCGCGGTGCTGCGGAAGTTCGTGCCGGTGGTATAGAACCGCTGGCCGTTGACCAGCACGGCACCGTCGCTGGCGATGTTGAAACCGCGCACGAAGATGCCGCGGGCGAAGTTGGATCCGGTGTCCGAGTTGGTGCTTTGGTGGGTGACGCCGGCGAAATTCTCCAGCGCGTCGTAGACGGTGGCGTCGCCGCGATCCTGCATCTGCTCGGCGCCGACCTGGTTGACGGTGAAGGGTGTCTGGCGTGGCGGCAGGGGGAGTTTCGTGCCGACGCCGGAGACCTGCGGCCGGTAATCCCAGGCCCCGCCGGTCATTCCCGTCTCCTGGACCATGATCGGCCCCATTTCGACCTGTCCGTCCCCGGCCAGGCCGCCGGTTTTCTTCAAGGTAACCGTATTTGCATCGGTCACCGTGAACTGCAGCCCCGTATCGGCCAGCAGCAGGCGCAGGGCCTGAACCGGCGTATAGGTGCCGTCGACGCCTTGGCTGCGGATGCCGCTGGTCAGGTCGGCGGCATAGAGCAGTTGAAGATTGACTTGTTTGGAGAACGCCAGCAGCGCCGATTGAAGCGACCCGGCAGGGATCGTGAAGGACTGCGGCTGTTCGGTTTCCGCCAGTTGGCCGGATGTCGAGGCGTTGTCGGCGGCCAGGGCCGAAGCCGCGGGGGCCGTCGCTTTTTCGTCCGCCGACAAGGCACCGGCGGCCGTGAGGGCGAGGGCCGAAACGCCCAGGAACAGGGTTAGGCGGCCTGCGCGTCGAATGGTTTCTTCCCGGCGCGTGTGCCCGTTGCCGCATTGATGTGCCAGCGGCCGTTCCGACAAAGTCATGGTGGTCCCCTCTTGAGCAAGTCTGATTGCACCGCTCCCGGGCCGCCGTTGCCGACGTGGGACCGGTTGCGGTGGTCTACGGGTTAGACTTGTCGAGGGGCCCGCCTCCTGACGCGGGGCGATGTAAAAAATTCAAAATCGGGAATTTTGGCCAAACGGGCGGGCCGCAAACGCGGGTCGGGAAAGACGGGATGCGTTCAGTCGGCGGCCCAAAGGACCGTCAGGAACGGCGTCATGCGGACCGCCTCGACCGGCAGGGTCGCCTGGATGGCGGCCATGGCTTGGTCCGTGTCGCGTAGGCTGAACACACCGGTGAACCGTTCCTGGGCGATCCGTGAACTTGCCAGGACGATGGCGCCCGGGCGGTAACGGTCCAATTCCGCGACGACGTCGCCCAGGGCCATATTGGCGAAGACCAGGCGGCCTTGGCGCCAGGCGGTCGCGACGGAAGGTTCGTCTTGCGTCAGGTTGATCGCACCGGTCGGACCGTAACGGGCGGCTTCTCCGGGGCTGAGGGTCACGCCGTCGGCGTCGTCTCCTGCGCCGTGGTCGGCGCGGCGCGAGACGCGCACCCGGCCTTCGTCGACCAGAACGGTCACGTTGCCGCCCGCATCCCGTATGTTGAAGGCCGTGCCGACGGCGCGGGCGACCCCCTTGCCCGCCTTGACCAGGAACGGTCGGTCCGGGTCCTTGGCGACGGAGAAGAAAGCCTCACCGCGGAACAGTTCGATCATGCGCCGCTCCGCCGTGTAGCGCACGGCAAGCGAAGTATCGGTGTTCATTTCGATCGACGAGCCGTCGTCCAGGGTGAACCGGCGTGTTTCACCGACCGCCGTGGCATGGTCCGCCCGCCATATGTCCTGGATATTCGGGGCCCAAAGGCCCAATGCGCTGATCAGGGCGAGACAGGCCGCCACGGCGCCGCATAGCCGGGCGACGGTCGGCCGACCGGTTGAAGGGGCAGAGGCATCCTGAGGTGTGACGGCCGAGCCATTCCGCCCGCCCGCCGGTCGCGGGTCCGGGATCATGCCGATCTCGCCCCATAATTGGGCGGCGTCTTCATAGGCCAGGCGATGGGCCGGGTCGTGGTCGAGCCAGGCGCCGAAGTCCCGCCGGTCCTGATCGGTCACGCCGTCGGACCGCATGCGGACGAACCAGGTGGCGGCTTCTTCGACCAAGGCGCCGTCATCTCCGGACGGCACGGCGGGTCGGTTCCCGGTACCGGTCATGACGAAATGCTGCCTAACATCGATCCTCCCCTGGGCATGTCCCCCGAAGCCGGGGATTGGTGCGGATGCAATCAATGACTAGGACCGCCCCAAGCCCCGGAATCCTGACCCGAAATCTGCAATTATTTTTTTGTCGAGTCCAGATGGCGGCGGCATCGAACCATCGCCTTGATGATGTGTTTCTCGACGGCGTTCCGCGAGATGCCCAGGTGCTCGGCGATTTCGCCGTTGGACAGGCCGTCGAAGCGGCTCATCAGAAAAACCTCGCGGCATCGCGGCGGCAGGTCATCGACGGCGGTCATCAACAGTCGCATTTTTTCGCGCCCCAACGTCACCGCTTCGGCGTCCGGTTGCGGGCAGGGCACTCCATCCACGACCGTCGCCTCACCGAAGATCGTCGTCGTCGTTCGATCACGGGCGAGGCGGTCGCGCGCCGCATTGGCGGCGACCTGGAACAGATAGGCCTTGGGATTGGAGCGGAGCCGTCCCGGCGCGAAGCGGAGAAACCGGAGATAAGCTTCCTGCGCGACCTCCGCCGCGGTGTCCTCATTGCGCAGCATACGGGCGAGAAACCGCCGTAGGGCCGCGTGGTGCCGGAGATACAGTTCTTCCAGCGAGACCTCTTCAACGGATGCGGACATCCTTCTGCCCCGTCGTTGTCTTAAAGGATGACGCCGGTCATACCGCCGTCCGTTCGGGAGCAGACAATAATGATAATGACAATCATTCTCAATAAATAATCGACAGTGACTATTTCTATCGGATCCCGGGCATGAAAAAAGCGCCCCCGGGAATGGGGGCGCTTCTTCGTTTTTGAGCAATCGTCCGGGGAAGCCCCGGCGACCAATTCCGTTTCAATCAGGCCGAGGGCGTGTCCAGATTGACGGTCACGTTCTTGCGCTGGGTGAAGCTTTCCAGCATGCCTTCCAAGGAGAATTCCCGGCCCAGGCCGCTCTGCTTGTAACCGCCGTAGGAATGGCCCGGCAACTGTCCGCCGCCCTGGTTGACCTGCACCCAGCCGCTTTCGATCGCGTGCGCCGCGCGTAGGCCGGCGCCGATGTCGTGGGTCCAGACATAGGCGGCGAGGCCGTAGTGGCTGTCGTTGGCCATGCGGATGACCTCTTCTTCCTCGGTCCAGCGGATCGCCACCAGAACCGGGCCGAAGATTTCTTCGCGCGCCAGGCGCCAATCGTTGGATGCGTCCGCGAACAGGGTCGGCATGGTGAAGTAACCTTCGGACAGCGGCCCCTGCTCCGGCGGCATGCCGCCTATGACCAGGCGGGCGTCCTCGCGTTTCAGGCCGTCCTCGACATAACCGCAGACCCGGCGGAACTGTTTTTCGTTGATGACCGTGCCGATGTCCGTTTCCTCGTCCAGCGGATCGCCGAGTTTCAGCTTCGACGTTTTGTCGGCCAGCTTGTCGAGGAACG
>MDTG01183033.1_pt1 | contig 10760 bp, 9 predicted proteins | sample 811421 | NCBI WGS metagenome assembly MDTG01 (sample SAMN05326645, study PRJNA326480) | marine metagenome | isolation source: seawater | place: Pacific Ocean: South East | collected 2011
CTCTGGAATTTTTCATAAAAAAGTTATTAATTTAATTGGAAATGGTGTTGTAATAGATCCTATAATTTTCAAATCAGAATTAAATGAACTAAAAAAATTGAAAATAGATTTTAGGGAAAATTTATATGTTTCTAATAAAGCACACTTAATTTTACCAACTCACAGACTTCTCGATATTTCTTCTGAAAAGTCAAAAGGTAAATCTAAAATTGGTTCTACATTAAAAGGAATTGGTCCCACATATATGGATAAAACTGGCCGAAATGGATTAAGGATCGGTGATATTTTTATGTCAAACTGGGAAAAAAAATATAAACAAATTAAAAAAAAGCATTTAAAAATTTTAGAGTTTTATGATCCCAAAATTGATTTAAATTTAATTAAGCTTGAAAAAGATTTCTTTGAATCTATTGAATCAATAAAAGAATTAAATGTAATTGAAAGTGAAGATTTCCTTTTTAATGCTATGGAGAGCGGCAAAAAAATATTAGCTGAAGGTGCTCAGGGATCTCTTTTGGATATCGATTTTGGAACATATCCATTCGTGACTTCATCAACTACAACTGCTGCTGGAGCTTGCACAGGACTTGGAATTCCACCAAGATCAATTAAAAATGTGTTTGGAATTTTTAAAGCCTATACAACACGAGTAGGAAGTGGTCCTTTCCCAACAGAACTATTTGATGATTTCGGTAAAAAAATGAGTAAGATAGGTAATGAATTTGGTTCAACTACTGGTAGATCAAGAAGATGTGGTTGGCTTGACCTTGTTGCATTGAAATATTCAATCAGAATTAATGGAGTTTCACAATTAATGATTATGAAAGGTGATGTTTTGTCAGGTTTTGATCATATTAAAGTTTGTACTGGTTATAAAACGAAAAATGGAATTATATCTCATTTCCCATTTTCAATTAGTGATGATGAGATAAAACCTGAGTACATTAAAATTGATGGATGGAAAGAAGATTTAACCAAAATGAAAAATGAAAACAACTTCCCATTAAATTTTAAGAAATATATTAGCTTTTTAGAAAAAGAATTAAAAGTTCCAATAAAAATAATTTCTGTTGGCCCTGATAGAAAACAAACTATATTAAGGACTTAAATTTAATTAGATTGAAATATTTTTTTATTTTATTTAATGTTTTAATTTTTATTTCCTATCTAAGTTGGAGTCAAGAAAGTTCTAAAATTATTACAATAATCCAATCAGGTTCTTTAGAAAAAAACGAAATAACATATCCAGATGCTAATATTCTTCTAAAAAAAAATAATATTAGAGTTCACCTTTTCCATGAGGGAGCTGACATTAAGTCAGATAAATCTATTTTTTACTCAAAAAATAATTTTTTTAATGCAGAAGGAAATGTAATATTTAATCAAGGTGATACACTTATTTTAACTAGTGACTATTTTGAATATGATGGAATTAAAAAAAAAGCTATTGCAAAGGGAAATGTAATATTAAAAAGGCCTGACATGACTCTAAAAACTGACACCCTTTTTTTAGATAGAATCAAAAATATTGCTTTTTACAGAACCCCAGGTGAAATTATTGATAATTCAAATATTTTAATAAGTAATGAAGCCACATACTATATTGACGAAAAAAAATACAATTTTAATAAAAATGTAAAAATTAACAATCCAGAATATGTTTTAACCTCTACAAGTCTTGATTATTTTACTGACACAAAAGAATCTTTTTTTTATGGACCTTCAAAAATTATTGGAAAGGATTACGACATATATTGTGAAAGAGGTTATTATGATTCAAATAAACAAACTGGTAATTTTAAACATAATGCTGTAATTTTTTATAATCAAAGAATTATTGAAGGAGATAGTTTATATTTTGAAAATGAAAAGAAGTATGCCTCTGCATCTAATAAAATTATAATTACTGATACAATTAATAACTCTATAATAAAAGGAAATTTTGGCGAAATTTTCAAAAACAAAGACTCGGCAATAATTACTAAAAAAGCTTTGGCTATAAATATTATTGATAATGACTCCCTTTATATTCATGCCGACACTTTAATTGCTACTGGGCCAGCTGATAAAAGATTCCTGAGGGGATATTATAATGTTAGAATTCTTAAAACTGATATTAAAGGAAAATCTGATTCTTTATATTTAAATGAATCAACTGGAAAGATGGAATTACTAATGAAGCCCTTTAGTAAAAAAGATCTGCAAGTTTTGAGTTCAGAAAAAAAAAACAGCTAAAAATCCAGTCTTATGGTTTGAAAAAAGTCAAATGTCTGGAGAGATTATTCACTTAATTACTGATTTAAAATCAAAAAAACTTGATTCACTTTATATTTTTGGAAACTCATTCATAATCGAAAAAGATAGTTTAAGCGAAAATGGATACAATCAGATTAAAGGAATAAATCTATTGGGGAATTTTGAAAAAGGAAATCTAAAAAATATTTTAGTTGATAAGAATACTGAAGTTATATATTATATGTATTCAGATGAAGGAGAACTTGTAGGAATTAATAAAACAATTTGTAGTTCAATAAAAATGGATTTTAATAATAATGAAATCGAAAAAATTTCATTCTATATTTCACCCGATGGAAAACTAAAGCCTGAAAGATTAATTGATGAAAATCTAAGAGAACTAGATGGTTTTATTTGGAGAATTAATGAAAAACCAAATTCTATTAAAGATTTGTTTAAAAAATGAATTTAAAAAAAGATTTTTTTAAATACCAGGCTCAAACTAATGATAGTCCACTTGGGATAATAATTAAAAAAGCCAAAGGGTCATTCATAACTGATTCAAAAAACAATAAATTATTAGATTTTGTTGCAGGAGTTTCAGTAGCAAACCTAGGACATTCAAATCCTGCCATAATTAATGCAATTAAAAGTCAACTAGACAAATATAGTCATGTTATGGTTTACGGAGAATCAATTCAAGAACCAACAGTTAAACTAACAAAAAAAATTGCTCAAAATCTAAACAAGAGTCTTAACGTAACTTTCCTCACAAACTCAGGAACTGAGGCTATTGAGGGCTCAATGAAAATGTGCAAGAGATTTACTGGAAGGGAAGAATTAATTGCAGCTAAAAATTCATATCATGGTAGTACTCAAGGATCTTTAAGTATTACCGGTTCTGAAAAACAAAAAAACAAATAAGGCCCTCTTTTACCAAAAATAAAATTTATAAAATTTAATAAATTTTCTGACTTATCAAAAATTACTACGAAAACTGCTGGTGTAATTTTAGAGACGATTCAAGGTGGCGCTGGATTTATTCTACCAGAAAGAAATTACTTGAAAATGGTTAAAAAAAGATGTAAGGAAGTAGGTGCACTATTAATTTTAGATGAAATTCAACCTGGACTTGGAAGAACTGGAAAGATGTTTTCCTTTCAACACTATGATATTAACCCAGATATTTTGGTAATTGGTAAAGCCTTAGGGGGTGGATTACCAATAGGAGCTTTCTGTAGTTCGAAAAGAATCATGAAATGCCTAAGTGTAAATCCTAAGCTAGGCCATATAAGTACCTTTGGCGGCAACCCAGTAATAGCTTCAGCTGCTTATGCAACTATAAATGAGTTATTAAAATCTAGTTTAATGAAGACGATCGAATTAAAAGAGAAATTATTCAGAAAGTATTTAGTTCATAGTAAAATAAAAAAAATAAATGGTAGAGGTTTAATGCTAGCCTTAATTTTTAAATCAAATAAAATTGCAAATAAATTAGTATTAGAATCGTTAAAAAAAAATCTAATTTTATTTTGGTTATTATGGGAAAAAAAAGCTGTTAGAATAACTCCTCCCCTTACAATTTCAAAAAAAGAGATTAAAAAAGGTTGTGATATAATTATTTCAATTCTTAATCATATGTAAGTCAAATGTTTAAACAACATTAAATGTTGATTAATTTGTTAAAAACAATATAATTAACAATCAAATACAATATCTAAATCTATATAAATTTATGTTAAGTAAACTAGCATATAAAATATGGAAAATTCGAAAAACTTTGAATCATCTGTTAATCGATTTGAAAATATGCTGAAGACTAACGAGATTTTCTTTTTTGATGTTCAAGAATTTGAAAATATAATTCATTATTATATTGACTCAGGTGGAATAAACTTAGCAAAGAAAGCTTTAAAATTAGCAAATGATCAACACCCGTTTAATATTGAACTTACCTTATTAAAATCAGAACTTTTAATTTTCGAAGGAAGTTTTGATAAGGCACTCCTCATTTTAGATTCATGTGAAAAAATCGTACCTAATAATCACGAAATTTTTATCCAAAAAGCTACTATTTTATCAAAAAAAAATAAACATAGATTAGCTATAAATTATTTAGAAAAATCATTAGATCTTTCTGAAGACCCATTCGAGATTTGGACTTTACTTGGAATGGAACACATGAGGCCAAATGATTATACTAATGCAAAAAGATATTTTAATTTTTGTGTTAAAAGAGATATTAATGACTATCAATCTTTATACAACATAATATATTGTTATGACCAACTAAAAGAATTTAATAACTCAATAACACTTTTGAATGGTATTTTAGAAAAAAACCCTTATAATGAAATTGCATGGTTTGAATTAGGCAAGCAATATATAAAAATTAAAAAAAATAAAGAAGCACTCGGAGCATTTGATTTTGCAATAATTAGTGAAGAAAAATTTGTTGGTGCATATATTGAAAAAGGGAAAATTTTAGAGAAGATAGGTAAATTACATGAAGCTATTGAGAATTTCGAAATTTCACTTCAGTTTGAAGATCCATCATCTTTTATTTATTCAAAAATTGGTCAATGCCATCAGAAAATTAAAAATTACAAAATAGCTGCAAAATTTTATAAAAAATCAATAACCCTTGATCCTTCTAACTTTGACGCTTGGAATAAAATTATTGATTTTTATATAGAAATATATAGATACAAAAAAGCTATTTTCTATTTGGAAAGTTTTCTAAAAATCGATTATGATAATATTGAATCATGGGAGAAAATTGGAAGTCTTTACTTAAAGATTAATTTTTATTCATCAGCTAAAGATGCACTAGAAAAAGCAATTAAACTAGGTAGTTTAAATAAAAAAACATGGACAAATTACATTGATTCACTTTTATTTTTAAAAAAATGGGAAGCAGCTTATGTACTAGCAGAAGAGGCTAAAAAACATTTCCCTTTGGACAATTCAATAGACTACCGAATAGCTGGTTGTTTCTTGAAAATGGGTGAATATCTTAAAGCTAAAAATTATTTTAAAAATTTTACCAAAAAAAATAATAAAGCACCAAATTCATTAAAAAAATTATTTCCAGAGTTTTCAAACGTTGTAAAGAAAAAATAATTTTTTAAATAATGAAATTATTTTCTCACAAGTTCTTAATTATTTTTTTTAAGGGATTTACTATGGGTATTGCTGATTTGATTCCAGGTGTGTCAGGAGGGACAATTGCATTTATTACAGGAATATATTATGAATTAATTAATACTATTAACTTAATAAACCTAACTAAATTTAAAGTTTTATTAAAACTTGAATTTTCTTACTTTTGGAAATCAATAAACGGTAATTTTATTTTTTCCTTAACATTTGGAATTTTATCTGGGATTTTATTGTTTTCCTCAATAGTAAGTTTTTTATTATCTAATTATTCTGTTCAGGTTTGGTCATTTTTTTTTGGAATAGTTATTTCTGGGATTTTCATTTTATTTAATCAAGTAAAGAAAAAAAAATTCTATTATTATATCCTTATACTTTTGGGAATTTTTACCGCATTTTTCCTAAGCTTAATTGAGCCATCAAATAATAAAATATCATTAATTTATTTATTTTTAACCAGTATGATTGCAATAATAGCTATGATTTTACCTGGTATTTCTGGCGCACTTATTTTTATTTTATTTGGAGTATACGAATATATTATTGAGTTATTAAATAAATCAATTAAAATTTTATTATCAATGCAAATTGATTTAATAATCTCAATATATTCAAGGATTCTGGTAATTATATTAGGTATGATCGTCGGACTCAAAATTTTTTCAAAAGTATTGAAATGGCTTTTTTTAAATTTTAAAAATCAGACGATCTTTTTTTTAATTGGGATAATGATAGGCTCATTACCAAAAATATGGCCCTGGAGAAACTCAAATAATTTTGATAGTATTTTCACATATAAAAGTGAATATTACATTAATATTTTTTCAGGAGTTTTTTTTATGATTTTAGGATTTTTAATATTAATTATTTTTGATTACTATACTAAAAAAGAAAAAGTTGAAAATAATTAAAAGATCTAATAAAGACTTTATACTATTGATATTGAAAGGAGCAGCTATGGGTTTAGCAAATAAAATACCTGGAGTCTCTGGGGGGATAGTAGCACTAATTACGGGGTTTTATCAAGAATTAATTGAAACATTTAAAAGTTTTAATCTTAATTCTTTGATTTTAATAAAAAATGGAAGATTTAGAGATTTTTTTAAAACCACAAATTCTAAATTTTTATTATGTATTTTTTCTGGAGTTATATTTAGTTTCTTTTCAGTTTCATTAATACTAGATTATTACATGGTTCATTATGAAAACCAAGTTTTAGGATTATTTTTTGGAATGATTTTAAGCTCAGTTTACTTTATAATAAAAAAAATTTCAAATTATTACAAATTAAAAAATATAGTAATTACAACTCTAGGATTCATTTTTGGATTTTCAATGATATTTATTGATCCAGGAATTGAAAAAAAATCATTATTATTTATTATTTTGTGTGGTTTTATAAGTATTTCTGGAATGACACTACCAGGATTGTCAGGATCATACTTACTTTTAATAATTGGAAATTACAAATTAATATTAGTAGATTCTGTCAATAACCTTTTATTCGTCTTAAAAGATTTATTTCAATTAAATTTTGAATTCTTAAATAATGATGATAAGATATATATGCTTAAAGTTATTTTGTTTTTTTCAATAGGATCATTAATTGGGTTAATTACGCTTTCAAATATTCTGAGTTTTTTATTAAAAAGATATAATGACTTAACTATAAGTATGTTATCAGGATTTATAATAGGAACTTTACCAACAATTTGGCCTTGGAAAAAAATAGATGAATCAATTATCAATGACTCTGTTACTAACTCGAATATTTTTTCAAATATTTTACTCAGTAAACCATATTTACCAAATAAATTTAATACAGAAAATTTATATATTTTATTATTTATTTTTTTTGGTATTTTAACCATTGTAATTTTAGAAAAATATGGATCTAAAAATTGAAGGTAAAAAAAGGTTTGGTCTAGTTGGAAAAAATATTGATTATTCTTTTTCTAAAAAATATTTTGAAAAAAAATTCATTCAAAAAAATATCAAAAATTGTACTTATGAAAATTTTGATATAAATTCAATTGATTTAGTTAAAGAAATTTTTTTACTAGAAAACATTAAAGGTCTAAATGTCACTATACCTTACAAACAAAAAATAATCCCTTATCTAGATTTTATTGATTCTAAAGCAAAATCAATAAATGCTGTAAATACAATTTGTTTTTTAAAAAATGGTTCGACAAAGGGCTTTAATACAGATATAAATGGATTTGAAAAAGCATTATTCAATAATTGGAAGAAAATTAAAACAAAATGTCTAATAATTGGAACTGGAGGTGCTTCAAAAGCTGTGGAATATGTATTGAATGACAATAATATACCAACTACATTTGTTTCAAGAAAACCAAAAAAAAATCAAATTAGTTATTCTAAAATTTCTAAAGAAATAATAAATACTCATAAATTAATTATTAATTGTACTCCAATTGGAACATATCCAAATGTTAAAAAAGCACCAAAAATTGATTATAATTTATTAACTCCTGGACACTTCCTTTTTGACCTTATTTATAACCCAAATGAAACGATGTTTTTAAAAGAAGGGAAATCTCGGGGATGTAAAACATTAAATGGAAATGAAATGCTAAAAGAACAAGCAGATAAAGCATGGGGAATTTGGAATCAATAATTTCCTATATTTAACTTATAAAATATTTTATATCTTTTAAAAATATTAAATCAATAAATATTAGATTTATAAAAATTATTATGTAAAATTTAATTAAGTCAATTAATTAAAAAATTAATTTTTTGAAAATGCCAACCAAACAAAAAAAAATAACAAAAAATATTCAAAATTTAAATAATCTTTTAGATGATGTAGATTGGCATATAAAAATTAAAGAAATTGAATTATTAATTGACGATTTAAATAAAATAAATAAAGTAGAATTTAAAAAAGAGTTGATAGAAATAAATGAAATTCAAAGTAACTTTTTAAAAAAGAAAAAAAAATTTTATAGATCACTTGAAAATGAAAGAAATAAGAATTTAAATTTAAAAAATGAAATTATAGATGAAATAAAAGAATTAGTGAATTCAAGTGATAAAACCCACATTATTTATAAAAAATTTAAAAAACTTCAAGAAAAATGGTATTCTACAGGACCAGTGCCTAGGTATGAAAGTAATAATCTTTGGGAAACATTTAAACATCACACTGAAAGATTTTACAATTTTTTACATCTAAATAGAGAATTAAGGGAAAAAGATTTTAAACATAATTATGATGAAAAAATAAAAATCATTGAGAAAACTGAGCTTCTAGCCAATGATGCTGAAAAAGATATTCGTAAATCAATAAGAGAGCTAAATAATCTACATAGATTATGGAAAAATGAACTTGGACCAGTAGAAAAAAAATATAGTGATGAATTATGGAAGAGATTTCAAAAAGCATCTATATTAATACACTCGAAAAAAAATATATTTTATAAAAAAAGGGAGAATTTATTAAAAGAAAATCTTATTAAAAAAAATAAAATTATCGGAAGAATAAATCAAATAATTGAAAATGTTGAGTTGAATTTTTCAAATATTAAAAAAATTAGCGAAGAATTAGATATTTTGAAAAATGAATTTCAATTGATTGGAACGACTCCCAAAATTAATAATAAACATATATGGTCTGAGTTTAGATTATCTGTTAAAAAAATTAATAATAAAAAAAATGTTTTTTATAAATCAAGAAAAAAAGAAATCAGTAATGCTATAAAATTTAAAAAAGAACTAATTAATAAAATTAAAAATATCCTTGAAGATGATAATTTACATAAACACATAAATATTGTAAAAAATATTCAAAAAGAATGGAAAGAATCAAAAGGGATACCAAAGAAAATTTCTGATAAATTATGGGGTGAATTTAAAAAAATTTGTGAAGAATTTTTTAATAATATTAGAAATAAAAAAAGTTACAATTCAAAAAAAGATTATGAAAAAATTAATGAACTTAACGATTATTTATCTAAAACAAGGATTAATAAAAAAGTTACAGCAGAAAGTGAATATATAGAATTTCTTACTGAATTAATAGAAAATTCAAAAAAAATAACCACCGACAACGAAAGATTAAAAATAAAAACTAATGAATTATTAATAAAAAAAATTACAGAAATAGTAAATGAGTCCAAATTAAATTTTAGTATAAAAGAAAAAATTAAATTTGAATTAAACTTAATTATAATTTTAAACTGTGAATCTCAAATTAACTTAGAAAGAAAAAACTTGAATTTAGAGAAAAAGAAAATTAAAAATGAACTTATTCAACTTCAAAATAATTTAGAATTTTTTTCTAAATCTAGTGAAAAAAATCCAGTGTATATTGAGGCAAATGAAAAAATTATGTCATTAAATAATGAAATTTTAATAATTGATGAAAAAGTTAAAAAAATTAATAATTTAATTAATAATATAGATTCAATAAATGAAACTAAAAAAGAAAATCAAATTAATGATTAAAAAAACTTCTTTGATTTTTCCCATAATAAATCTAGTTCATTAATAGATAAATCATTAATTTTTTTCCCTTTTGAAGATATATTTTTCTCCATAAAATTAAATCTATTCATAAACTTTATATTAGTTTTTTCCAATGACTTTGAGGGGTCAATTTTAATAAATCTTGCATAATTAATTAGTGAAAACAACAAATCTCCATACTCATCCTCAATTTTTTCTTTATTATTTTTATTTATTTCTGTTTGAAGTTCAAGAAGTTCCTCATTAACCTTTTTCTTTACATCACTAAGATTAGTCCAATCAAAGCCAATACTTGAAACTTTATCTTGAATTCTTATAGCTTTGAAAATTGGAGGAAGACCCTTAGGGACTCCACTTAAGACACTTTTATTTCCCTCTTTTAATTTTATTTCTTCCCAGTTTCTTTTGAGATCGTCACTATTATTAATTTTTTTGTTATCAAAAACGTGAGGATGTCTATTTATAAGTTTTTTTGAAATTGATTCCGATACATCATAAAGATTAAAAAAATTATTTTCACTTGCAATTATAGAATAAAAAATAATATGTAATAAAATATCTCCTAATTCATTTTTAATTTGCTCATTATCATTTAAAATAATACCCTCAGACAACTCAAAAGTCTCTTCAATAGTAAGATTTCTTAGGGTATCAAAAGTTTGCTCTCTATCCCAAGGACATTTTACCCTTAACTCTTCTACCAATTTAATTAAATTATTAATTGAATCTATACATTTTTTTTTCATAGACATTTTTTAAACTCTTTTTTTATTAATTGGAAATTTCATTGAATAATTTACATTTACTTTGCCTTTTGAGATATCCATTAATTTACCATTTAACATTTTTTTCTTCAATGAAGACAACTTATC
>MDTG01320673.1_pt1 | contig 10760 bp, 10 predicted proteins | sample 811421 | NCBI WGS metagenome assembly MDTG01 (sample SAMN05326645, study PRJNA326480) | marine metagenome | isolation source: seawater | place: Pacific Ocean: South East | collected 2011
ATTTAAGACCAAATGAAGTTGAATATCTTTTAGGAGATCCAACTAAAGCTCAAAAAGAACTAGATTGGAAACCAAACTTAAGGTTTGATGACTTAGTTATATTAATGGTTGAACATGATATCAATGAAGCAAAAAAAGAACAAACTTTGTTAAAGGAAGGTTTAATTTCTCCTACTTGGGAGAGTCCTCTTGACTCTTGATTTATAGCTCTAAGAACTTCTTTCGAAAGTTTTGTAATGACTCATAAGAACCTTCACTTTCTGTAAAAGAAACACTATCACTTCTTTTTCTATGAAAATGATATAAATTTTTCAAAGTTTTAATTACCCCCTCATTTTCAATCCAAAAATAAGATATTGCTACAGCATCTAAAGGATATCTGATATCAAAATCTATCTTGTCTGAGATTGTCGTAATGAATTGATTTTTGTTACAAATAAAATTACCAGAATTTAATACCCAATTGATATTTTTATCAACAGTAAATTTATCCAAATTATTGATTTCACTTTTAATTTCATCATTTGTAAATACAAAGTCACCATGTGTATAAATAACCTGATATTTTTTGTTAAATCTACTTAAAAATTTAGATCTTTTTGGATTTTTATAAAATTGATAGATTTTCGACGGAATATATAAATTTTTTGATTCATCTTCCTCAAATATTTCATCGATAATAGGATCAAGATTTAAATATGATGCATTATCTGAATCAAGCTGATATATAAGTTCATTTGAGCATTCTTTAATATTATTATATTTATTTATGAATGCTCCATAGTTTTTCTTACTTCTAATTACTCTAATATCTATTTTTTTATCAAAGTCATTAGCAATTTTTAGAATTTTATTATAATTTTCTACATCTGAATAATCGTCATGAATTACAATTTCGTTAACAACTTTATTTTTAAATACTGAATTAATACACATAGTTAAATAATTTGAGGAATTGAATGTTGGTATAGCAACACTAATTTTTAGATTCTGACTTTTTTGCATAATTATTTAATAGGGTAGTAAGTTGTATTTCTAATATACTTAAAATATCAAATTTAGATTGAGGAATTTTATGAGTGAATTTTGGAATAATGAAATTGAAGTAGGTTACTATGACAAAATTGTTCAAAAAGGAATGATTAAAAAAAAAGGACCAAGATCATACTGGCACATAACGACATTATTGAAGGTTGGAAATTATCTAAATGATAATTTAAATCATTTAGATTATGCTTGTGGACCAGGAACTTTGATAGGTAATTTTTCTAATTCTAAATCTACTGGAGTTGATATTTCATCAAAACAAATTCACTATGCACTTAAGAATTATAAAAAAAATGGAAATTTTCTAGCTATTAATGATTTCAACTTTAAAGACTATGATCAATACTTCGACATAATTACTGTATTGGGGTTAATTGAATTTTTGAACGACAAAGATGTGGCCAAACTTATTGAAAGGTTAAAATTTACACTAAAAGATGATGGTAAAATAATCCTCACAACCCCGAATTTTTCTGGAATAACAAAAATACTTGAAGTTTTGCAGAATAAATTTGGAAATGTCAATTATGAAGATCAGCATATAAACAAATTTACCAAAAATAAACTAATTAAACTATTTGGATCTAACAACGATTTTGAATTGAAAGTTGAAAAATTTCTCAATTTAAGTTTTTTACTTTCTTTCTTAAGTCATAGGATTGCGTGGAAAACAGAATCAATAATTAATAAACTATTTAATAATCGTTTTGGCTCGCTATTCATAGTTATACTTACAAAGAAGAGTTAGTATTTTAAAAAAACATGACATTTGACAATAAAATATCAATCATACTTCCGACTTTAAATGAGGAAAAAAATCTTAAAATATTAGTTCCTGAAATTAGTTCTCTATTTGAAAATGATCTCAAGCTAGAATATGAAATTATCGTAGTAGATGATGGTTCTACTGATTCTACAAATGAATACATATCTAGTCTCATGAAAAATAATAAATCAATAAAATTAATTCAAAGAGATAAAGAAAAGTCATTACCCCTTTCGATATTAGATGGGATAAAAAGCTCACAATTTGATAATGTCATGTGGCTTGATGCTGATGGATCTATGACAGTAAAAGCAATGAAAAAACTAGTAATTTGTTATTTTACAAATATAAAAAATGAGGAAAAAAAAGTAATAGTTGGTTCAAGGTTTATTGAAGGAGGTGGATACAAAGGAGTCAAAGATGTTAAAAATCAATCATTGTTCAAATCTATTCAAAATGTTAGAAAATCTAATGATTCTGTTTTTGGAATGTTGCTTTCTATACTCATAAATAAAACTTTGTCATTTTTATTTAGAACTAACTTAACAGATCTGACTAGTGGGTTTATCTTAATTGATAAAAACTTTATTGATGAGAAAGTCTTTAAAGGTAAAGATTATGGAGAATATTTCATATACTTACTAGGTGACCTGATTAGCAAAAATATTGATATTGAGGAAATAGGTTATATTTGTGAAACAAGATTACACGGGTATTCAAAAACAGGTTCTGGTATTATTAAATTTATAATTCGTGGCATCCCGTATATTAAAGCCGCACTGAAAAAGGGTATAGACAATTGAAAATTTATGATAAAAACAATGAGTTATTAGCAGTTTTAATTCAAAAAAACTCGTCTAAAATAGATAAAAACTTTCACACTGAACCCTCCTCTGAATTTCAAATAGCTACATTCAACCTTAAGAAAGATAACAATATACAGAGACATTATCATGAAAAACAAGAACGAAAAGTTTTTTCAACAAGTGAAGTTATTATTTTACAATCAGGAAAAATGAAAATAACAATTTACGACTCAGACCAAAATAAAGTCGAAGATTTTTTAGTTGCCCCAGGAGACATGGTAGCTCTCGTAGATGGTGGACATGAAATTGAAATTTTAGAAGATTCAAATTTTATTGAAGTCAAACAAGGACCGTACTTTGAACAAAAAGATAAAAAAAGATTCTAAATTTATCCCAGTTTTTGAACCATCAGTAACTTTAAAAGATAAATTAAGTGTTCTAAGTTCATTAAACAAAAAACATATTTCTGGAACAAGCCCAGTTATCTCTAAATTTGAGGATGCCTTAAAAGATGAATTTCAATCTAAAAGGGCAATCGCTGTCTCAAATGGAAGCGTTGCATTAGATCTTGCTTTTCAATTAGCTGATTTAGATATTGATGATGAGGTCATTCTTCCTTCATTTACAATAATTTCTTGTTTGTCTGCGGTTATAAGAAGTGGAGCAAAACCTGTTTTCTGTGATGTAGATCCATATTCTTGGAATATGACCTACAAGAATGTCGAAAATGTTTTAACTGATAAGACAAAAGCAATTTTAATGGTACATACTTATGGATTACCAGCTGATGCACTAAAGATAAAAGAACTGTGTGATTCAAATAATATTCTCTTAATAGAAGATACAGCTGAAGCACACGGTCAATTTTCTGATGGTTTATTGTGCGGTACATTTGGAAGCATATCCACGTTAAGTTTTTATGCAAATAAACACATGACAACAGGTGAGGGCGGTGCACTTTTGATTAACGATGAAAATTATTATGAAAAAGCATTGAGAATGAGAAATCTTGACTTTAATAATAAAAAAAGATTTCAACACGATAATCTATATTGGAATTATCGCATGAGTGGATTACAAGCCTCTCTAGGTTTATCACAGATAAAAAAAATTCAACATACGATAAATGAAAAAATTAAACAAGCAAAAATCTACAACAAGCTTCTGGAACCAATTTCAAATCTACAAATTCCATTATTTGAGTACAATGGATCAACCAACCATTACTGGGTATATGGTGTGGTATTAAAAGATAAATCACGTGATGAATTGGTAAAATTTCTGGATAATAAAAAAATACAAACAAGAAACTTTTTTTGGCCACTTCATATGCAGAATGCTTTACCAGATAAATTTAAAACTCTGCATAAATTACCTATCTCTGAAAATTTAGGAAAAAATGGATTATATTTACCTTTAGGAAACCATGTTAAAGAAAAAGATCAAAAATATATCGTGGAAGCAATAGTTAATTTTGTGAAAGATTAAAAATTAAATTAATTTCTAATAAGTTAATATAATATCAATAACTTGATTAAAACTAAAAGTCTTACAAATAATTACAATATTGAAACTTTCTTGTTCTGTTCTTTGATTTTAATTCTTAGCTTCATTGAACTTGAAATTAGGTCAAAATCTTTAATTTTCATAATTTTATTAATTTTTTTCTATAACTATAAAAATAAAGATAAATACAAATTTGGTTTTACATTTAAATTCAATAAAATATCTTATTTAATAATCATATTTATAGCATTAATAATTAACCAAAATACGTATTTAAATTTTGAAATAATTTCAATAGATGTTCCATCTTATCTCGTTGCTTCTCGGTCAATTAATTTTTTTGAACTTCCATTTTCTAATCAATGGGAATCCAAAGGCCCTTTGTTTATTTACTTTTATAGATTTTTATTGCTTATATCAAACAACAATTATCTTTTTTTTCGAATATTAAATGATCTTTTACTTTTTCTAATTACATATTTAATTTTTAGTACATCATATAAAATTTCTAACAATTACTTTACAGCATTCATTTCTTCAATATTTTTTGTATCAATTACTAGTCATGTTTGGTATGTAACAGAATTATCAGAGATTTATTGTTTAGTATTTATCCTTTATCAATACTATATTATTTCAAGCCGCCCTATCACAAAAAAAACAATTTTGCTTTGTGGTGTATTGGTTTCAATATCTTCATTAATAAACCAGTCAACAGCAATATTTTTAATTGGTTGTATTTTTTATATATATAAAGAAATAAATTTAAAAGAATTAAATTATTATTTCACCCTTTTATTAGGATTTTTAATTCCACAGATTATTTTTTATTTACTTTACTTTTTTAATGATTTGTCGATATTGTATTTTACGAACTATATAAAAATACCTTTTGGCTATGTTGGATCAGGTGAGTTTCAACTTTATGAATTAATTGTCTGGTTACGAAGATATTTTAATTTTAGCCAGCTTCTTTATTTTTCATTTTTGAGTGTATTTTTTGTTTTAGCAATTAAGTTATTAAAAAAACAATTCTTTAAGTCATTTCGATTTAATTTAAATATTTTATATTTAATTTTAGGATTTTTAATTTATGTTATTGCTGGTCACAATTATCAGCATCATTTATTTTATACTATAGCTTTTTTCTCAATTCTAATTTCACATCTTGAAATCAATAAGTTGACGTCAGTTATTTATGTCTTGATAATTTTTTCAGCAATTCATATATTTAGCTTTTCTTTTGATAAATCATTTAACAACTTGATTAATTATGAGGAAACCTTTGATAATTATCCACTAAGGTCTCTTGCTTCTGAAATAAATAATTTGTACGAGGATAAAAATTATGAAGTTTTAGCTATTGATCATGTTTTACTACTATTTTATTTAGAAAAACCAAACATTTCATATATAATTCATCCATTTAATAATTTCGAAGAATATATTGTAAATGCATTGTTAGAAACCGGAAAGTTAAAGACTAATGATTCATCACACCTAAGTTACTATATTGAGACGGAACCTGAAATAATTATATGTGCTCCACAAACAATTATTGATGGTTCACCTACAAAGCTGGGTTCAGACATTTTTAATTGTGAAATTACAGATTACAAAAAAAATTACATAAAGTTGGATACTCAAATTTACCTAGATAACCCAAATCGAGAATATTATTATAATCCATACATTTCAATCGACGTTTTTATCAAAACCAAAGATAGCTCTTAAAGTTTTTCAGATTTATAAAGAACGACAGAAGAAATTAATAAATAAAGCAATAAATTTAGCCTGTCATAACCATAAATTCTTAAAACAATGTAAATTGTCGAAACCGACAGAAGATTAATTAAGAAATAAAAGTTAAATTTTAAGAAATGAAGCAAATAAATTTCTATAAAAGGTCTAAAAAAGAAAATTAAAAGAAGAGTAAGAATTGGAACTAGTACTGAAATAATTATGTAAATTAAGTTTTCATTAAACTCCTCTAAAACGCGTATTTGATTTAAATCTTTATAAAATTGGTAAACATTTGAGTTATCACTTAAAAATAAAACTGCAAAATTAAAAATACCTAAGACGATAAGTCTTAATAAATTTTTTATCATGATTCAACTATCATAATCTAATTAATCAAAAAACAACTACAGACTTATTCTATTTTCCGTAGTTTTAAAAAATATTTAAATAAATTAATCGAGAATGAAATTTTTGAGTAAAATCCAATGTCCCATTTAGAAGCTCCAAATTCTCTTTTAGGAAAAAGATAGAGATCTCTTTTAAAAGAATATTTATGCTTTCTAGCTAACCAAAAAATATATGTGTCAAAACTAAAATCCTTAGGCGGGTCTTTAATCTTGTCAATTAGTTCCTTGCTGAATATTGTTGGCTGTGCATTAACCTCATAAAATTTATATCCTAAAACAACAGATGCAATAATACCCATAAATAATGAGAAGAATCTGTCTATAAAACTTCTTCCGATGCGAATACCTTTATAAAAAATATTTGTTGATTCTTTATTTTTAAATATATATGTATATGCTTTTTCAAGGCTATCAAAATCAAATTGCAAATCGCCGTGAATCCACCCAAGAAATTGAGTGTTACAATTTTTTAAACCAGTAAATATTCCATGACCATAACCTTCGTTTACATCTATATAATGTACTTTTATCTTTTTATTAAGAGTCGTTTCAATTTTTTTAAGATATTTTTTAGTTCCATCAGTTGATCCATTATCAACGATTAAAAAATTTATATTATTATTTGAGTTTTGTATTTTGCTTATAAGGGTTGGTAATGATTCCAGCTCGTTGTAACAGGGAATCACAAGTGTAATTAATTTCATTTATTCACAAGATATTCGTATACATGCTTCATATATTTAAATAATTCGTATTCTTGAGGAATACCCAGAATGACGGATTGTTCTGATGTAATTTCTAACACATTCATATTTTTATTTAAACCCGTCTCAACTAAATGATCAATGTGAATTTCTTTTTGATTGCTATTGTTCTCTACGGTTTCATGATATAGCTCTTCATAAACATATTTGTTTTTGAATAAAAATGTTCCAATAATTATATTTGAATCTAAACTTTTTGGCTTTTTTTTAATTGAAAGACTTTGAATTTTTCCATTTATTGAATTTATCCAACCATAATTTGAAAAATTAAAATAGCCTCTCCTGTAATTTTTTTTAGTAAATACAACAATATCAAAATCTTTTATTTCTATAAGAGTTTTTTTATCTAGAATACAATCTGAAGAGTGTATCAATACAGGTTTAGAATTTTCTAAACTTCTAATTAATTTATAAGCACTTTCAGCCTGTCCCTTTGTTTTTTCTTGAATTTCAATTACTTCTAAATTTTTTATGTCCTTAAATTCATTTTCTTCAAAATCTTTAAGTTGAATAAGCATTTTTATTGTTTTAGCATTTTTAAATGAATGAATTAGAGTTCTAATAATTGATTCACCATCAACATCAAGAAATATTTTTGATTTTTTATAATTTTCTTTTTTAAATCTATTGCTTTCTCCCGCAGCAGGAATGCAAAGATTAATGTCGCTTATATCAATTCGATTATTAGATTTAACATTTTTAACCTCATCAATGTTGTAAATAAATTCTTTGTAGTCTTCAGGGGTTCCCCATTGAAAAAACTTTTCAACTTCATACAATTTTATATTTAAACCATCACTTATCATATATTGAAATGGCGTGCTTAAATATACTTCACCATTAGTAAAATTTTTATCTTCAAAAGTCTTTTTTATATATTTTTGGCAAAGATTTCCAGATTTGAAATAATAAGTACCAGTTGATGCATACTCGTTTTGTTTATTTGTAGTGAATGATTTTTTTTCCTGTATAGCTAAAACATTTGAGTTTTTTGTTCTTAAAAATGCATAATCATTTCCATATACTGTGTGCGGATGTAACCCAACATATGATGGTATTACACCATCAGGATTATTTACTTGAATAAAATCCTTAAACTTCTGCCAATTCCAAATATTTGAGAAATCACAATAATTTATTAAAACAGGCTCTTTAGTATCTAACAATTTAGATTCGATTAGGGCACCACCAGGTCCTGTTTTTTGAAAATCGATTACGACAATATTTATATCTGAAAAATTATTTAGATTTTTTACATAATCATCATTATTCATATCGTCTTTACTTACAATGAAACTAATATCTTCTTCATCTGGAAACATATCTAAAACATGTTCGATAATCATTTTGTTCTCAACTTCAAGAAATTGTTTTGGCATATCTATGCCAACTTCTTTGAATCGTTTACTCTTCCCAGTCATTGGTATTATAATTTTCATTTATTTAATTTTATTCTAAGTTGCTCATCATCCGATTGTCTTAATTTTGTTCCAATATCTCGGCTAATATAATTTTTTATTTTCTTATCCTTGATTAAGCTATAAATTATTATCAAAGATTTAAAATATATTTCAGTAGTTTTATTTATTGGTTTATTTAAATAAATGTAATCCTCGTCAAAATTAATAAATTTTACGTCAAGTTTATTTTTTAGTTTTTTGAAGTTGTAAGGTATGAAAACTGAGTGGTCTGGAAAAAGAAATTTATCATTAAATATTTCGTAATTTAAATCAGGATTTAAATTTTTGATTTTTTGGTTTTCTATTTTTAAATTAAGAATTTCTACCTTGATCTTTTTCAATTTATCATAATCAATATAATTTCCAAAAAATTGTTCTAAATTATTTATTTGTGAGTATATTTTTGATACATTATCTCCTTTAATTACAACTCCATGGTTTCGAAGAAAATAAACATTTGTTCTTTGATCTTTGTTTAAATCGATCATTTCTCTAGCAAGATTTTCACCAGGTCTAAAATATTTAATAGGTAATATATTATTTTTGATTAAATCTTTATCAAATTCCTCTTCTGGGAATATTGCAGAAAGGATAATTGAAGCAAGACTATGATAATGAAAAACATATTTATTTTTTAGTAAAACATGAAAAGGTGTTTCTATTGATAGAGATTTTTCATATTTTTTATCCTCTCTGGGTATTTCATAAAAATTTGTGATATTTTTAAGATTTATTTTTTTAAACGTGTTTTTATTTGAATTTTCTAATAGCTTTCCTGATTTTTTTACATATATATGATCTTTAGTCTTGATACTTGTATTCCCACCTGGACCTTGACATAGAAGAAAATTCGAGCCAACTTTTTTTGAATAGTAAATAAAACTTTCCATTCTAATTAATGGTAATTTATAATACTTATACACATGCTAGATAAAAAATATTTTATAACAATAATCTTAGCTATCAAATATCTAATCCTATTAAATTATATTCCTTTGCTTGAAGATTCTAGATATATTGCTTTTTTTGAACAATGCTATGAATTTAGAAATTGTTTAAACCCTTATACAAATATTCAATTACTTGAAAAATCTTACTTAACTTTTCCATACAGCAATTTAATGTATTTTGTATTGTTACCATTTTTTTATTTAGGAAAAATTTTGTCGGTATCTTTTATAAATCTAAGTTATTTATTTTTTGAAATTTTAATGATATTTACTTTGAAAAAAATATTTAATTTTTCTTTAAAGAATCTTTATTTGATCTTAGTTCTAAATCCATTATTTATTTATTCTATAGCGATACTTGGACAGTTAGATTTTATTCCTCTTTCATTTTTTATAATATCTTTGTACTACTTGAAGGAAAAAAATAAATACTCTTCGATAATATTTATTGTCCTCGCATTAAGTTCAAAAATAATTTTTGTATTACTGTTACCTTTAATTATTTTATATTTTCTCAAACTTGACGAAAATATAAAAGAAACATCCGGAACAATAATTTACACATCTTTGTTGATATTATTATTCAATTTTCAATTTTTAATTGATAAAAATTACTTGGACACAATATTTTTTGGAATTAATAGAGGTTATTCAGTTGTTAATAATTCAACAAATATATTCTCAAACAATTTCTTATTTGTCTTATTATTTATAACATTTACATTATTTATGTACTGGAAAAATATCCATAGATTAGATTTTATCGGAGTATCAATTTTTACTGGTTTTATTACATTTCCAATATACATAACAAACCTTTCTAATATTGGTTGGCTTTTATGGACATTTCCTGCACTATTGATATTGTTTTTTTCATACGAAATTAAAATAAAATTTTTACTCATTGCATTTTTTTTACTACTGGTAATTTCTAATGAGGAGAATGAATTTATTGAAATTAATTCAAATTTTGAGATTATATTTAATTATTTTATTTATTCAATCAGCACAATAATTATTTATTATTTATTTCAAATTATAAGAAAAAATTTGTATTTTAAAATTAAATCATCACCCATAATAATTGCTATAGCTGGTGATTCTGCTGTAGGTAAATCGACCCTCGCCAATTTATTAGAAGTTTATTTTGGATCTAAATTTGTAGATAAAGTGGAATTAGATAGTTTTCATAAGTATGAGAGAGATGATCCAGAATGGAATACAAAAACACATTTAAATCCTGAAATGAATGATCTTTCTTCTTTCAAAAAAATTATTATTAATTTACTAAATGGAGAGACTCAGATTGTA
>MDTG01342936.1_pt1 | contig 10760 bp, 7 predicted proteins | sample 811421 | NCBI WGS metagenome assembly MDTG01 (sample SAMN05326645, study PRJNA326480) | marine metagenome | isolation source: seawater | place: Pacific Ocean: South East | collected 2011
CAGTGATCACTCTTGTAGGAAGTGGTATTAATGATTCAATAATTCTTCTTCGCTCTGTCTTTGAGATAGAGGGTAATGCTAATACGATAATTTGAATACCATATTTGTTTACTAAATGTTTAATATTTTTCGATGGATAAACTGTCCGACCGTGAATTGATGAACCGCATATGACCTTATCATCGTCAATATAACCAATAACATTGTAAGTATCACCTTGCATAGAAGCTGTAACAAATTGAACTCCAGCAGATCCTGCACCATAAACAAGTGTTTTTGATGCCATAGAGTGACGTTGTTGAAAAAGAAACTCGCGCGCGAAAACTCTATGTCCAATAACAATCATGAATGTAAGCAAAGATGAGAATAAAGTTAATTGAATTGATTCATTGAATAAATAGATGCCTGTTCCAGTTAAGATTACTGAATAAAGAGCTTGCTTAACAGCTCCTATTCCAACGTGAGAAATGCTTGTTTTATAAAAGCCATTTGCCCAACTACAAGCTATAAATATGACTATAGATAACACAGGAGTAATATAATTTTCATACCATTGATTAAGAAGCAACAACGTTGTAACTTGACTTATAAATACAGATAAACTGTCAAGGATCAATAATAAAAAAATTTTAATTCGAGTTGAAATAATCACCTGCTTGGGCTCTACAAAAATATGCAACGATTGTACTACTATGAAAGTTGGTATACAAATTAACTAAGATTAATTTTTAATGATTTTAATATCTTTTATATTGATAACTTGTATTAAAATAATATGGCCTATGATTAAATTTAATAACTTATCTAAACATGCTCCTTATTTAATATTTAAAGATCTTTACGATGAATCTTTAAAATCAAATCAAAAAAATATTGAAGCTATTTGCATAGCATCTTATTCATCAAAAAATAAAGAAGCTAACGCTAGATTTGTCAATCTTAAATTTGTTAACGATAAGGAGTTTATTTTCTTTTCAAATTATAATTCACCGAAGTCAAAAGATTTTACTGAAAATAATCGAATTACTGGGTTGATTTATTGGAATAATATTAATGTTCAAATCAGAATGAAAGCTCTCATAGAGAAAACTAGTGTTAATTTTAACCATGCTTACTTTGCTAAAAGAGACAAGAAAAAGAATGCATTAGCCATTTCATCTAATCAATCTCAAATTATAAGTTCATACGAAGAAGTTAAAAAAAATTTCAATGAAACTCTAGATAATGATGATTTAACAAAGTGCCCTGATTATTGGGGCGGCTTCTCATTTATTCCATATTACTTTGAGTTTTGGAAAGGACATGAATCTAGATTAAATAAAAGGGAAGCATTTTTGTTAAATAATGAAAATTGGATTCATAGTTTCCTAGAGCCATAAAAATTATTGCTTAAATCTTTAATTAGTATAAAATTTGTTTCAATGTTGAAATATTTCAAACTATCAACCTACCGCAAGTGAATTTCCTTTCTATCCATTAATGTTTTACATAATTTCTAAGACTAATATCTAAAAGGTAATAATCATAGCTATAAAAAAACAAAAAACTCCTATTAATCAGATGATCAAGGCTAATGAAGTAATGCTCATCGATAATCTTGGAAAAAAACAAGGCATTGTTAGCATTACAGATGCCCTTGATGCTGCCAGCAAGCAATCATTAGATCTTGTTCAAGTATCTCCATCTGATTCAAATCCTGTAGTATGTAAATTGCTTGATTACGGAAAGCATCTTTTTGATAAAAAAAAGAGTTTTGCTGGATCGAAGGTAAAAGTTAAAAGAAACACAGTCAAGGAGATCAAATTCAGACCTTCCACAGATACAGGTGATTACAATATTAAACTAAAAAAAATAAAAAGCTTTATTCTTGATGGAGATAAGACTAAAATAACTGTCCGATTTAGAGGTAGAGAGATTTTAAATAGCGATATTGGTTTAAATTTATTAAATAAACTAAGAAATGAACTTCAGGATATTTCTCAAGTTGATCAAGAACCTTCATTGGAAGGTCGTCAGTTATTGATGGTGCTATCTCCTTTAAAAAAGAAAAGTTAATTAAAGTTGATTATAGTTATGGGATATAAACTAAAAACACATTCTGGAGCATCAAAACGCTTCAAAAAAACTGGATCTTCCTTGAAAAGCAGGAGCGCCAATAGAAATCATATCCTTACCAAGCAGTCCACCAAGAGGAAAAGACATAACAGAGGTCTCAATAAGTTAAGTGGTACTGTATTAAAAATGGCTACTAGATTGATAAACAGGTAAATATTATGCCAAGAGTAACAAAATCAGCAACAGCCAAAGTTAGACATAAGAAAGTATTAAAAGCTACAAAAGGTCATTACGGGGCTAGAAGTAGACTTTACAAGACAGCAAAACAATCAAATATAAAGTCTCTTCAATACGCGTTCAGAGATAGAAAAAATAGAAAGAGAAATTTTAGATCTTTGTGGATTGCTAGAATAAATGCTGGGTCTAGAGAGCATGGTATTTCATATTCACAATTAATAAATGGCTTAAACTCAAAAAATGTTGTAATCGACAGAAAGGTTTTGTCGGAAATAGCTATCACAGATAATAAAACCTTTAAAAAGATCATTGATCTAGCAACAAACTAAATATTTTAATGTCGTCTACAAATGACATTAAACCTCCAAAAGCTATCAGAAGCGTTGGTTCATCTCATCCAATAAATCAAACAAAAGAATTTATTATAAATTTTCTAGTTGATATGGGCTTTGATTTGATTGACGGTCCTGAAGTTGAAACAGAAGAATTTAATTTTGATATGTTGAATATTAAAAAGTCGCATCCTGCAAGACAGATGCATGATACATTTTATGTTAACAATAAGTCTAATGTCCTTAGGACTCATACTTCTCCAGTACAAATTAGAGGAATGTTAGAGAGAAAGCCACCACTTGCTTTTATTTCAGGTGGAAAAGTTTACAGAAAGGATGATGATGCGACACATCTGCCAATGTTTCATCAAATCGAAGGCATAAGTGTAAGCAACGATATTAATTTTGCAAATTTAAAGGATCTCATATTCAGTATCATTCATAAACTATTTGGAGAAAATATAGAAGTTCGATTTAGACCATCGTACTTCCCATTTACTGAACCATCTGCAGAGGTTGATATTCTATCTGAGGATGGTAAGTGGTTAGAAATCTTAGGTTGTGGAATTGTCAATCCCGTTGTTTTAGAAAATTGCGGCATTGATTCAAAAAAATATTCAGGATTAGCCTTTGGACTAGGTGTTGAAAGAATCGCCATGCTTAAATTTGGAGTAAATGATATAAGAGATTTTTATAAATCCAATTTAGATTTTCTTAAACAATTCAAATGAAGATTTCATACAGACATCTTGTTGGGAAAATAAAGGAAAAACCAAGTATTAATGAATTATCTGAAAAACTATTTCAACTTGGCCACGAACACGAAATTCAAGATGATATATTTGATTTGGAATTCACACCTAATAGGGGCGATTGCCTTTCATTAAAAGGATTATTGAGAGACCTAAATTTATTTTACGAAACAAACTTCGTTATGGAAGTATATGATAAAGATATTAATGATTTTGAATTTCAATTTACCAATAATGCAATAGATGCATGCCCTAAAATATCTTTTTTAAAAATTGAGATTCAATCTATTCCAGATAGCTATAATGATAATCTTGAAAGTTATTTTTCTGACTTAGAAATTAAAAAAAATAATTTTTTTACTGATGTTTCTAATTATATTTCATATGAAACAGGTCAACCGACTCATTGTTATGATGCAAAAAAAATAGAATCTGGCTTAAAATTAGATTTTTTAAAAGATAACCAAAAATTTGAAACTCTTTTAGATAAAAATATTGATGTAGATTCCGGAAATTTAGTTTTTTTTAACGATAAACATGAGTTTGTTAATCTTGCTGGAGTTGTAGGAGGTGAAAGCACCTCATGCAATAAAAACACAAAATCAGTAATAGTTGAATGCGCCTACTTTAATCCAGAAGTAATTATTGGTAAAGCCATTAAGTATAATATAAATTCTGATGCTGCTCATAAATTTGAAAGAAATGTAGATGCTCATTCTCATGAGTATGTAATTAGAAGATTTATAAAAATAGTTGAAGAACATGCCAATATTATTAATGTTGAGTTTTGTTCCAATGAGTACAATCCAAAAAAAGTAAAAGTTATCGATCTTGATGTAAGTAAAATTAGAGATATTTTAGGCACAGATGTGAAAGAGAAAGATTGTATAAAATGTTTGCAAAGTTTTGGATTTACAATAGATGAGATGTTAATAAGTGTACCATCCCATAGGCATGATATTAAAAACATTAATGATATTGCTGAAGAAATAGCAAGAGCAATTGGATATAACAATATTGAACCAAGAAAATTTATTGTCCCATCAAAAAAAACTCAAAAAATTAACATAGACAATGAAACAAAAATTAAGAACCTATTAATAAGTAATGGTTTCTATGAAGTAATCAATGATCCGTTTACGCTTGAGCGAGATAAAGATTCAATTGAGGTTGATAATCCTTTAGACACTAATAGAAGATTTCTTAGAACAAGCCTGAAAAATTCTTTGTTAGATAATCTTTTATACAATGAAAGAAGACAGCAGGATAGTATAAAATTATTTGAAGTATCAGAACTATATTCAGTCAAATCAAATTCTGTTGGAAAGTCTATTGGAATAATAGTTAGTGGCAGGGTTGATAAAAATTATAACGACTTTACCAAAAAATTAGATAAGAAATTCTTAGCAAATTTTTTAGACAATCACATAGACACAGCAACTGATTTAAATTATGAAGTTATTTTGAGGGACGATTTAAAGTCAAAATCTAATAATTCGATTGCATACGTAGAAATTGGATTTGATGAACTTTTAAAAGTTCATTACAAAGACGCATATAACAAAAACAACAATTTAGATATTAAATATAATCCTATATCTGAGTTTCCATCATCAATCAGAGATCTATCTTTCTCAATTAAAGATTTCTCAAAATGCGAATTCTTACAGCAATACATTTTAAATATTAATGATGATCTTTTAAAAGAGGTTTTTATATTTGATTATTTTTTTAATAAAAAAAACGAAGAAATAAAAATTGGTTTCAGATTTGTCTTCCAGTCTAAGATCAATACAATAACAGAAGAAGAAGTAAATAGTTTGATTAATCCTATCATATCCTACACAAAATCTATTAAGGGTATTGCAATACCAGGTTTAGAGTAAATTAAAAAAAGCAGTTAATACTACAACCATTTTTAAAATAGGTATAATAAGCACATGAAAAATAATATAAATTTAATATTTGGATTGCTCTTTGTATTTTCCATAAATTCTCAGGAGTTAGATGAAGATTTTCTAGATAGTTTGCCAGATGATGTTGCAAAAGATCTTATTGAGAAGAATGCTAAACAAGGCGATTATTCTGAAGAAAAGTACAGGCCTTATTTATATTCATCTAAACTAAGTCAGGCTGAGGAGATACTCAAGCTAAAGGACAGATTGGAGCTTGACCTGCAAGAACTTGAGAGAAGACTAAATACTGATGATATATCAGTAAACAAAGATTTAGAGCTTTATGGGTCAGATTTTTTTAATACGTTCCAAACTACTTTTATGCCAATAAATGAACCCAATCCAGATGCGGGTTATACACTAGACGTTGGCGATGTTTTAAATGTCCAACTAACTGGACAAAAAGATATTATGGAAGACCTTCCCATTAATGGTGATGGTTCAATAGCAATTCCAGATATCGGGAAAGTCGTAATTGCCGGACTTACTTTAAGTGAGGCCTCTGCCATAATTAAATCAAAAATAAGCACTGCTTATATTGGTGCTGAAGTTTTTATAAGTTTAAGTGAAATAAGGGATGTTAACGTTCTTGTTACCGGTAATGCAAAAAATCCTGGTATATACACTTTGACAGGAAATTCTAATATTCTTCAAGCTGTTTCTTCTGCAGGAGGCATCAGTGAATATGGATCCTATCGAAAGATAAACCTTGTTAGAGATGATGAGATTATTGAATCTTTAGATGTTTACGATTTATTAATTGATGGTAAATATAATTTAAAAAAGCGTCTTAGATCAGGAGATGTAATTTTTGTTGAGTCAAGAAAAAACGTAGTAACAATTGATGGCGCTGTTTATAGACCTGCAAAATATGAAGTTCTTGATGATCAAAACTTATTCAGCATCATTAATTATGCAAACGGAATGAAGCGTACTGCTGATCGAGAAAATATAAGTCTTGAAAGAATTTTAGATGGGACTTTAAAAACAATTCCAGTAATTAATGATTCACAGTTTAAAACAATCAAAGCACTTGATGGGGATTTAATTTATATTAGAGAATACCCTTATAGAAAAGCAAAAATTAGTGGTGCAGTTATAAAGCCTGGTACCTACACTATGGCAGCTGGAGAAACATTAAGCGATCTGATTGAGAAGGCTGGAGGCTATACAGAAAACGCATATATTTATGGTGCTGTTTATCAAAATGAAGATGCAAAAACAATTAATAAAAGAGCTAATGAGATCTTGTATCAAGAATTTTTAGATAATATCCTGGCTGCGAGTCAACAAAATATAAGTCAGAATATTGATTTTGCTCCAATCGTAGCTCTGACAAAAGAAATTAAAGACACAGAAAATAATGGCAGGGTTGTGGTTGACTTAATTAATGATAATTCAAATAACCTCTACGCGCTAAAAGACGGAGATGAGTTATTCATACCTGAAATTAACAATGTTGTTTATGTTTATGGCGAGACTTCTGCTGAAGGAGCTGTAATGTATTCTCCCGATGAAGGAGTAGAATATTTCATTGAAAAAGCTGGCGGACTTAAAAAATTTGCAGATCGCGATTCTATTTATATTTTGCATGCTAATGGAGAAGCTCAGTTATACACTCAAAGAAGAAATATTTTTGAAAGTTCTCCAAAAAGTAGGACTCAAATTTATCCAGGGTCGATAATTTTTGTTCCAAGAGAATTAGATGAATCAACACCCAGAAGACTTGCAGCTCAAGCTTATGTATCTATCTTAGGTAATTTAGGTATTGCTTTAGCATCTTTATCGTCCATTAGTAATGATTAGATAAAGATGAATGAAAATAAAAAAAGATAAAATAATAAAAATACATCTTTTCATTATTATAAGCATTGCTAGTATTATTAATGCGGATAGTTTTGAGAATAATTCCTATAACAACCATGGGACTGTTGGGCTTATAAATATGCCTACAGCTAGATTCTATGATGAAGAAGTTCATGGCATGACTTTATATGATGGAACCCCTGATCAAAAGCTAACATTAACAGCATCTCCATATGATTGGCTTGAGGCATCATTTTTCTATACTCGAATTCAAGACAAGCCTTATTGTGAATTACCCTATGAGTTTTGTTTACAGACTGCCAAAGATAAAGGATTTAACGTTAAGTTACGTTTAAAAAAACAAGGAGTATTACCTGCGCTAGCTGTTGGTATATACGATATTGCTGGAACAGGATATTACAGTTCTGAATATATAGTAGGTAGTTACGGTATAAATAAATTTGATTTTCATTTTGGTTTAGGATGGGGTCTTTTGAATGGATCTGATGAGCGTATTAAAAACCCTTTAGGCTTTTTTAATGATCAATTTTACTCAAGACCATCAGGAGGCTCTGGTTACGGAGGAACTTTTCAACCTGAACGGTACTTCTCTAATAGAAAAATCTCGCCTTTTTTTGGTTTATCACATGCTGTTGGAGAAAAGCTTCTTTTGAAGATCGAATATGATTCAACACTTACTCCTGGAAACATAGGCTATGAAACACGTAATGAAGATTTTACCTATGGGGTTGAATACAAAATTAATAATAATTTTACCATTGGCGTTTCAAGCGAAAGAGGTAATTACGCCTCACTAAAACTCATTTATAAAAATAATCCAAAACAATCTGTTAAAAAATATGAATATATAGAAGCTGAAACAAACGAAGATGATAATAAATATGTAAAATTAATAAAAAACTTGGAAGAAAATAATATTGGTGTAAATAAAATCACTGAAACTTCAAGATCAATAGGGCTAGAGCTTACACAGTTTTTTCATTCAGACATAAGACTAGTTGAACAAATTATCAAACAATCATCCCAAAATGCTGGAATCAATAAGGAGATTAAAAAAGATATCAAAATTGCAGATTTAGATAGTGTCGTTGAAATTGATGATGAATTTACTAGGAATGCAAAAACAATTTATGAGAGAAAACGTCAAAGTGGAGCTAATACATTTACTCGAGCCACATTCAGACCATTTCTTGCATCCAGAGAAGAGTTTTTTAAAGGAGCTTTTCTTATTGAAAATGATACAGAGTTTATAATCAGGGACAATTTTTTCTTTAATACTAACTTAAAATATAGTCTAGCTGATAATTTTGATGACTTAAGGTACCCACCTGTTAATACATATCCAGCTCAGGTAAGGTCAGACATTAAAAAATATTTAAATAATTTTGATAACGGTATCTTGATTGGGAGAGCTCAGTTTGATTACCACATTACTCCAAAAAATAATCATCATATTATGGTTACAGCAGGTATTTTAGAAGATATGTTTTCCGGAGTGGGCGTAGAATATTTATATCACAAACAAAATACTAACTATTCTTTTGGAATAGAAGTTTTTGATGTGTATAAGAGAGATTATGAATGGGGCTTTGGACTTTTAGATTATAGAAATACTATGGCAACATCCAGTTTTTATTATCGTAACTATGGAACTATACCATTTGATATGAGAATTACTGCTGGTGAATATTTAGCAGGTGATGTTGGTTCAACGATTGAATTTTCAAGAACATATAGAAATGGTGTTGAATATGGTGTTTTTGCAACCTTTACTGATGTTACTTTTGAGCAATTTGGAGAAGGGAGTTTTGATAAAGGCATCTTTTTTAACATACCTATATATGGAAATTTTATTAACTATACTTGGAAGCCTTTGACAAAAGATCCAGGCTCAACTTTATCTAGAAGAACAACTTTACAAAATTTATTAGTGCGATTAAGACCAATAGACTAAAAAATATCTTAAATATGTTCTTTATTTGTACCTAAATACTGTTACAATTTTAGTTGTTTGCTATATAATTGGTGAAAAAAATAACTTATTATGGTTACTTATGTAAGATAATGTGGTTATAATAACAACCCCCTTTAATATTTTAGGGGATAAATTTAGGGAATAATTTTATTAGAGGATATAAGTTATGAAAAGTTTTAATAGTATTACAGTAGGACTTTTAACTTCTTTATTGGTGGTTTCTTTCAATGTTGAAGCAAATAATTCATTTGGTGTTTCAGAAACTAAAATCAATGAAATAGCAACAAGAATTCAGGATATGAATTACGATGAATTAGTTGCAACACGTAAAAGTTTAATTATCGAGCAAGAAAACTTGAGAATGCTTCAGGACAACACTCAAAGTCCTGCTCAAAGCAAAGCAATTAGCTCAAGATTAGGTGAAATCGCAGCCGAACTTTCAACAATTCAAAAAGTTTTGATTGGATTAGTTGGAGCTGCTGCTATTGCAAACCTTACTGATGATGGATATAACGATAACGTACCTCCTGTTATAACCCTAAATGGATCAAATCCTGCAACAGTTGAACTTGGTTCAGCATATAGCGATGCTGGGGCAACTGCGTTTGACGAGTTCCATGGAACTACTTCGGTATCAAGCTCATCAAATGTAGATACTAGTGTAGTTGGATCTTACACTGTTACTTATACTGCAACTGATTTAGATGGGAATACTGCAACAGCAACGAGAACAGTTAATGTTGTTGATACAACAGCGCCTGTTGTTACCGTGACAGGTGATAACCCTGCTACTGTTGAATTAGGAACAAGCTACACTGATGCTGGTGCAACTGCAACAGATGCATCTGGAGATGTTACTGTAGTTTCTTCTGGCACAGTAGATACTGATACTGTTGGAACATATACCATTTCATATTCTTCAACTGATGCTTCAGGAAATGAAGGAACTGCATCAAGAACAGTTAATGTTGTTGATACAACAGCTCCTGTATTCACCTCATCTTCTACCTATGTCGTTGACGAGGGTGCAACAAATATTGGAACTGTTACTGCAACAGATCTTCAAACTGTAACTTTCACAATTTCAGGTGATGATAGATTAACAATCACTTCTGGTGGAGCATTATCCTTTGTAAATCCAGCTGACTATGAAGATCCTGCCCGTGGAAGTGCACAAAATTTACCATATGATCAAAGCACATATGATATTACTGCTACTGTAACAGCTACAGATGCTAGTGATAATACAGCAGATCAAATCATTACTGTTTCAATCAGAGACTTTGGTGGCATCGATGATGATCAAGGAACTGGAACAGGCACAGCTACAAGTACAGTAACTACTTTGATTAACACAGGTGTGGTTGAACTTGAAGAAGAGACAACAACTACAAGTACAGGTACTGGCACTGCTACAGCCACAGCAACTGCTACTGCAACAGGCACAGCGACTGGTACAGGAACTGGTACTGCGACAGCGACAACAACAACTGGTACACAAACACAATCAGCAAACGGAACAATCTCAATTGTTGATGTTGTTGGTGAAGAAGTGGTTACAGTTGTGAATGAAGTTGAAGTAGTTGTAGAAAACGAAATCGAAGTGATTGTAGAAGTTGAAGAAGAG
>MDTG01365088.1_pt1 | contig 10760 bp, 9 predicted proteins | sample 811421 | NCBI WGS metagenome assembly MDTG01 (sample SAMN05326645, study PRJNA326480) | marine metagenome | isolation source: seawater | place: Pacific Ocean: South East | collected 2011
AAGATTTAAAATTATTTAAAGCCACGTTTTCAAAAATTTTCATTTGAGGAATTGCAGCCTGCGCTATTCTATCTTCTGGAGAAAAAGCCATTAAAAATTCTCTTCTTTGTTGAGGGTTAAGGTTTCCGATGGGACTATTATTTAAAAGTATAGAATCTCTTTTTGAAATAATTTCACCGCTTAAAATTTGAAATAATTCATTTTGACCATTTCCAGAAATTCCAGCAATACCAAGACATTCTCCACGATTTACTTCAAAATTTATATTTTCTAAATTTGTTTCAAATGGATCTTCACTTTGAAAGTTTAAATTTGATATTTTAATTAATTTTTCAGAAAATTTCTTTTTTGATTTTTTTGTTATGGTTTTTAAATTTTGACCAACCATTTTATTTGCTAATGTTTCGATTTTTTCATCTTTTATTTTACTTACTGAAACGAGCTGCCCCTTTCTCATAACGGCAACTTCATCACACAAAGACATAACTTCTTTAAGTTTATGTGTTATATAGATAATTAAGATACCTTCATTAGAGAATTGTTTCAAAGAAGAGAATAGTTCAATGGTTTCTTGTTCAGTTAAAACTGAAGTTGGCTCATCCATTATTAAAACTTCAGGACTTCTTATTAGACACCTAATTATTTCTACTTTTTGCTTTTCTCCAGCTGAAAGATTAAGTACTGGAATCTCTAAATCAATAGAAAAATTATATTTTTTCATTATTAAATTTATTTTTTTTCTTATTTCTTCTATAGATTCATTTGAGTCTATAATTAAATTTTCAAATACTGATAAAGTTTCAAATAGATTAAAATGTTGAAATACCATTCCAATCTTATTCTTTTTTGCATCGATAGGAGAATTTAATTTTAAAAATTTATTATTTAAAAAAATTTCTCCCTTATCTGGCAAAACTACCCCTGAAAGAATTTTTACCAGCGTAGATTTTCCAGCCCCATTTTCTCCAAGTAAAGCATAAATTTTTCCACTTTCAAATTCTAGGGAAACATTATCATTTGCTATACATCCAGGATAAATTTTTGAAATATTAGATAGTCTTAAATTTGTTTTCATTTTAATGGTATTTTACTTTTTTTTTTATTAGATTGATATTTATATGACAATTCCTTATATGTTTTTTTAATATTTTTAAATGAAGATATTAAATTCTCTTTTTTATTAGTTGTTAATTCATTAATTAGTTTATTTATACTATAACTTTTCCAATAAGCGTTTTCATTTAAATAATTTCCATTTTTAATATCAAATACTTCCTCAAGGATTTTTAGGTCGTGTGGTATATTGAACTCATTAAATGTAGATTCATAAGGAAAGAGATAATAAAAATTATCAAAACCAGAAAATGTTATTGCGCTTAAACACAAACTACATGGCTCATGAGAAGATAGGAAAATACAATCTTTCTCATTAGGTCTAATTTTTATTTCCATTTCATAAAATTTTTTTAAAGTATAAATTTCACCATGCCATAATGGGTTTTCCGTTTCATTATTTGATCCTGCGACTACCAATGAGTAATCATTTTTTTTTATTATTGCAGCACCAAAGATTTTATTGCCCAAGCCAACTCCTTTAGTAGTCAAAGGTAAAATATTGTCTTCAAAAACATCTATAAATTTATTTAATAATATTTCGCTCATTGTTTAGAAATTTTAAATGAAAAACCATATTTATTAATAATATTAAACTCAATAAAGATTTTTTATTAATTAAATAATACAACTTAAAAGTTAGTATTTGAAAATCATTAATAATGATATGTTAGGTAAATGAAAAAATTTATATTTAATTTATTAATTATTTTAATCTTGATGACTGGTTGTCAAACAATAAAAAAGAAATCGGACGAGGTGGCTGAACAGGAAAACGAAAGATATGGTCAATTTGTTGGAAAACAAGTTGCTGATTTAAAAATGGAACTAGGTGCACCTACTGAAGATTTTATAAACGCAATTGGAAATGAAATTTTAGTTTATAAAACAAAAAAATATGGAATCCCTTGTGATAGAAAGTTTGAAATTAATGCAAATGGTACCATAGTAGGTTTTTCTTCAAGTGGTTGTATATAAAAAGCTAATAAAATAAACAAACTTTTATGATTTAAAAGTTTTTTTTGATTTTACTTCAATTAACAATAGATATATCGTCAAATTATAAATGAGAGGAGGATATATGGCATCAAGTAATTCGGGTGCAAGCAATAAAAAACTTCCATTAAATAAATCGATACCTTTAGGCATTCAACATGTTTTAGCAATGTTTGCTGGAAACATTACAGTACCTATTATTATCGCTGGAGTTTTTGGGCAAACACCTGAAGAAAAAATATTTTTGATACAAATGGCACTTTTTGTTGCGGGAGTTGCAACTGTAATTCAAACCGTAGGATATAAAGATGTAGGCTCAAGACTTCCTATTATACAAGGGACAAGTTTTGCTTTTATTCCTATAATGGTTCCGTTTAAGGCTGCTGGTTTAGGGGCAGTTTTTACAGCAGCATTTATTGGTGGAATATTTCAGATATTTATTGGAAAAGTTTTAAAACCAATAAGACATCTTTTTCCACCTTTAGTAACAGGAATTGTCGTTTTGATGATTGGTATAAGTTTACTTAAAGTAGGATTTATGTACGCCGGTGGAGGCGCATGGTTAATGAATAATAAACCTGAAATTTTTGGAAATGCTAATCATTTAACTATTGCTTTTACAGTTTTGATAGTAGCAATATTTTTTAACATAAAAGGTAAAGGTATGTGGTCTTCAGCATCAATTTTAATTGGAATGATAGCTGGTTATATAGTTGCTATGGCACTAGGAATGGTAAACTATGGAAAGATCGCATCAGCAGGATGGTTTGCATTACCTATGCCTTTACAATATGGAATAGACTTTGTACCTGGCGCAATAATCTTAATGTTATTTATGGCAGTTGTAACTACAATTGAAACGATTGGAGATATTAGTGCAACTACAATGGGTGGCGACAATAGAGAAGCTACTGATAAAGAGTTATCAGGAGGAATAATGGCTGATGGAGTTGGTACCGCATTTGGCTCATTATTTAATGCTATGCCAAATACATCTTATTCCCAAAATGCAGGATTAGTTGCCTTTACAGGAGTTGTAAGTAGACATGTAGGAACTATAGCAGGAATAATTTTAATTTTAATGGGATTATTTCCAAAGCTTGGTGGAATAATAGCTGCAATGCCCGAGTCAGTAATTGGTGGAGCGGCAATTATTATGTTTGGTTTAATAACTTCAGCAGGCATAAAATTAATATCAAGAGAAAAGATGAACCAAAGAAACTTGTTAATCTTAGGATTGTCGCTTTCTTTTGGTATAGGTATGTCCTTGTTGCCTCAGTTTGTTAAACATATTCCTGATTTTGGTATAAGTTTAAAACTTCTATTAACTACAGGGCTAATTCCTGCCGGAATGCTAGCATTTATTTTAAATGCTACTATGCCAAAAAAATAAACTATTATATAACTTGTGGGGATTTTTCCCCACAAGCAAGGTTTAACTTACTTAATTTCGATAAGTTTTTTCTTTTTATATTCTGGCACGATTCTTTCACAAGCTATTGTCAAAAGACCATCTTTAAGTTCTGCACCTTCTACTTTTACATCATCCGCGATTGTAAATGATCTAGCAAATTGTCTTTGAGAAATACCCTTATGAATTATTTCACCACTTTCATTATTGTCTTCAGATTTATTAACCTGCTTTGTTTTAACGGTTAACAAATTATCTTCAAACTCAACTTCAACATCATTTTTATTAAAACCAGCGAGAGCAACCTCAATAGAGTATTGATCTTTTCCAGTTTTTCTTATGTTGTATGGAGGGTAATTTGATTGCATGCTCAAACTTCCATTACCTAACATATTTTCAAATTGGTCAAACATATCATCAAAGCCAATTGAAAAAGGTTTTAGTGAGTTAAATATAGATAAATCCTTACTTGTCATATTTTCCTCCTTTGTTAGCAAGGTTATTTATTGAAAGCCCCATTAGGCGACTTACTATTTTTATATGGTTATTATTTTTTTTTTTTCAATATTTAAAAATTAAATTTTTTTTGTAATTTTTAAAGCGAATGCGTAATCTATTGAAATTTCTTCTATAGCTCCATCTCTTCCAGATTTTCCTCCATGACCAGCATTCATTTCTGTTTTTAACAACAGAAGATTATTGTCTGTTTTATATTCTCTCAACTTAGCTGCAAATTTTGCCGGTTCATCAAATAAAACTCTATTGTCACTCAAACTAGTAGTAATTAAGATATTAGGATAATCCATTTTTTTTATATTGTTATATGGTGCATATGAATAAATATAATCAAAATGTTCTTTATTTTCTTTTGCATTACCAAATTCATCAAATTCACCGACAGTGAGAGGTAATGAGTGATCTAAATTTGTTGTAAGTGAATCTACAAATGGTACCGCCATAATAATACCAAGAAATAATTCTGGAGCGTTATTTACTACGACTCCCATCAATAATCCTCCAGCGGATCCCCCCATTCCTATAATTTTTCCTAAAGAGGTATATTTTTTATTAATTAAATACTTTCCAACAGCAATATAATCTTCAAAAGTATTTTTTTTGTTCATTAACTTTCCTTCTTTCCACCATTTCATTCCTTTTTCCATTCCTCCTCTAATGTGCGCAGTAACCCATATAATATCTCTATTTATTAAACTTAATCTTGTTGATGAAAAACCTGGAGACATAGAATTGCCATAAGAACCATAACCATATAATAATAAATTTGCCGAACCATTTAATTTTGTATTTTTATGTCTTGTTATTGTAATAGGCACCATTCTTCCATCATGTGAAGGACATTCTAACCTTTCAACAATATAATCTTCCGAGTTATGACCCGATGGTATTTCTTGTTCTTTAACAAGTTTTTTTTCTTTAGTTTTTAAGTTGTATAAATAAGTTCTTCCTGGAGTTTTTGGAGATGAGTAAGATAAGTGAACTAAATCAGTATCAGTATCTTTTTGTATTAATGAAATACCTGGAACTATAACTTTTTCATCTGAAAAAATTATTTCTTCTTCTCGATCTGTTTTTGGGTCTCTCAGTATAAGTTTACCAAGCGCATTAGAAGTTTCAGCTCTTATGATCCAGTTATTTAAAAAAACTAAACCTCCTATTAATACTTCTTCTTTTGCAGGTATAAATGTTTCCCAATTTGGTAAACTTAAATTTTTACATTTTTCAATTTTAAAGTCTTCTGCATCTTCATTTGTATGTTTATAAAAAATATTTTGCCAAGAGTTTACACTATATATTATACCTCTTTTTCTTTCTTGAATTAATTTAGGTTTTGGATTTTCTTCAGTTGCCTTAAAATAATATTGTTCAGATGTATTATGATCTGATGAAGAAATAAAAAAATATTTTTCATCTGCACTTAATCCTATGCTTACCGTGAAAGCATCACTTTTTTCTTCAAAAATTAATTCATCTTTTTTTACTGAAGTTCCTATTTTGTGTCTGAATATTTTTCTGGGTCTGTGATGTTTATCTAGCTTTGAGTAAAAAATATATTTGTCATCCAAACTAAATTCAATACTTCCGCTAGTTTCTTCTATATTTTCTGTAATTATTTTTTTATTATCAATATCTCTTATATAAATTGTATAATATTCTGAACCTTTAAGATCTAAAGAATAACCTAGATACTTATCATTATAGCTTACCTCTAAATCTCCTAGCCCAAAATATTCAGTTTTCAATTTTTCTTTTTCTTTATCTCCGTTCCAAATTTCTTCAACTTTTTCACTTCCTATCTTTTTTCTTAATTTAATTGAGTAATTTCCTTTAGTAGTTGTTTTTGTCCAATATTCATAATCTCTATCTTTATAAGGCAAAGATTCATCTTCTAATTTTATTCTTCCTTTTATTTCATTAAATAATGTTTTTTGAATTTCCTTAGTATCTTTCAAATGATGTTCTGTGTAAGCATTTTCTTCCTCTAAATATTTTCTTACTTCTGGTAAAAGTTTTGAATTATCTTTTAAAACCTCAAGTATATTGGCTTGATGTATCCAACTATAATTATCTTCCCAATTTATGTTGTGACAAGATTTTAAGTCGGGTTTTTTTTTAAGTTGTGGTATTTTCATTTAAAAACTCAATATATGAATATTATAATTTATGCATTTGTTATTTTTGTCATTAGTTATTTGTTACTTAGAATAATTGCAAGTGCTTCTACAAAGAAAATTTCAAAATTTGTTAGAATTTTAATTTTTATTATATCAATAGTATTAGCAATTTTGCTTGCTTTTGGAGGAAGATTTTTATTTTCTCTGCCATTAATTCTTTTAAGCATCGGAATTGTTAAATTAAAAGGATTGACCATTTGGCAAATGATAGGTTTATTTAGGTTAATCCAAACATTAAGAAATTCAGGTCGATTCACATTCAATAAAAGAAATAATTTTAATAATTCTTCATCTCTATCTTTAGAGGAGGCATACAAAATTTTAAATTTAAAGCCTAATAAAAACATTACAAAAAAAGATGTACAAAAAGCACATGCAAAAATACAAAAAAAAATTCATCCTGATATTTCTCCTGAAACAGCACGCTTATCTGCAATTGTAAATGAAGCAAAAGAAATAATATTAAAAAATCTTAACTAATTAATTTTTTAAATTGTTCAAATATTTTATCTGGATTTATTTTATCTTTACCCAATGTATCATGAGTAACTGTTTTTTCTCCATCTGGTATTATAGGATACATTCTAGGACTGTAACTGCCGTATAGTAATGGAGTATCTGATATTAAAACTATTGTTGGAATACCTAAAGCTGCAGATAAATGACTAAAGCTTGAGTCATTACAAATAGATATTTTGCAGTTTTTTATAATAGGAAGGATTTCTTTAATTTTAAATTTATCAAGTGGTATACAAATATTTTTAAAATCTGAATTTAATACTTCATTTAAAATTTTTTGTTCTTCTTTATCAGTTCCAGTTGCTAAAAAAAATCTACAATTAAATTCATTGCTAGCAATTTTCATAAATTTTAGAAATTTATCGGATGGAATTCTTTTTGTTGGACCAGAACCACCAATTCCCAATAATATATTTATTTGTTTTTCCTCAAATTGAAATTTTTTTTTTGCAATATCTACTAAATAATTATCTAGATTTATAATTGGATCACTTTTTATATTAATTTTTAATTTACTTTCTATAAAATTTTGTGCAGCAAAAATTATATGCTGATTTTTTTTTTCAAACAATGGATATTGATTTATTTCTTTAATTCCTGCAATTTTACAAATTAAATTAAATCTTAACGAAGAATTAAAAATAAATACTTTATTGAATTTATATTTACCTATTTCTTTTGCTAATTTTAAGGATCCAACAATACCATCATGACTGCCTTTTTTATTATCTCTATCTAAAAAAATGATATTATTAATATATTTATTATTTGTTAATATTTCAGATGCTTTGGAACTTTCTTTTACCAATATACTAATTGGTACATTATATTTTTTAGATATAGCCTCAATAAATGGAAGAAAAATTACCATATCTCCTATACCCATTCTATTTTGAATTGCTAAAATTTTTATATTCATTTTTATAATCTTTACTAAATTTTTTTTTTTATATAAGTTTTATTTATGAGCGAAATTAAAGGCATTTATGCGGCCTCATTATCAATTCTTGACAGTAATTTAGCATTAAATTTGGATAGAACAGTTCAACATATAGAAAATCTAATTGATATCGGCTGTCACGGAGTAGCTGTTTTTGGAAGCACCGGTCAATCCCAACTCATTTCTGTTAGTGAAAAAATCCAATTAATTAATAGACTATCAAAAAGTAAATATAAAGATCATTATATTATTGGGACAGGGTTAAATTCTTTAACTGAAACAATCAATTTAATGAAAATTTCAAAATCATTAAGTTTCAATCATTTTTTGATAATGCCTCCAGCTTATTACAAATATGGTGATGAAGATGTAATTAATTTTTATACAAGAATAATCAATGAAATTAATGAATGTAAAATTATTTTATATAATTTTGAAAAACTGTGTGGTTATAAATTTAGTAAAAAATGTGTAGAAAGATTGGTTCATAAATTTCCAAAACAAATTATTGGAGTAAAAGATAGCTCCTATAATTTGTTTGAAGAACTTAAGATAAATAATTTTTCTATTATGCCTGGTTCTGAGTCAAAATTACTTAAGGGGTTAGAAATTGGATGTTCGGGCATAATTACTGCAACTTGCAATGTAACCGCACCACTTGCAAGAAAAGTTTTTGATGATTTTTATTCAGGTAATGAACAAACTATGAATAAAAAATTATGTGATATTAGAAATGTATTTGAAAATTATAATCTTATTTCAGCCCTGCATACTTTTATGTCTAAAAAAGATAAAGTATATCAAAATATCTTACCAATCCTTAGTTTATTACCGGAAAATGATAAAAAAAAATTATTTGAAGAATTACAAAAATTAGATTTTAATATAAATAATTTAAAGAAACTAAAATGAACCTAACAAGATTTTGTGAGAATTTAATAAAAGAAGATGGATTTGTACTGATTGATGCTAATGCTAAAGAATATACTATTGGTAAACCAAAAAAAGATATACCAATAAAAATTCGAATTTTGGATAAAAGTCTTCATTATAAACTTCTTTTACTTCCCGACTTGTATTTTGGAGAAGCATATACAAATGGATCGATTGTAATTGAAAATGGATCTTTGACTGATTTTTTAGAAATTACTATGAAAAATATTGGTAGAGGAGAAACAAATAATTATGCAAAAATTATAAAAAAAATTAGAGGGACTTATAGATATTTAACAAATTTTAATTTAATTTCAAAATCAAAAAGTAATGTTGCACATCACTATGATATTTCTGAAAAACTTTATGATTTATTTTTAGATAACAGCAGACAATACTCATGCGCATATTTTAAAAATGAAAATGATTCATTAGAAACAGCACAAAATAATAAAATTGAACATATAATAAAAAAATTGAACTTAAAACCTAACCAGAAAGTTTTAGATATTGGTTCAGGGTGGGGAAGTTTGGCAATAGAAATTGCAAAAAAAACTCAGTGTGAAGTTTTAGGAATTACTCTCTCAGAAAACCAATTACAACATAGTTTACAAAAAGTAAAAGAACTAAATCTTCAAAATCAAGTTAATTTTAAATTAATGGATTACAGAGAAATTAAGGAAAAATTTGATAGAGTTGTAAGTGTTGGAATGTTTGAGCATGTAGGAAGAAAATTTTATAAAACATATTTTAGCAAGGTTTCTGATCTTTTAAAAGAAGATGGTGTAGCATTAATTCATACTATAGGATCAGTAAATACTCCTAGAGACCCACATCCGTGGATAACAAAATATATATTTCCAGGTGGTTACACACCTAGTTTGAGCGAGGTTGCTTTGCCAATTGAAAAATCTGGATTGATTATTTCAGATATGGAAGTTTTAAGAACTCACTATGCTCATACTTTAAGGAATTGGAAAGAGAGATTTTTGGGTAAAAAAGAACAAGTTCTTACAATGTTTGATGAAAAATTTTTTAGAATGTGGGAATTTTATTTAGCTAGTTGTGAAATGGCTTTTAAATGGGGTGATCAGGTTGTATTTCAGTTTCAATTAAGCAAAAAATTGACATCTACACCTAACACAAGAGACTATATTTATTAACTATTTATTGATAAATCATAATTTATCATCAAATGAAAAAAAATAAAAAAAAATCAAAAAAAAAATCAAAAAGAAAATCAAATAAAAAATATAAGAAAATAGCATTAAAGAAAAAAATATATAAAAAAAGAAAAAAAAAAATAAAGAAAAATTTTAAAAAAAAATTTTTTAAAAAACGCAAATTACCATTTATAGTAAAAAAAAGAAGTTCAGAAGGAATAATTTTAAAAATAGTAAGATTTCAAGAAAAAATTAAAGATAAATTTTCAATAAAATTTAAATTTAATTTTTTATCAATAGATAAAGCGGTACAAACTTTTTTTCAAAAAATAGATAATAAATTTATAGAATATAAAAATGTAAAAGCAGATGAGAAAAGAAGAATTAGGATTGAAGAAATAAATAAAATTAAACAAGAGAAAGAAAAAATTGAAAAAATTAAAATAGAAGAAAAAGAAAAAGAATTTAAATTCAAGCAACAACAACTTAAAGATGAACAAAAAATAGAAAAAGAAAGAACAAAAGATATAAAATTATTTTTAAGAAAAGAACAAGCAATTCTTAGAAAAGAACAAGCCGAAAGGCAAAAAAAGTTTTTACAGGAATTAAAAATAGAGCGTCAAATTGATAAATTTAGAATAAGAGAAGTTAAAGAATTAGAAAAACTAGAAAAAATTTCTTTACAAGAAAAAAGAGAAGATTACGTGGGCCTTCAAGAGAGAATAGAGAAGTTAAAAGAAAAATATAGATTAATTAGAGATCAAAAAATAAGAGAGAGGGTGGAGGCATTAGGTGTTAAAACATCTGAAACGGATGATAGAGAAACTCTTTTAAGAAAAGAAAGAGAATACTCTCTTGAAAGACAAAAGATAGAACTGTCTTTAGAAAGTTTTTATAGAAGTGCTTCTAGCTTAGTTTTTCAATTAAATAAACGACATATAACAAGGCATATGTCAATTTTTAGATGTATTGATCGAAGATTTGAAACAGGA
>MDTG01441172.1_pt1 | contig 10760 bp, 8 predicted proteins | sample 811421 | NCBI WGS metagenome assembly MDTG01 (sample SAMN05326645, study PRJNA326480) | marine metagenome | isolation source: seawater | place: Pacific Ocean: South East | collected 2011
AAGATAATTCAATTGATTTTGATGAGGAGTATAGAAGTCCTGGTTGGGAACGGTTTAAAAAAAATAAAATTTTAAAATGGAAAAAATAGAAAAATTAATAAATATTTTTAAAGAAGAAAATATTGATGGATATATTATTCCTAAAAATGACGAATTTTTTGGTGAATATATTCCAGATCATAAAGATAGACTAAAATATATTTCAAATTTTTCTGGTTCTTATGGTTTTGCATTAGTACTAAAAAACAAAAATTACTTATTTGTTGATGGCAGATATACTTTACAAGCAAATAATCAAAGTGGAAAATCTTTTAAAATTATTACAATTCCAGATAAATTCCCTAACGATATTTTAAAAAGAAAAAAACTATCTATTGGTTTTGATCCTAGTTTGTTTACTAAAAAATCTTTATCTATTTTCTTCGGAAAAAGTTTATGTAATTATAAACCACTTGCTAACAATTTAATTGATCAAATTTGGAAAAAAAAAATAAAACATAACAAAAATAATTTTTTTGTACTACCAAACGACTCTGTAGGTGAGAAACACCAATCTAAAATAAAAAAAATTTCCAATTACTTAAAGAAAAATAAATCTGACTTTTTATTTATAACTGCAAGCGAGAATAATGCCTGGTTGCTAAATATAAGAGGCCGCGATACAAAATATACTCCAATACCAAATAGTTATATTTTAATCGATAAAAACAAAAATATAAAATTTTTTTGTGATTTAAAAAAAATACCACCTAATTTTAAAAAATATTTTAATAAAATTGATTTTTTAGATATTAGATTCTGCTTAAAAACGCTTTCAGGAATAAAAAAGAAAAAATTTATAATTGATAAAAATTCTTGTTCTTATTTATTTGAAAATATTATTTGTAAAAATAATAAGATAATCAATTTAAATGACCCTATCTATTTTTTAAAATCTGTTAAAGAAAAACGAGAGATAGAAAATATCAAAAAGGCTCATATCTATGACGGAATTGCTTTAACCAAATATTTATTCTGGATTAAAAAAAATTTTAATAAAAAAAATATTACTGAAATTGCTGCATCGAATAAATTATTTAAATTAAGAAAAAAAAATAAAAAATTTAAATTCTTAAGTTTTCCAACAATATCAGGAACGGGACCAAATGGAGCAATCATTCATTACAAGGCTACTAATGAAACAAATAGAAAATTAAAAAAAGGTGATATTTATTTAGTTGACTCTGGTGGACAGTATGAATTTGGAACAACAGACGTTACTCGTACAATTTCTTTAAACAATTCAAATAAAAGAATTAGAGATATTTTTACAAGAGTTCTAAAAGGACATATTGCTGTTGCAAATTTTAAACTAAAAAAAAATACTTCTGGATCAGAAATTGATATTATTGCAAGGAAGTATCTTAAACAAATTGGTTTAGACTACGCACATGGAACTGGTCATGGTGTAGGATATTTTCTTAATGTGCATGAAGGACCTCATGCAATATCTAAAAATAATAAAATTAATTTCAAAGAAGGCATGATTGTATCTAATGAGCCTGGATATTATGAAAAAAATAAATTCGGTATAAGAATTGAAAACTTAATTTATGTAAAAAAAATAAATGGAAAAAAATATTTTGAAAATTTAACAGTGGCACCTATAGATAAAGATTTAATTGACCGTAATAATTTAAATAAAAGTGAGAGAGATTGGATAAATACTTATCATAACGATGTATTCCAAAAACTAAAAGGCTCAATGAATAGACAGGAATTTTTGGAGCTTAAAAAAGCTTGCTCAGCTATTTAAAATTTTATCCCAATCTTTTTCAAATAATATTTTAATGTTTAATTTTTTAGCCTGATCAATTTTCTTTTTGGTTGGTTTAGAGTTCCCAACAACAAGAAGATCAAGTTTTCTAGAAATTGTACCTAACACTTTTCCTCCATTATTTTCAGCTATTACCTTAGCTTCTGATCTGCTCATTTTTTTAAAACCACCTGTAAACATTAATTTCTTATTTGAAAATTTTCCTTTAGCATTTTTTTGTACGTAACTTTTAATATTTAATCTTTTAATTAATGATTTAATAATTTTAACATTAGTTTTATTTGAAAAAAAATTATTAATAGATTGAATTTGTGTTTCACCAATTCCATCTAAATCAACTAAGTTTATTAAAAAAGATTTTCTTTGTTGGGACTCTAATAGTTTAGCAAATTCTTTTATTGAACCAAAAAAACTTGATAATATTTTTGCATTTTCTTGACCAATATGCCGAATGCCTATCGAGTAAATAAATTTATCCAATGATATTGATTGTGATTTGGTTATTGCATTTTTTAAATTATTTATAGAAATTTTCCCCCACCCCTCTAATTTTTCAATCTTGTTGTAATCAAGTTCAAAAATATCTGACGGTTCTTTAATTATTTTTAAATCCCAAAATTGCTCTATAACTTTTTTTCCAAGTCCGTCGATGTTAAAAGCTTCTTTAGAAACAATATGTTTTAGTTTTTCTTTAGCGATATGTTTACAGTCATATCCTTTTAAACACCTTCTAACTGCATCAAGTTTATTTGTGCTTTTACTAATTTCTTTTTTAGTCTCAGCCCCACATAGGCATTTATTTGGAAAAATATATTTTTTTGTATTTTTATTTCTTTTAGATAAATCTACCGAAACCACTTGCGGTATTACATCTCCAGCTCTTTGAATTTTAATAGTGTCTCCTATTCGAATGTCTTTTCTTTCTATCTCATCTTCATTATGTAAAGTAGCGTTTGATACAACAACTCCTCCTACTGTTACTGGCTCCACTTTAGCCACAGGTGTGATCGCCCCAGTTCTTCCTACTTGAATTACAATATTCTTTATCATGGTAACTGCTTTTTCAGCAGAAAATTTATAGGCTATTGCCCATCTTGGGGAATTAGAGGTATTACCTAATCTTTTTTGAATTAGTAGATCGTTTATTTTGTATACCAAACCATCGATATCGTAATCTAATGTAGATCTCATTGACTCTATCTTAGTATGTTGATCCTCTATTTCTTTTTTTCCATTTGTTAATTTAATTAGAGGATTAGTAGAGAAACCCCAATCTTTTAACTTTTTTAAAAATTCCGAATGTTTAGAAAAGTTAGATGGACTTACCTCTCCAAATCCATAAGCAAAGTATTTTAAAGGTATCTTTTTGGTATCTTCAGGGTTTTTTTGTCGTAATGAACCTCCTGCTGCATTTCTTGGGTTTGCAAACTGGTCCTTGATTGTAAAAAAATCTTTTTTTCCTATATAAATTTCGCATCTTATCTCAAGTAATTTTGGAACATCATTTGAAATAATTTGTTTTGGAATCTCTTTAATAGTTTTTAAATTTTCCAAGATATCTTCTCCGATATAACCATCTCCTCTAGAAAGGCCCTTTATCAACTTTCCATCCTCATAGATTAATGTTGCAGATATTCCGTCAATTTTAGGCTCTGAAATTAATTCAATATTATTCTCTTTTGTTTTCAAAAAATTATTTATTTTTTTAAGAAAGGACTCCATATCTTTACTATCAAAAGCATTTGATAAAGATAACATCGGCTGTAAATGTTTAATCTTTTTAAATTTTTTTGATGGAGGAGAACCAATGATTTTATTAATTGAGCCGAATTTTTCTAAAAAATTATACTTCTTTTCTAAATCAATTATTTCTTTTTTTAAAGTATCGTAGTTTGAGTCAGATATAACAGGTTTATCGTTGACATAATAAAATTTATTATGTTTTTTTATTTGCTGTATTTTTTTGAGATAATCCTCAATAATTTTAGATTTCTCTACCATATTATTTTATTTTTTTAATAATTCTTTTAAAAATATTTTCTTTTTTGACGGGCGCTTTTTTCTTAATAAATTTGTAATCTTTATTAAGTATTTTATATGACTGTTCGAACCATTTACTAGAGTTATAATTATAACCTAGTATGCTCGCATAGCGTTTAGCCTCCTCCTCCAGTCCTAAATAATAGTGGATTTCTACAAGTCTATGCAACGCTTCTTCTATAAAAATAGTTTTACTATAATCTTTAACGATTATTTTAAGTCTATTAATAGCTGGCACCCATTTTTTTACTGAAATATAATATTTTGCGATATAGAGCTCTTTAGCAGATAATTGGTTTTGGATAAGATCATTTTTAAATTTCAAATCTATAGTGTAATCGTTGTTCGGATATTCTTTTATGAAAAAATTAATTTTTTCTCTTGCTTTTAAAAGTGGACCTAGATCTTTCTTCTCATCCTCAATTTGCTCATAATAAATTATTGCTAAAAGGTAATGAGCATATACAGTATTTTTATTTCCAGGATATTTAGTTAAGAAGCTTTTGATGCTCTCTTCGGCATCTTGGTAAAAGTTAATACCATAAAGAGAGTAAGATGCCATTATAGCTGCTTTTGCTGCAGCTCTTGGTTCTTGAAAATTTAGTTCTGCTTCAGAGAATTTTTGTTGTGCAAAAAAGAAATCATTTTCTTTAAATGCTGTTAGGCCTTCTTCATATGAAATATATGGATCAATTTTTTCTGTAGGTTTGTATGTAATTTCTTCTTTAGAACAGGAAATAAAAATGAAAAAAATTAAGAATAGTTTTATAAATTTTGCTTGCACTAATGCAAGTATTAACAGATTTTTTTTTAATTTATAGGATTTATTTCTCTTAAACTATTATGCGTTTACAGCTATTTTTTCTAAATCTTTTGAATGAATTTTTTCTGATGCTGTAAAATCTTTCTGTTCAACAAAATGAAAACCTGATTCTGTTTTAAAAACTTTTCTCAAAAACAAATTTGTTAACTCATGGCCTCCCTGATGACATGTAACTTTTCCTATTATTCTATGACCAGATAACAAAAAATCTCCAGCTAAATCTAAAATTTTGTGATTAACAAATTCTTTTTCATTTCTAAGACCTCCTTCATTTAAAATTTTTTCATTGTCAACAACTACTGCATTATTGAGAGATCCACCTTTTGCAAGACCAAATTTTTTAATTTTTTCTATATCTTCAAACAAACAAAATGTTCTTGAACTTATAACATCATCTAATTTATCTTTTTCAAAATCTATTATATTTTTTTGCTTGCCAATTATTTTATTTTCGTAGTTTAATTGGAAATTTACGTTTAAAGATTCTTTGTTAGGTTCAATTGAAATTTTTCTTTTACCGTCCACTAACTCAATTTTTTTTGAAATTTTTAAGTACTGTCTTTTTGTAAATTGATTTATGAGAGGAGTTTTTTCAAGTATATTTATAAAGTCTTTCGATGAACCATCCATTATAGGCACTTCTTCATTATCAATTTCAATTATAGCATTGTCAACTCCAGTAATATAAAGAGCTGCTAATAAATGCTCAACGGTTGAAACTTTTACACCGTATTCATTTTCCAAAGTCGTACACAATCTTGCTGAAGAAACATTTTTAAAATTTGCCTTTATTAAGTTATTTTTTTTTAAATCAATTCTCTTAAAAATAATACCTTCTCCCTCTTTAGCAGGAAGTAATCTTATTGAGCTACTTTTACCGGAATGCAAACCTATTCCTGCAAAACATAATTTTTTGGACAATGTTTTCTGATAAATATTGTTCATTTCCAGTGTTATACTTGAGTGTGGTTATATCTTTAAAACAACTAATGTTTCTAAAAAAAACAATTAACCAAATAACGTATCAAAAAACCTAGCAATTAATGACTTTTTAGAATGTGAGATAGGAATTGCTTCTTTTTTCCAACCATAATGAACAAGTTCATTTGCTGTATTCAATATGCTCTCATTCGTCATATCATCAATAATCTCAAAATTGGATATATTCTTAATTGAAAAACTTTTTTTATAAACTGTTCTAAGGCATTTTAATTGTGATGTACTATCTATTTCTAAAAAAACATTATTACATATCTTATTAAAATATTGGAAATTTATATTATTAAATAAAATTAGTTCGGAAATTTCTTTTACTCTTGCAAAAATTATATCGTAAATTAATTTTTTTTTAATTTTTCTATAATTATCGTCACCAAAAAGACTTTCATTAACAGTCTCTTGCTCAAAGATTTTCTCTTGAAAATCTATTTTATTTAAAATTGATTTAACAGTTTTTTCTTTTAAAGATGTTATTTTACAGATGTCTTTTATTATTATATCTGTTCCAAATGAAAAATTGTTTTCAATTTTTAAACAGTTATTTTCAAAATAAAAAATTTTAGAATAATTTTCATTCAATTTAATATGAAAAAATGTATCAATATTTTTATTTTTATTACTTAAATTAGCTCCTTGAATGAAACTTTTAATTAAAATTTTCTTAATCTTTAAATTGCATTCTTTAAAAATACTATTTAGATTTTTATAATTATTTTTATTTAAAAGCGTAAAAGATAATTCATGAGAATAAAAATCTCCAAAAAGTCCTATAGGTAAATTTTCAATTTTCTTATTATCAAGACAAAACTTTGAATTAAAAATATGTATAATAGCTTTATTGATCTCTACTGTATCTACGCATGATTTCAAAGTATTTAAAATATAAGTTATATTCTCTCTTAAAACCTGCGAGCTATTTAATTTTTTAAAACCACCTAAATTAATAAAAGTTGGATCAAAATTATCCAAGATTAAGACTATTTCTTTAAAAGTAAAATTTAACTTTTGTTCAATTGTATAAATATTTTCTTTGATTACATATGAAATTTTTTTTAAATCGGAAATTCTTTTATTTTCAATACCCTCTGCTGACGTCTTAAATTCATAAATAACTTTAAAATTGTTTTGATCGTCGCTTTCGTTTACAAAAAAAACAAAATTAGAATTATTTATTTCTAGATAAAGCGTTAGATTAGTATTTTCCATAATTTATTTCAAAATAAGCTGACCATCAATTCTATAATCAAAGACTTTATATTTTTTCAAGTTAACTTGATTTCTTATGCTTAAATAATTTTCCAAACTTTTTAAATAATTTTTAGAAGGAAGTTTTATAATTCTATTATTAAATGTTTGAAAATTCCATCTTCCGGCTTCAAATAAAGTATATTTTTTTACAATATCGAAAGGAAAATTTATTTTTAAAAGATCTTTATAAAGAATTTTAAATTTTTCTTGTTTTCCAATAACGTATGGAAGATTTTGATAATTAGGTAAATGTTTAAATTCAATTAATTCAATCTTTTCACTTAAGTAAAATTTTTTTTTTTTATCAATTAAGATAGCAATGGGTTTTTTCTCAAATATTTCTATTTTTAATGTACTAGGATATTTTTTTTTTATTTTAAAGCTTTCAATAAAACTAATTTGAACAAGGAATTCTTCTATTTCTTTATTTTTAAGAAGGATAAGATTTCTGTTATAAGTTGAAGCTAATAATTTTTTTATATCATTTTCTTTTATTAAAAAATTATTTTCTATTTCTATATCTTTTAAATCAAATTTAGAAATTGTAAATTTTTGTTGAGAGATAATTGTTGATAAAGATAAAAATAATATCAAGGCAATAATAAAGCGTCTTTTCATTTATTTGTACTTGCATCTAATAAAATTTTTTCTACTAAATTTTCAAAGCTAATACCCTTGTGTTTAGCTATCTCAGGAACCAAAGATAAGCTTGTCATGCCAGGTTGGGTATTCAATTCTAATAAATAAAAAATATTATTAAAATATTTGAAATCAGACCTTGTGACTCCTCTGCATCTTAAAACCTTATGAGTTTTTTTTGCAATTTGTAAAACTTCTCGATATTTTTTTGAAGCCAAATTGGCAGGCATTATATGTTTGGTCTTTGCCTTTTTTGTGTATTTTGCTTTATAATCATAAAATAATCTTTTAGGAATAAGTTCTATTGCCCCGATTGGATAACCATTTAAAATAGCAACTTGTACTTCTTGTCCTCCAATATACTCTTCAAGCATTATCTCATTATATTTTTTAAATAATTCTTGAATAGAATTAAATAATTTTTCTTTATTCTTGCTTATCTTAACTCCTAAACTAGACCCCTCATTAATTGGTTTTGTGACAATAGGAAAGTTAATTTTTTTATTTTTAATAATTTTTTGTATTTTTTTTTTATTATATTCAGATCTTTTTATTGAAAAAAAACTGGGAGTTTTAATTTTATACTTAGTAAATATTTTTTTTGAAAATATTTTATTCATTGAATTAAAGGAACTAATTACACCTGAATGTGTATATGGTATTCTTAAGTACTCAAAATAACTTTGAGCCACACCATCTTCACCATCTTTACCGTGAAGAGCATTAAATATAACGTCAGTTTTTTTTGGATTAATTAGATTAAAATTTTTAATTTTAGGGTCAAATGACGAAACTTTATATCCCTTTTTTTTTAGTGCTTTTATACAAGCCTTACCGGTTTCTAGGCTAACTGCCCTCTCCCCTGAGGTTCCTCCCAAAACTACTAAAACTCTCTTATACTTTTTTTTCTTCACCAATGATTTTAATCTCCAGTTCTAAACTTTCTCCGGTTTTTTCGTAAACTTTTTGTTGAACTTTTTTAATCAAGTTTTCGATATCTGATGAATTAGCGTTACCATTATTGACAAAAAAATTACAATGTTTTTGAGAAATCATTGCATCTCCTTCTTTAAAGCTTTCACAGCCCGCTTCTTTTATCAGCATCCAAGCCTTCCTATTTTCATCAATATTTTTAAAAGTACTTCCACATGTTTTTATTTTACTGGGTTGTGATAATTTTTTTTTTTGAATAATGGAATTTTGTTTTTTTTCTATGAAAATTTTTTTTTCAGTAGAACCAATTAGCTTTGCTGAAATGATAATTAAATCTTTTGGTAAGTTAGTTCCTCTATATGAGAATTTAATATCTTCTTTTTTGATGACAATCTCGCACATTTTATTGGTATCTATTGCATTAATAGAAACTAAAACTTTAGATATATCATTCTCGTAACACCCGCTATTCATTATTATTGAACCTCCTATAGAGCCTGGTATACATGACAAAAATTCTAAGTTTCCAATATTATTATCTTTTGCAAAATCAGCGATTTTACGATCTAGCGTCGCTCCACCTACCTCTATAATATTTTTCTCAACTAATTTTATGTAAGAAAAGCCTTTAGTTAATTTGATTACAACTCCTTTAACGCCCTTGTCTCTGATCAAAGTATTAGACCCAGCGCCTATAATTGTAAATTTTAAATTATATTTTTTTGTTTCCTTTAAAAATTCAAATAATTCATTTTTTTCCTTAGCTTTATAAAAATAGTCAGCTTTTCCTCCTAGATTAAACCAACTATAATTAGATAAATTTACATTCTGACTTAAATTACCTTCAAATTTTTTCAAGAAATTGTTGTTTAAAGTCATAACGTAATTTTTAATCCTGTCATCCATTTTGATATTGCACCTGCCCCCATCCCAATTATTATTTCATCACTTATCAAATTTTTTTTAAAATATTGACTTAATTCAAATTCATTTTTTACAATAACTACTTGTGTTTTTGAGTTCTTGCCTATTAATTTTGCAAACTTAATTTGATCAAATCTAGAATTTTTCTTTTCACCCGCAGGATAAATTGGACACATAATAACTAAGTCTGATTTTGAAAAACATTTCGAAAATTCACTTTTCAAAGATATTACTCGAGAATACCTATGGGGTTCAAAGACGCTTATAATCTTTCTTTGTGTGTTAACATTATGCACACCTTCTAAAATTGAACTAATCTCTGTTGGGTGGTGAGCATAATCATCATAAAAATCGTTATTATTTTTTGAAAAAACTTTTGTCATTCTTCTTTGAACGCCAGAAAAATTTTTTAAAGATATTTTTGCTTTATTGAGATTTGCACCTAAATTAAGGCACACAATAAAAGCTGCAGCAGCATTAAGCACATTATGCTTGCCTAATAATTTTACATTAATATTTTTAATATTTTTAATTTTTTTATCTTTATCTTTAAAATTCAAATCAAAAGATGTGTTATCAAAATTATATCTTATTTTTTTTACTCTATAATCAGCTTCTTTGCTCTCACCATACGTTAAAATATTCTTGTTTTTAATCTTTTTTAAAATTCTTTTGATATTTCTACTATTTATGCAAATTATTGATTTTCCAGTAGGGGGAGTTTTGTTAATAAATTCTACAAATGAGTTTTCTAAATTTTTATAATTTTTATAATAATCTAAATGTTCGTAGTCAATATTTGTAACTATTGAATAATTTATCGGTAATTTTAAAAAACTTCCGTCCGATTCATCGGCTTCTAATATGGCCCAATCGCCTTTTCCAAGTTTTGCATTATTTTTAAAGGAATTTATCACTCCTCCGTTAATTATAGTGGGGTCTAATTTCTGGTCTGATAAAATTTTTGCTACTAGAGATGTTGTAGTTGTTTTTCCATGAGAACCGGTAATAATTATATTTTTCTTAAGAGACACAACATCTGCTAAGACTTCGGCTCTTGAATATACTGGTATTTTATTTTTCTTAGCGTATATCAATTCCACGTTGTTATTTTTTATAGCAGTAGACTTTACAAGAATAGTTGCTTTTTTTACATTTAAAGAAGAATGGCCAATAAATATTCTAATCTTTGATTTTGAACAATTTATTGTGTTTTTATTTTTATTTTGATCACTGCCTTGAATTTTAAATCCCATATTATTCATTATTTGAGCAAGTCCGCTCATACCTATTCCTCCAATACCTACAAAATGAATTATATCTTTTTGACCTAAATTA
>MDTG01249043.1_pt1 | contig 10759 bp, 10 predicted proteins | sample 811421 | NCBI WGS metagenome assembly MDTG01 (sample SAMN05326645, study PRJNA326480) | marine metagenome | isolation source: seawater | place: Pacific Ocean: South East | collected 2011
TATTCAATCGAATCTTGATTCCGAATGATCATTCTAGTATTGATGATGTTCATAGTTGTGTTGTTCACAAAGGTAAAAAAATGAATTATGTCTGTAGTATTAATCCGTGTCGACTCTCTAAATTATCAGGTAAAGTTACTGATTTATCGGGTGGATCTATGTTTGGAGCGGGTTCCGCTTCTGCCGATGGAGGTACTCTACATTTTATTAAACTTTCATCGGGTTTAACTACCTTTGTCGCGGCAGGTAGTACTGTAACCTTTGCCGGGGGAACCGGGGGAACGGGTGCTTTTATCACGGCATTCCCTATGGATAAAGATGCAGTTGATTTATATTTTTATTCAAATGGGGGCACAGTTACATCGACAACCCCGAATGCACTTAACAGTCAAGATGCGACTGTAAACGGTGCAACGCCTATCACACCTACTGCGGATACCTATCGTAAAGGTGATTTCCCACGTATGATTGTTGAATTTGTAGTAATATCTAGAGATTAATCATCTAACAAGTATCCCTTGAGTGGTGCTTGAATAGTCATTGTTTTTTTACGAGGTCCTCTTTTTCGACCATTAATTCGTTTTTGTACTTCTTCATTACCAACGTTACGATAATGAACAACATCTGACCAAAATTGAATAATATCAGGTACTACAGACAACCACCATTGTTTATCTCGATGTACCAACGTACACTCATATCGAGTTATTTTCCACCAACTTTGTTCACTAATCACATAGTTTGAACCTAAGGTTGTCTTGAAATGATTCAACCAATTGAGAATAGAATCTAGGGATGCTAACCAAGGAGAATACGCATACATAATATCTAATGATCCTACCTCGTGATATCCCACCAACAAACCTTTAGGCAATCTGTCTTTAGTTTTACCGTGTTGAATACCCTGTTCAGTTACCAAACAATCTTGTTCATAGTCAGTCACTGTATCATATTGCTCTAATTTAACTTGCAAGAAATCACATTCATCCAAATCACACACTTCTAATTGTCCTTGCATTTGCATCCAATAATGTTTAGGAACTTCGTGTGTAAATTGACGTTTCGGAGGACACTTAATTTCTAGCATACGACCTTCATATCCATTCGGAGATCCAATATCACAAATACCGTCCGGTGAAGCACCAAATACGGACAACTTGGGATGAGGTATTAACCCAAATTCAACCACAGTCAAATTATTCATATACTCATAAAATCGAGTTGCAACGGGTTCATATTTAACACCCCACTGCATTATATCACGAGATGCTTTACTCACACTTGATTTTGTTTTACTCGTTTTACTAATCAATAAATCATCTCTAGTTTGAAAATGACCTTTTCCTAAAGCATCTGCTAATGAACTTGCTGTCAATAAATTCTCCCTAATTTGGTACCATTCGGGTGATCTTTGCTCGGGTAAAACCAATTTCTTTAATTCAATCATTTTATCGTGTATATGATTTATACGACTGCGTTTATGAGTCCATCGAGAAAATCCTTCTTTATACCATTGATCAAAATACAAGTGAAAGTAATATTTTTCATCCTCTGTCTTTAGATAAGGGGTCATTGATTTACCAAATAAAGACCACATATGATCTTTACATTCTGTTTGTGAAATAAATATAGATGCATAGAATTCTAAATCTAAATCATTTAATTTAGATTCAAAATAGTCTGGAGTAGACGATAAACATATCAAAGGGTCTACCGACATTTATAAACTTAGTATAGAATGTTAGTTATGTGCTTAAGTAGATTATAGAATCAAATTTAAATTAGTAACCTGCTTTAGGATAACTACTTCGATTAAAAAACAATCCAGGACCCATATACGGTTGATTATATTCAGTTGTAGATGATCCACGATGGATAATACATTGTTGACCGCTCAATTTATCACAGTATTGAGGTGAAGGAATAGTTGCTTGATCGGGTGGAAAATACGATTCTAGAGATCCTTCAATTCCCTTAGATTGATAATACTCTTTACTTTGTTTTGATAATGTTGCAGGGTAATATTGTTGAAGAACACTTGTCATAGAGATAACATTGTCTAATGAATAATTTTTCTCATCCATACGACGGGTATCCATTGAAATTAATTGTTTTTGTGCTTGGTATCGATTATCTAATAAAGAAGACACATTTTCAGTAAATGAATTATGATTCATTAAAATACCTTGATCTTGATATACCGTGTCAAATCGATTAATCAAATACGCATTCGATGCTTCATTTAGTTGAATTGAATTGATCATCACTTCACCTCTCAAAATAACTATATCCAAGACAACTTTTGCTGTGAATGGATTTGTTTTTGATTGCATTGTTGCGTCAACAATATAACGTGTATTACCTAAGGAATCAATTTTTTCATAAACATTGTCTAATTCTTGCACTTGAAAACTCGATCCACTCACTGATTCAAACGATCGAAATAAATCATTTAAATTTGAAGTCAAGTTTTCTTTTATAGTTTGAGGAGTTGTATATTTGGTATATAAATTAACTTCACACGAACCTGTCAATGTAATTTTATCACCACTCGAAATTCTCTGTAATAATGTATATAAATCCCTCGAATTAGTGATTGATTGAGGTGCCGGTTGCATCGGTTGATCTAACCGTAGACTGTACATTAAAAAAAACAAACATATCACGAAAACTACGACTAGTGTTGTATTCATATATACTATCTAACATTTTTAATTGAGAATGAGTTTTTCTTTACGTTCATCGATAAATTGTGTTATAAATGAATATGCAGTATGCAATTGCTCTAAAGATCTAGCACCCGTGATAATTGCTTTTCCACTTTTAAACACTGCCACAGTTACTTTTTTACATCCCCCATCAACTGAACCACATCCTTTACCTGCACACTGAGATTCGCACTGACAAATTCCACCCGGATGCAACGTATTGTAATAATATTTAATATTCACCCCAGGATAAATACACGGTTCATACGATGAATAATATCCTGCGTTCACAATATCGCGATGTAACAATTCACGTTTAATAGGAAAATTAATCGAAAAGTCACTGTTAATACACGCTATAGACACAGGATCTATCTTACAAGGTATACTAGATAAAAAGGGATTGTCTTCAAAATTAAAGTGATACAATTGTTCTACAACTGAAGATACAACTTTTGTTCCGTGATCTTGATATTTTAAACCTGTCATTTGAATGCGTCCATTATTAAACAATTTCACATTCACTGTTTTTTCACAAATAATATGCAATGTAATTTGGTTGTAAAATGTTTTCTTAGGTTTTGGTTTTCGTGTTTTTCGAACCGTTTTTCCAGTAACACCTTTATCCTCATTGGCACCATATTGCATATAGGTAATTACATCATTAGGAGTAAAATTCTGATATAGATAGTTTAAATCAATATCGGAATTAATAGAAGAAATAGCAGTCATAGTTGAAATCCTTAAGTCAGTCATTAGTGTTAAATCTACTGTATTACTTACACCAACCTTTAAATCAAAATCAAATTTATGCTTTGTGTTTCAAGACATTTTCAATATACTGAGCATATTGAAGTAATTTGGTTTGGTTTATCTTTTTATCTAAATAGCGTACCAATTGTTTGCGTGAAATATCGGGATTCAATATTCGATAATGTAAATATAAAATACACCAGGTAACACACATACCCGAATAAGCATCACTTTTATTTTGTAAAATATTATAGGGAGAATACATCTCAGGTGTTATAAATTTATAGTCAGGGAAATGTTGTTTAAAAAACTTACGTAAATAAACTCGTACTTTGTAATAGGCACGTTTTTCCCCATCTAAGGTACTATCATTATGTTTACCGCCGTGAGGTTCAAATAATTCAACTGTTTTACGATGTGTATCCATTACAATCATATTTGCGTGACTTCCTTGTTTTGGTGATCGTAATTGTAAATTAATCGGTATCAATCGATGCTTCATACATTGTTTTACTTTCTTTAAAAATAAGGATAGTTTATTGGGTAAATTGACAACCTGAACTGGTATGGTAGACTTAAAATCAATTGCTAAAAATGCTTGCCACCAACTTTTACCAATGTTAGGTATACAAACCATTCGTTTAAGAGATTTATCTCGTTTCAATATTTCTTTGATAAAATCAAACGTATGATAATGTAAATAATAATAATCAATAGTACCTCGAGTTGCCTTAGATCCTAAACTAATTTGTCTTGAAAAGGGTACATCCTTTATAGACAACTCTGACAACTTAGACTTACGTTTGGTTTTACGTTTCGATTTACGTTTGGTTTTATGTTTTGTTGCACCCATATTACTTTAAGAATAGATTTAATTCACAGTTTCTGCATCAGATACTTGATCATCTTTTTTGATAACTGTTGTATCATCTTTTACAACAACTTCATCTGTGGTCACCTTCTTGCATCCGTCCGCACAAGTGTCCGCACAAGAATCATCACACAATTCATTATCACACACTTCAGTATCGCAACCTGTGTCCGAAGACTGTTTCTCGGGGACCACACCACTCATCATTTGCATCATTTTCATCAAATCCATATTATCGAATTCTTCATCTTCGTCTTCATCCTCAGATTCATCATCTACAAATTGAGCAACAACTCGTTCTTTATTGATATCATCGGAAGGAGAATACATATAGGTCATACATTCCATACAATCACGTACAACATCACGATCGATTGGAAAGCAATATCCTTGACGAATCATTCGCAATACCGTGTTAACCATACCTTCATAATCTTCAATAATTACTTTATTTGTTTCGACAAAAGAATGAATTGTTTCATAAAGTTCATCTACCGTAATTTTCTTAAGAGTCACCATTGTTATACTTCCTAAAATATATAAATCAACTAATATTAACGCACTTGTAAATGATCTGTTATTTGTTTTGACGTCAATCGAATACCAAATTCACTATCAATCATATTAATACACGTTTTTTTATCCATTTTTCCAGAAATCAATAAAGACACATAAGGATCAATATACTCACTGATATCCTTCGTTTGTTTAGTTGATTGAATTGACTCATAATCTAACACTCGACCCTCCGATGTTTCAATCCAACCTCGAATAATCATCGATCCATACGTAACCTTTTGATGACAACTTTTACACAGAGGTACCAAATTATGTTTCTTATTTTTATGATGATGATCAATCATATTATGTGAATCAGCACAACATTGTTCTTTTATATGATGTGTTTCTTGTGCTTCGCCATTACACACACCACAATGATCCATAAATACATCCTTATTATACACGGATTGTTTGGATGACACAACACACGTACTTTGTTTCATTAATTGTTTTAAGATAGTATTACTTCCTCGAATAAAGTCATCGGGTAAACCCAATGCTTCACACACCTTCAATCCATAAATAGGAGGACCCGGACCTGGAACCAACTTACGATCATAAATCAAAACTCCATCTGATTCCGTTATTTGTAAATGATAAATACCCACATTAGGTAATTCACACACCAAAGGAATCGTGGTTAATTGATGTAAATGAGATGTTATCATAAATGAACTATGTTTTTGGGATAAATAATGCAAACTTTGACTCACAATTGATATAGCAGACATTGTTTCTGTTCCAGAACATAATTCATCACCCAATATCAACGATTTTTTATCTGATAATTGAAAAATTGATTTTAATTCCATCATTTCAACTGCAAATGAGGATTGAGACCGGAATATATTATCATTATTCAAAATTCGAGTAAATATCTGAGTATACGGAGAAAATTCAAAGGATGAACAAGGAACATAAAATCCTGCTTGTGCCATTATAACAGATAATCCTACTGCTTTCATTAAAGTTGATTTACCACACGCATTTGTACCAAAAACCAACATACCCTCTTGATCTTCTTTTCCTAAACAAATATCATTTGTAACATATTCTGTATCTATTGATATTTGTTCTATCAGGGGATGTCGTATATCTTTGGCAATCACATAACTTTGAGATGATTCCTTCAATATAGGACAAGAATACTTATGATCTAGGGATACTTTTGCCATACACGAAGAAACATCTATATCAGATAACCATCGATGAAACAGTTCTAAACTGGTTTGATAGTTAGAATACAACCGATCTAAACTTTGTTTCCAATACAATTTATTTAATTTAGTTAATTCCTGAATCAATGCAAGAATATCTTTATTTAATTGAGACACTATATCACATTCAATAAATACATTATTTGAATCTTTATTTCGAAAGGTAATATTGGTAATTGGAATTTCAAACAAGATATCTTTTGCAGAAGTACGAATAATCAAAATATGATTGGGTAAATTATTTTGAAATCGATGAGACAATAATTTAGATCTGTTTTTAGTGCAGACTAAATGATATCCTCCGTGTTTATCACTAAATTGTAATTTACACCCTTGCTTAGCATCCAAAATATTCGAAAAACGATCAGATAGTAACTGAAGTAAATTATAATTGGTTGTAATCTTTGTTTGAATTTCATCTAAATCCTTAAAATGTCCTTGTTGAAAATAGGAATGATTTTCTTCATACATTGATTTGAAATTAAATAACCCAGTCACTTCTTTGTAAAATGAGTTATAGTTTTCAACAATTGGTTTTATATCAGGATATATATCCCACAATTCAGAAGTAATTACATCACTTTGTAACCATCGATTCACAAAATCATAAGATAACTTTGTATTATTTAAATCATCCGTAGTCATTGTACCTAACCCTAGTTTACGAAGTGTTTTGTCAAGATCAATTAATTTTCGAAAGGTTTGTTTCGTAAATTTATAACGATCTTCTGTTTGAAAATAACCAATTCTAGAATATCGTAAATTCAATTCATCCCCATCTACAGAAGGATACAATAAACGATGTTTTAACATTCGTCTACCTCCCGCAAATCCACATCGGTTACACAAACTATACAATGATTCACATTTACCTTTATAATAAGAATAATTACTCACTACATTCAATTGTCTAGCAGAATTAGATGTCAATGATAAATGTTTCACTTGATCAATAGGTATCGGTTTTGATATATTTCTCAAACAATCGATTTTATGATCATAAATATATTGAAGCATATAAACATAGGATTTACATAGTTCGGGTGTATGAACCATTTGTAATTCTTCAAATGGTTTCACATCTGGAAATACTTTTTGCAACACCTCACATTGATAGGAAATAGTTTCAAAACACGAGTCTTGATAATGATTGATTTGCAAACATACATCATCAATATCCCAATAATTAACCATTTCCTCTTGTGTCAAGTGAACATTATGTAATTGAACCAAAACTTCTTTAGGAGAATAATAACTCAATAATCGATGAATTTCATCTTTCCAAAAATGAGTATCGGGTGAATGACCTACCTGATAAATATAATTTTCACCTGTAGACACATCGATTACTGATATACCAACCGCATTCCAGCGATCAATGGTTTCAATATAAATCGACATCATATAATTGTTATCATCTTGATTATAGGTTTCTAAATAGGTACCCGGACTTATAATTTTGACAACATCTCGCACAGGTTTGGGTGCTTCACTCACCTGCTCAACCAAAACAACCGTGTAACCGTGATGAATCAATAATTTAATAAATTTACCCGAGTAAGGCATCTGAAACCCACCCATCAAATGTTCACTAGTTTTGCCTTCATTTTTAGTAGACACCGCTATATTCATTATTGTATGACACAAATGATAAATATCTGTTTCACCTAATTGAATCTCATCTTTTAATACAGCATATACTTCATAAAAAGATCCAACTTGCATTAAAACCATTGTTTTTTCACCATATTTATCTTTGTATTGCTTCAAATAAGAACAATATTCTTGAAATATCGGAGAATTCATATCCTACTATACACAAGATCATAATCTTTATATAGTGTTGCGTCTATATTTAAAGAATAATTTCATTAAAAGACTAAACAATGGCAATGATCGAAGCAACCAATTATGTATTTAATATTCAAACGGTACAATCCAGTGCCTTTCGAGTGTTAATCGAAGCACTCAAAGATATCTTAACCGATTGTAATTTTATAGTTGATGAAACGGGTATCAAGTTGATTGCAACAGACAGTAGTCACAATGTATTGATTCATATGAAACTTCATAGTGATAATTTTGATCATTATGAATGTAAAACAAATACGATTATAGGGGTAAATATGACAAATATGTTTAAGTTGATCAAGACAATGAATAATTCTGATATCTTGACACTCTTTTTAGAAGAAACCAATCCAAATACCCTAGGTATTCAAATAAACAACAAAGAAAAGAATTCACAAACAGTATATAAACTCAACTTGTTGGATATTTCCAATGAAAACATTCAAATTCCACCTGCAACATTTGAAACTGCCTTGACATTTCCTTCATCTGATTTTCAAAAGATTATTCGAGATATGACTAATATCGGAGATTTAATTGAAATTAAGAGTGTTGGATCTGAACTAATTCTAAGTTGTTGTGGTGATTTTGCAACTCAAGAAACCTGTTTGTGTGAAACAAATAATGGTCTACAATTTTCTCAATCTGCAGGTCCAGGCACACCGATTCAAGGTATCTTTTCTCTAAAATACCTATTGTTGTTTACCAAGTGTACGAATATGTGTAATCAAATCCACATTTATATTAAGAATGATTATCCTCTAGTGATAACTTATTCGGTCGCCAATTTGGGAGATATTAAATTGTGTTTAGCACCTAATGTCGCATAATAATTATTTAGTTTTTCTGGTTCTTTTCTTGTTTCTTCTTTTTCCACCTCCTTGTTCCGATCCATAATGTTTTCATATATAATACTATTATTTTATCTAGAATAATGCCTTGTAAACTAACTTAAACGTTATTACAGTAGAGTATATAGACTAGTATACCCTATGTTGTGTCGACAAGGATATAAAATTAAAAAAACAGAATTATCAGATAAACAACAATCACAATTGGTACACGATTTAACCGCAAAACCCAAAACCGTACAGGGATTTGGTGGACCGAATCAACCAATCGTTCAATATCCAATTTTTTTAGAAAGTAAAACCAGTTATTATGTTCCTCGGTTTTATGGACAGCGTGTATTTGGTGAACCAAAGTCAATTCAAATGACACAAGGTGAATCAATTAATATTCATTTCAATGGGTCTCTACGAGAAGAGCAAAAACCCATTCAAAAATTATTTTTAGATCAAAAGGGAGGAGGTATTATCTCATTGAAATGCGGGGGAGGAAAAACAGTATTGGCATTGTCGATTATAGCAGCATTGCAAAAAAAGACAATAGTCGTAGTTCACAAAGAGTTTTTGATGACTCAATGGAGAGATCGAATTCAACAATTTTTACCCGATGCTAAGATTGGTAAAATTCAACAAGATACAGTTGATGTTGACGGTAAAGATATTATTTTATCTATGGTTCAAAGCATTAGTGGGGAAAGAGACTATCCAAAAGAAGTCTTTGATCAATTTGGATTGGCAATCTTTGATGAATGTCATCATTTAGGTGCTGAAGTCTTTTTTAAAAGTATGAGGCGTGTGTCTAGTTTTTATATGTTAGGATTATCTGCAACACCCAAAAGAAAAGATGGATTGCAATGGGTATTCGAATCATTTATTGGACCCATCGTTTATCAAACCAAAGAAGTCACTACAGAAGGAGTTGAAGTAAATGTTATTGATTATTATTCAGAAGATCCCATTTATTCCAAACAATGTTTAAATTATATGGGCAAACCCAATTTACCTAAAATGATCAACCACGTATGCGAATTTGAAGAAAGAACACAAAAGATACTTGCTTTGTGTCAACAATATTATGAAATGGGTCGAAAAGTAATTATTTTGAGCGATCGAAGAAATCATCTAGATTGTATGTTGCATTGGTTATTGAAACAAGAGATACCTAGTGGATTGTATGTAGGCGGTATGACCCCGTTTGCTTTACACGAATCACAAGAAAAAGATGTCATTTTAGGAACCTTTTCAATGGCAGCGGAAGGAATGGATATACCCAAATTAAATACCATTATTTTAGCAAGTCCTAAGAGTGATGTGGTTCAAGCAGTGGGTCGAATTATGCGAGAAAAAGCCAATGTTAGAAAATTTCATCCGTTAATTATAGATATCAATGATACTCATTCTAATTTCCAAACCTTCAAACGACAATGTCAAAAACGAATTACCTTTTACAAACAACAAAAATATAAAATTATGCTTCATAAAGTAGATGGTACTATAGAAGAATACAAAAAAACTAGAAAACCTAAGATTAAAAAGGGTATATGTTTAATAGAAGATTAAAAATTATCGATGATTAAACAAAATATATATAGTATAGTATAATGCCTAAATTAGGAGAAGTTTACAATGTTGATTTTGACGGTGATATATTTGAAGGAGTCATATATGATAAAAAGGAAAAACTTATTATATATATTTTGATAGAGACGAGTCTTATATAACTGTTCCTGAAGAAGATCTAGAACAAGGAATAGAAAAAGGAATATATACTATCAACCCCGAATTAACTAAAACTATGAAATTATTGAAATATATAGGTACGCTTGATATAGAAGAAAAAGAACCCCCTGTTATTCCATCATCCGGCGGCAGACGTCGTTCTAAACGAAGATCACAAAGAAAAACTAGAAAGAAAAAGAGTAAAAAACGGTCATCTAAACGGTCATCTAA
>MDTG01260983.1_pt1 | contig 10759 bp, 12 predicted proteins | sample 811421 | NCBI WGS metagenome assembly MDTG01 (sample SAMN05326645, study PRJNA326480) | marine metagenome | isolation source: seawater | place: Pacific Ocean: South East | collected 2011
ATAACATCATTATAACTAATACCATCTATTACAACCCCTCCTAACTCAATGAATCTATTTGTTTTTAATATTTCGGGAAACTCAAAGTAAAATAAATCTAAATTTGAGTTTTCTGAATCAATTCTATCAGAGGTAAAAAAGCCATACAAATAATTACTAGATACAATTAAACTACTTTCATCTTTCCAAGTATTGATTGGATAACCTAAATTTTTAGTTTCAGAAAAATAACCTTCTAAATCAACTGAGCTAACAAATATATCAAATCCTCCTAGTCCTAAATGACCTTTAGAAGCAAAATACAAAGTTTTTGAATCACTAAATATAAAAGGTGTTATTTCATCTTTTTCTGTATTTACTTTTACCCCTAAGTTATAAGGCTTAGACCAATCATATCTACCTAATCTCTTGCAAACCCATATATCCCTTTTTCCAACACCACCCTCTCGATTAGAAGAAAAAAATAACAGATCTTTATTTGCAGATATTGATGGTTGAGATTCCCAATATTTTGAATTTACATTTGGGCCTAAATTAATTGGCTCAGACCAAACATTACTTTCAAATTCTGAAAAATAAATATCACACCCCCCAAAACCATCTAACCTGTTACATGAAGCAAAATAACGCTCTTTACCATCTGGAGACATAGAGTATGCTCCTTCATTATATAAAGTATTAGTTAGTGAATCCATTTTCTCTGGAGATGTCCAAATATTATTCTTTAAAGAAGACATGTAAAAATTTTCATCTTCACCATTCTTTTTTACCGTATATATTAATTTAGTAGTATCAGAAGAAAAAGAAGGAAAATACTCATCTGAGTCTGAACAAAATGGTAATTTCTTTATTTTCACATTCAATGAATCTGTTAATTGTAAAATTGAAAATTCTATTTTTTGGAAAATATTCTTAAAATCAGGGTTTAATGAAATATTAATATGTTCATTCTTCATTATTATTTCTTTTGCTAAATCATATTTCCCAGTAAATAAACAAGATTTAAGAAGATTTTCTATGATGTCATAAGAATATAAACTATTCCATTTTTTTAAATAAAGATCAATTGCTTCATCATATTTTTGATATTGAAAATAAATATCAGCTAAAACAATGTTAAATTCAGAGTTATCACACAATTTTTCTAGTTTTTTAAACTTAGCTAACTCAAAACCCTCTTCATCTATTATATCTTTAGCTTGAAACACTTTTTGTAAAGCTTTCTCACATTTTTTTTGAGAAAAAACACAAAAGGAAAGAAATAAAAAAATAAAAAAAATATACCTCATTGTAAACCTAAGTATTTATGCTTTTGCACAGATAATTTAAATCTAGGGTGCTTTTTAATGAAATTAATAATGTTATCGATAATTTGAGTTTTCTTGCCCCACTCAGGCTGTAAATATAGTAGACAATTTTCTGAAACCTTTTTTGACTGTTCAATAGCAAAATCAAAATCAGATTGATTATATATAATACATTTTAATTCATCGGTTTTTTTGTAAATTTCAGGTAGCGGTAATTTATTTTTCTTAGGAGACAATGTAATCCAATCCCAATTTCCAGAAAGTCTATATGCACCAGAAGTTTCCAAATGAACTTTCTTATATTTTTTTAATTCACTTGACAACTTGTCTAAATTATGCATTAAAGGCTCCCCACCAGTAACAATAACAATTTCTGAGGGGCTTTTAGAAACAAGATTAACTATATCAATTAATGAGGTTGTTGGATGTTTACTTTCATCCCAACTTTTTTTTTCGTCACACCAATGACAACCTATGTCACAACCACCCAATCTTAAAAAAAAGCATAAGGAACCTGCATAAAGCCCCTCTCCTTGAATGGAATCAAAATTTTCAACCAAAGAATACATAAAAGCAACAGATTAAATTAAACAATGAATATAAATATAATGTAAATTAGCTTATATGAAATTAAAAAAAGTAATAATAAGTGGGGGACCTGGAACTGGAAAGAGTTCAATAATAAACGAATTGAAAAATAGAGGTTACTTATGTTTTGATGAAGTTTGGAAAAAAGAATATAAAAATCCAAAAAAAACATCTAATTCAGATGAAATCAACACATTTAGTCAATATATTTTTTTAGAAAGATTAAAACATTTAGAGATTAAACCAAATAAAAAGACTAAAGAAAATCTTGTTTTTTATGACAGAAGTATTATTGACACTATTTCATATTTAAAAACTTATAAAAAAAATATAAAAACCTCATGGGAAAATTTAGCAAATAAAAAAAGATATCATGAAACAATCTTTTTTTGCCCTACATGGAAAGAAATATATAAACAAACAGATAGCAGAAAAGAATCATTTCAGGAAAGTATACTAATTGAAAAATACCTAACTTCTACTTATAAAGAATTTTTATATAAAATAAACACCATACCTAAATTAGATATAAAAAATCGAGTAGACTATATTTTAGAAAATATATGAAAAAGAAAATTATTTTTTTTGGTTCATCTGAATTTGCCACTGAATCTTTACAAGAAATTATTAATAAAAAATATAATTTAATAGCTGTAGTAACTAACCCTGACAAGCGTTCTGGAAGAGGCATGAAAATTAGTGAAACAAAAATAAAATTATTAGCAAAAAAATATAATGTAAATATTTTTCAACCTGAAGACTTAAATAATGATGATTTTAAAAGCAAATTAAAAAAAATAGAACCAGATTTATTCATCGTAGTTGCATTTAAAAAATTGCCAGAACAAATATGGGGAATACCTAAATTAGGCACTTTTAATCTACATGCATCATTACTTCCAATGTATAGAGGTGCCGCACCGATTAATTGGGCAATTATAAATGGCGAAAAAGAAACTGGACTAACAACTTTTTTTATAAATAATAAAATTGATTTCGGAAATATTATCATGCAAGAAAAGTGTATCATAAAAGAAAATGAAACATTTGGTGAATTATATAAAAAACTAATGAAATTAAGTCCAAATATTATATCTCAAACAATAGAAAAAATATTTAAAGGAAATTTAAAAACAGAAAAACAATTAGAGTCCAAAAATCAAATTAAAGCTCCTAAAATTTTCAAAAAAGATATTATTATTAATTGGAAACAAAATTGTAAAAAAATATTTGATTTTATTAGAGGGTTTTCACCTAACCCAGGCGCTAGAACTACTCTACAAATAAGAAACAAAAAAAATGAAAATAAAGAGCAACAAATAATTATAACAAAAGTATCCAACTATCAATCTATAAAACAAACAGAAAAGCAGAAAAATGAAAAATTTGAATTATTATTTAACTCAAAAGAGAAGAAGATAATTGTTCAAAACCACAATGGAAGATTTTATATTGAAAAAATAAAAATACCTGGAAAAAAAGAAATAGATGCAGTCTCTTTTGGAAATGGATTTTTAAATAAAAAAGAAAATATTGGATTTTATTATTTTATTTAATCAATAAATATTTATATTTAAATATGGGAAAAGGCGATATAAAAACTAGAAAAGGAAAACGATTTGCTAAATCTAAAGGAAAGGTGACAAAAAAATTAAGGAAAAAGCCTTCTAATTAGCCACTCTTCTTTTTTTTCATATACAAATCTATCATGCTGTCGGTTTTTTCTTCCGGCCCAAAACTCAAAGTAATTAGGGGTAATTATATAACCACCCCAATTATTAGGTCTTCTGATTACTTCATTTTTATACTTTTTATTAAAAGCCTCAAATTCTTTTTCAAAATTAAAATCTTTTTTTATTTCTTGACTTTGCTTAGAAAAAATAGCACTTATTTTTGAATTTACAGGTCTTGAATCCCAATAAGCATCTGAATCAGAATCAGAAATCTTTTTAATTGAACCACTAATTCTAACCTGTCTTTCTAAAGCAGACCAAAAAAAACATAGTGAAACATGTTTATTATTAGTAATTTGAGCACCTTTCACACTATCAAAATTTGTATAAAAAATCAATCCAAATTCATTAATATCTTTAATTAAAACAACTCTAGATTGAATTCCTTTTACATTATCATAAGTAGAAAGCACTACTGCGTTTGGATCTTTAATCTTAAAATCAATAGCCTCATTCATCCATAATTTTAACTGGTCAATTGGGTCAGGAAATAAGTTATTATAATTGATAGATTGAGAATTATATTCAATTCTAATAGATTCTAATTTTTTCTTCATTGTAAAAAAACATTTAAACAAAATTGTAATTATTTTATTATATATTGTTAGATAATGAAAAAAAATAACATAAAAACAGGAACTTTTTTATTATCAATGCCTTTAATAGATGATGAGAGATTTGATAAAACAATTATCATTATTACAGAATCGCTGAAAGAAGAAAAAATAGGTTTTGTAATTAATAAAAAGACAAATTTTAAAGTAATTGATTTAATCAAAAAAATAAAAAATAAATCAATTCTAGCAAATTATGGGGGGCCTGTTTGCCCAGAAAATTTATTTTATTTTCATAAAGAAGCATCAATAGAAAGAAGCAAAAAAATAAATAAAAAATTATACTTTGGAGGTAATTTCAATCAGATTATAGAATATATAAATTGTAATTTAATTAAAGAAAATGAAATATTTTTTTGTTTAGGTTATTGTGGCTGGAATAAAGAACAATTAGAAAACGAAATAAAAGAAAAATGTTGGGTAGTTTTAAACCAAGAAATTGATTTCATTTCTAAGATGATTAATTGGAAGGAAAAAATAATTGAATTTGATGAAAAATATAAATTTTGGGTTAATTCAAATAGAAATTTTCATCTGAATTAATTAAGGTATTTAATTTTTCTATTAGTAATTTAGAATACTTGTTGTCATATTTTTTTTCTCTTAAATTAGAAACCCATTTTAATCCACAAATAATATTTGAAAAAAACAATTCTTTGGCATTAAATAAATCTGTTTTTTTAAAATCTTTCTCCTTGATTTTAAAACCTAAAAAAGTGTCAAGATTTAGGATTTTTTTTCTAATAATTCCATTTATACAACCAGACTCTAATGATGGAGTAATTATTTCATCAGCTGATATTAAAAAGATATTACCTGACGTGAATTCAACAATGTTATTCTGTTCATTTAAAATAATTGAATCATCTAAAAAATTTTCCTCACTATACATGGAAGCTAATATGTTTATAATTCTATTTGTTGTTTTTAAATTATTTAATTCGGAATTGTTTAATTTATATTGATTAAATAAATCAACCTTCATCCCCTTCTCATTAATAGAGTATAATTCGGAATCCAACGGCTGAACAGAAATAACATAAGAAAAACCTTCATTTTTCGGTAAATAAAATCCATCAGAATCTCTAAAAAATAAAATTCTAATTCTACTTGATTCTGAATTTAGTTTATTGGCATCTAAAAGATTTAAAATATTATGGTATAAATAGTCTGAATTAAAAAAAGAAGGAATAGGCATTCTTAACATACATAAAGAGCCCGTAATTCTAAAATAATGATCATTCCAAAAAACTGGTTTTCCTTTTATAATTTTTATAGTTTCAAAAAAACCATCACCATAAAGAAAATATCTATTATTATAGCCTATTTTAAATTGGTCTTCATTAATTATCTTTCCATTAAAGCAAATCATTTATTTCTCTTTTATCATTTTTATATGAGGAACACCAGCATCTAAATATTCTTCTCCTTTTACATGAAAATCAAACTTTTTGTAAAAATCAATTAAATATGTCTGTGCTGACATTTCTAAAGAATAAGAAGGATTTTTTGTTTTTAAAAAACTAACAATTCTTTTCATAAGTTCAATACCCAAACCTAAACTTCTGTATTTTTTCGAAACTAAAATTCTACCTAAAATGAACGAATTATTTTTTTTATTTTTCAAAACTCTCATATAACAAACTAAAGAATCATCACGATAACCTAAAATATGTATTGATTTTTGATCTAAATCATCACAATCTAAATAAAAACACTTTTGCTCAACAATAAAAACCTCTTGTCTAATTTTTAAAATTAAATAAAGTTCACTTAAAGTTAATTCATTAAATTCTTTTTTTACGAGTATCATATTTAATTAAATCTTTATAAATAATAGAATAACATTTTTGATTTAAAGCTCTCACACCTTCTTCATTTAAAAAATAATCTTTTGGATCAATGGGGTTGTGAATTTTTATAATTACTTCACCTGGTTTAAACATCATTGTGTCAGATGAATGAATTTCATGAACATTAGATAGACTTATAGGGACAATTTTTTTTTTACTATCTATAGATAATCTAAAAGCTCCATTTCTAAATTCATTTAAAATTTTATTTGGCTCTATATCATATGGATGTTTTTGATTTTCATCTTTCCACCCCCCCTCTGGATACATAACTATAGAAAACCCATTTAATAAATTTTTTTTCATTAAATCCATTGATTGGGATCTAGATTTTTTCAAATCTCGTTGAACAGCAACAAGATATTTTCTAACAACCAAACCAAAAAGAGGCCAATTTAAAATTTCCGCTTTTGCTAAATATTTATGTTTTCTTTTAATCAAATAAGTAGTAAAAACAGGATCTAAATAAGAAGCATGATTGGCTATATATATATATGATTCATTGCTTGTAATAGGGAAATTACCATGAATAGTAGTCTTTGCCCCTAAAACAAAAGTTATAATCCTAGCAAGATAAAATGTAAAAAATGAAAAAAGATTAGATGAAATAAAAGACAATAAAAGTCCTATTACTGCCGAAATAATGAAAATCAGAATCATAACTGAATAACACCAAAAATTCCATATATAAGAAAGTACAATTTTCATTTTAAAATGATAAAGAACAAATATAATCTTTCAATACTTATATATCTTTTTTTTCAAAATATATATTATGATTTATGTATTTTCGCAATATGAAAATAGCTTTTCACACACTTGGATGTAAATTAAACTACTCTGAGACATCTTTTATTGCAAATGATTTAAAAGAAGAAGAGGGAGTTCAAATAACAGATTTTTCTGAAAAATCTGATGTATATGTAATAAACACTTGTTCTGTAACAGAAAATGCTAATAAAGAATGCCGACAAATTATTAAGAAAATCAAAAAAAAATCACCTGACTCTATAATTACAGTTATGGGATGTTATGCACAATTAAAACCAGAAGAAATAAAAAATATTGAAGGCGTAAATTTAGTACTTGGGGCTAATGAAAAATTTAAATTAAAAGAATATTTAAAAAATACTACTAATAACGATTCGTCTGTGATTGTTCAGCCTATAGAAAAAATAACATCTTTCAAAGAATCTTTCTCTGAAAAATATAGAACACGTACTTTTTTAAAAATTCAAGATGGGTGTAACTATAAATGTTCTTTTTGCACTATACCTTTAGCAAGAGGAAAAAGTAGAAGTAATAAAATAAAAAATGTGTTACAACAAATTAATGAACTAAAGAAAAAAGGCATAAAAGAAATTGTTTTAACAGGAGTAAATATTGGTGATTTTGGCATAAATGAAAATAATGAAAGTTTTTTAGAGTTATTACAGGAAATCGTGAAAATTCCGTCAATTAGAATCAGAATATCATCTATAGAACCCAACTTGCTTTCGGATGAAATTTTAGATGTAGTATTAAAATCAAAAAACATTGTACCTCATTTTCATATACCTTTACAATCAGGTAGTGATAAAATTTTAAAATTAATGAGGAGAAGATACAAAACACAAGATTATAAAATATTAATTGAAAAAATAAAAAAATATAATTCTTCTGTTTGTATAGGAGCAGATGTTATTGTTGGTTTCCCTGGAGAAGAAGAAGCTGACTTTAATGATACTGTAAAATTCATAAAATCTTTACCAATTTCATATTTACATGTTTTTTCTTATTCAGAAAGAGAAAATACTATTGCAAAAAAACTTGAACAAAGTATTCCAATAGAAGAAAGAAAAAAAAGAAGTCAAGTATTAAGAAATTTATCTGAAAAAAAGAAAAATATATTTTATTTAGAAAATTTAAATACATCTAGACCTACTCTAATTGAAGGAAAAACAAAAAAAGAATATTTAAATGGATATACAGACAATTATATAAAAATTGAGATTCCGTATAAAAAAGAATTTGAAAATAAAATTTTAAAGATAAAAATGGAAGCTTTAAATGAAAATGGGAATGTAATAGGAACACTAATCTAATATGAAAAAAAATAAAAATTTTTTATATCTATTTATATTATTATTATTTATAATTTTTCTTTACAGTCAAGAACAATGTTATAGATACTTTGGTGATATTTTTGGAATAAGTGGATTACCTATTGAAACATATGGTTTTTTTATTGCTATGGCTTTTCTATTTGGAGCTTTATTTTTACAAGAAGAATTAAGACGATTAGGAGATGCAAAAAAAATTCAACCAATAAAAAGAAAGCAAAAAAATAAACTAATCTCTAATGTTTTTAATTTATTTCTTATACCATTTTTCATTGGCTATCAATTACCACACATAATTCAAAAATATTCAGAATTTTTAAATAACAAATCAATTCTTTTTGAATTAAATAGAGAAAATAGTGGTGATTTAAGCTTGTCTTTAATTTTGGGAATTATTTTTATGATTCTTGCATTTTATTTAAATAAAAAAAATAAAACTATTACAAAAGAATTCATTAAACCTCATGAACTCATAGGGACTTTGCTTGGAGTAACATTGATTAGTGGAATTTTAGGAGCAAAATTATTTTACCTTTTTGAAACTGAAATGTCCTGGAAAAACCTTTTTTCATTTGGAGGGTTAACTTTTTATGGTGGTTTAATTTGCGGAACTCTTGGGGTTATTTTTTATGCAAAAAAAAATCAAATATCCATTCCTCATATAGCTGATGCTTTTGCACCAATATTAATGCTTTCATATGCCATAGGAAGAGTGGGATGTCAAGTTTCTGGTGATGGCTGTTGGGGAATTCCAAACACCAAAGAAGCACCTAGTTTAATACCTGATTTTCTATGGTCATCTCAATATGTAAATGGTAGCAGTAGTGGAACTAATATGCTAGACGCTAATATTTTTGTTTGGCCAACACCAATTTACGAAACAATTATGTGCCTGATTATTTTTGGAATATTATGGTCAATTAGAAGAAAAATAAAAATTGGAGGACTATTATTCTCAATATACCTTGTTCTAAACGGGATGGAAAGGTTTTTTATAGAGTTCATAAGAGTTAATGAAAAACTAATATTTAATTTGACCCAAGGTCAGGTTATTGCTATAACTTTATTTTTAATTGGAACTATATTATCATTATATCTTTTGACAAAAAAGAAAAATGCAATTATCTAAAAAACAAAGTTTAATAATATTGCACATCATAATATTTATTTGGGGATTCACTGGAATATTGGGTGAACTTATTCAAATGAGTGCAATACCCCTAGTTTTTAATAGAATGACTATAGCTTTTTTAAGTTTAATAATATTTGAATTTTTCTTTTTTAAAACAAAGGATCTAAGCTTCAAAAATAAATTATCATTTTTTGGAACTGGAATTTTAATTTCTATTCATTGGGTGTTTTTTTTTGAAGCAATTAATATTTATAATGTATCTCTAGCTGTAACATGCTTATCCACTACAGCATTTTTTACATCGATTTTAGACCCAATATTCAAAAAAAATAAAATAAAAAAACATGAAATTGCACTTTCTTTTTTTGTAATTATTGGAATTCTGATAATATCTAGCTCCCCAGAAGAAAGTAATATAGGATTTAGAAAAAAAGCTATTTTATTTTCTATTTTTTCTGCAATATTTGCATCTATTTTCACTTCTTTAAATTCAATTTTTATAGAAAAAGGACATTCATCTTTCCAAATAACTAAGTATGAGATGATTGGTGGAGCAACATTTACTTTTCTATATTTAATTTTAAAAAATCAAGTTAACATAGAACTAATACCAAAAGAAAATGATATAATATATATAATAGTCCTCGGTGTTGCATGTACATCTTTCGCATATTTAATAAGTGTGGAAATTATGAAAAAAATAAAACCATTCACTATGAATATTAGTGTCAACCTAGAACCTATATATGCTATGATTTTAGCAATTATTATTTTTAGAGAAAAAGAAATAATGTCTATTGGTTTCTATATAGGCGCACTTATTATTATAATTTCTATATTTTTAAATACAATCTTCAAAAAACATCTAAATAAATAATTTAAAATTTAATTATATTTAAAAAAATCATTAATTATAGCTATGAAAATATCAACCTTTACTCTATTTTTTTTACTATCCACAATCACCTTATCTCAATGCATTTCTGGTGATTGTAAAATAGGAATCGGAACATATAAATATGAAAATGGAAGTATTTATACTGGAGAATGGTGGAATAATGAAATGAATGGAAAAGGAACATTAATTTGGCCTAATGGATCTGTTTATATTGGTGAATTTAAAAATGGACTATATCATGGAAATGGGACTTATTTAAATTTTAAAGAAAATAAAACTTTTTATGTTGGGGAATTTGTAGAAGAAATGGAAAATGGGTCTGGAACTAAAATATTTGAAAATGAAGATGTTTACATAGGTGATTTAAAGGAAGGAAAAATGCATGGGTTCGGAATTTTAATCAAAAAAAACGGAACCATAAAGGAGGGTTATTGGAAAGACAATAACCCCGTAAATCAAATGAAAAAATCTTACTAATCAGTTATAACTATATTTTTCTTCATTCTTTCATTTCCTACATTTAATAAGACTG
>MDTG01102303.1_pt1 | contig 10758 bp, 15 predicted proteins | sample 811421 | NCBI WGS metagenome assembly MDTG01 (sample SAMN05326645, study PRJNA326480) | marine metagenome | isolation source: seawater | place: Pacific Ocean: South East | collected 2011
TACACCACAAGCTAATCTTGCACCTGCATTACCCGTTTTTAATGATTCTTCATTATTTCCTTTACCTAAATCATCTTTATCTTTATGTACAATTATCATTCTTCCTATAATATTTGTCTCTTCATTTATTAAACTTACTTTATTAGTTTTTATAATTCCTTCTGATAATTTTTCAAAACTTTTTATATTTCCTAAATCACCTGCATGGCTATGAATAGAATTTAAAGATCCATGATCATTATTAAATGGATTAAAATGTTCACACGCACTGATGCATCCTTTTGTTAAATCACCACATTTATGAATATGAAATCCATGTAGTCCATCTTCTAAATTTTCTATTTTATATTTTATTAATAAATATTTTGATTTTTGTATAAATTCAACAATTCCATTTACATTATTATTTTTTATAGATTTGTCTGGTTGTAATAATGCTATGCATGATTTCAAAATATTATTTTTTTTTAATGGTACATTATTTTTTAATGTAACATTTTTTGCAAAACATTTTTTATTTTTACATGTAATCATTATTTATATATACTAATTTATAATTTATAATTTATAATTTTATTAAAACTTGAAAGCTTCTACTTTTTTTTATTATTATAATCATTTATTGCCATTATTATAGCATCTTCTGCTAACATTGAACAATGCAATTTTACTGGTGGTAATTTCAAGTGTTTTGCTATTGTTGAATTATTAACTTTTTTAGCTTCATCTAAACTCATATTTTTTATATATTCTGTAGCATAAGACGAACTAGCAATAGCAGATCCACAACCAAATGTTTTAAATTTAGCATCTTCTATTATATTTGTTAAAGGATTAACTTTTATTTGAAGTTTCATTACATCACCACATGCTGGAGCACCAACTATAGCAGTACCTATATTTTTTAATGTTTTATCAAATGAGCCAACATTTTGTGGTTTTTCAAAATGATTTACTAAAACTTTACTATATTTATTTCTTGCAAAAGATCTTAATATTAATATTTTATTTTGAAACATATTATATTATAATAATTTATTAATATTATATTAATTAATATAATATATTAATATAATATATTATATAATATGGATTTGTATACTTTAAATTCTGCCAATTTATTAAATTGGATAACTGCTTTTGCAATTTTTGAAATACCTATGGCATTATTTTATCTCTCAATAAGTGGAAAAAATAATAAAGTTAGAAATTGGTATAGTGGTAAAAATATAAATATTTGGAATGTAATTGCTCAAGATGCATTATATGTAATTTGTGGAATAATTATTAGTTTACGTTTATTTAATTATTTAGTTTCAATACAAATTATTCCACAATGGTTCATTTACTTTATATTATGTTTCATTTTTATACAATTATTGGGTGACACTATTTTTGCAACAATAATTAAAACTTGGCCAAAACAGCATTCTAGTTACTGGATAAATTATTTTAAAGATTATATTAACAAAGCAGGATTTAATGCATTGTTTGGTGATAGTTTATATGTAATAGCTTGGTCTTTGGCTTTCTATTTTGTAGCAAATTATATTAAACAATTTGATATAAAAATATTCATAATTTCACTTTTTTTCTTTTTAGTATCGGCATATAGTGTACAAAAATCTAATTAATATGTTCCAAAAATATAATCAGCAATTGGTAAAGTAACATTAAAGTATTTTGTACCTTTTGAATGATGATGTTTAATATGATTATTTTCTAAAAAAGATAAATATTTTGGTGGAATTATAGATGGATAACCTATATTATATTTTACATTAGGCATACCATGCATATTAGTATGAACACTATTCCAAACTATTCCTTGATATATAGAAATAATACAAGTCAAAATAATTGGAATAAAGTAATTTTTATTAAATATAAAATACCACAAAATTAATATTTGTATTAAAGCTACCATAAATATGTAAATTGATGTTTCATAACAAAATGCAGTTCCTCTATATTTATCTAAATCTAAATTTTTCATATTTTTTTTAAGTGACATATCATAATTTGTTTCTTTATGATGAGATAAATGACTATATCCTAACTGTGTATTTTTATTATGCATTAAAAATTTATGTACAAACCAGTCATTTATTGACATCAAAATTATTACTAAGATTAAATATATTATAAATTTTAATATTATCATTATATATATTTTATAAGATTTTTATATAAATAAGTACTAATTAAAAATAAAAATCCTCCCCATGACAAATCTATTAAACCTACTTTTGCTGACCAATCTTTAAAAATTGCCATATTTGTTGTTTCATATACACCATAAATGAAAAAACCTAGCAAAAACGCATCACAATATGAACCATTTTTATAAACTATAAAATAATATATTGATGAAATAAGAATAATATAACAAAATATGGTAGGTATTAATTTCATTTTTAAAGGTGAGCCTTGTATTTTTTGAATCATAGTCTGAAAGTTATTGCTCATTAAATATAAAAATCCAGCATCAACTAAAACAAAAATAATTGCTAATAATATTATATTTTTAATATTATTTTTAATCATAACTATATAATATTATTAAAGATTTTAAAAATATTTCAAAATTATTATATAATATTATTTTAATATTATTTTAATATAATATTATATAAATTTATTAATGATAACTATTAGTCAAACTGCAAAAAATGTTTTGCAAAATTTAATAAAAAAAGAAAATGGACAAGCCGCCTTTCTATATTTAAAGGGCGGAGGATGTAATGGATTTTCATACAAATTTAAAATCTTAAAAGAAGATAAAAAACCTAATAAATTAGATGAAATTTATAAACTTGATAATAATAACTTATATTTATGTAATTCTAGTTTTATGTTTTTATTAGGCACAAAAATAGATTATATTGAAGACATTATGGGGTCGCGTTTTGATTTCCAAAATCCAGCTATAGATTCAAAGTGTGGATGCGGAACAAGTTTTAATTTTAACATGGACTTCCACAACACCAATCCTCAATAATATCCATTGCAATTTCAATAGTATCTTTTGGTATTGGTATATAATCCAGTGTACAAGTTAAACTTAAAGGATTACACTTCTTTAAACAATCTACAATTATTTTATTACAAAATTTTTTATTATCTATATTTTTACCACAACAATTATCATGATGTTTACAGCAAACATCAGCACATGAATATCCCGTTAAATTATGATATTCAGGATCAACTGAAGTATCACATTTTTCTTCTGACAACCACATATTATTGCACCAATTTGGACCACAATATGATCCACATACATGAAATTTTTCATCAATAGCAGAAATTTTATTAAAATTAAAATTTAAAAACAAAGTTAAAATAAATATTTGTTTTATATAATTCATAATATATATTAAAAATATTATATATATTATATATATAAAATGAGTAAAAAGTTTATAATAGAAAATCGCATAAATAATACAATAATTTATAAAAAAGTAATATTTGATTGTTTATCTATGAAGCAAAAATCACATCTTAATAGAAAAATCATTAAAAAAAATATAACAAACCATGTGAATGGTAATAAAAATAGTAAAGATTAAACTAATTTATATAAATCATTTATTTTATTAGAGTCAAATAATATAGTTTTTATTGATTTATCAAAACAATCCAAAACTTCTTTTTTATCATCTATCATTATATTAACGTCCATTGCTTTTGCTATTTCTGCTTTTTTATTATTAAATTCGCAAAAAATAATACTATTAAAAATAATATCTAATCCATATAATTTTAATATTTCTTTACTTTTTTTTGCATTATTTGGAAATGCCTTACTTATAATTATTAGTTTTACATTAGGTTTTTTATGTAAATACATTAATAAATCATATATTCCTGCTGTAAGTTCGGTTTCAATGTAATTATCTGAAAATATATTATTATCTACTGAGAAAATTACTCCTCCCAAATCAAATGCTATTGTTAATAATTTACTCATTTTATAAATTATTTAATAATTTATTATTAAATTAATTATTAAATTAATTAAGAAACCTAGGTTTTTAAATTAGGAAGTTTATAAGAAACCTAGGTTTCTTATTAATTAATAGATTTTTTCTTTTTACTTTCAATTGGATCAGGTTTAATATATACAGGAATAACACCATGTTCATTTTTTCCACATTTTTCATGATACTCAAAAACACGATCTACATATCCAGGACAATATTTTGAATTAGGTTTTTTTTTAATTAATTCTAATCGTTCTACTAAATCTAGCATTTTTATATTTTAAATTATAATATTATTTATGCTTTAAATAATATTATAAAATATTATTTTTGATTATATAAATATTTATCGCTATATTTCCAATAATTATAAAAATCTTTTTTTGTCCATCTATTTATATTTAAATCATCTAAATATTTTTGAAAATTTTCTATACGTAATAACTCTAATTTGAAACTTTTTAATGGTATAGAATTACAAATAGGTCTATTTTTTGCTTTTTCCCAAAATTTAACACTATAATATATATATGCTAATTCTTCAAAAAAATTATCATCAAATAATTTAAAATTAATTTTATTAATACTAGAAAATTCTATAATAGAATTAAAATCTAATTTATTAGCTATTACTAATAATAAATCATTTGGTAAATTTTCCATTTAATATATCTTATATTTATTATTATATCTTATATTTATTATTATATCTTATATTTATTATTTATTATTTATTATTATATCTTATATTAACATGTAGAACATTTAGTTATTCCATTAATTATAGAAAAATTTTCTGTTTCTAAATTTTTAAAAATATTAATCTCTAATTTTAGTAATATTTTTTCACAAACATAGCAATATATACATAAATAATCGTGTGCATAATTCCATATTAGCCTTCTTATATCTTCCGGAAGTATTAAATAATGTTTTTTATTTAGTGTTGTATTATAAATAAAATATTTTACACCATTTATATTGTAACTCATATATATTATAAGTCATATTTATTTTTAATTTATTATAAAATTTTTAAATAAATTCTTTTAATAAATTTGAGAGAAAATCTTCACTATCATCATTTTGTAAACGCAAATTAATAAGTTTTGCAGGAGATACTATATAATCTCTCAATTTATTTAAAATAGATTCTGGAATTTCTTTTTTATAATAATGATAATATATCTCTTTTATTGTTTTTATTGTTGCATTTTTCATTTCTAATGTCATATCTATTCTTCCTGGTCTTATTAGTGCCGGATCTAATGAGTCATAGTTATTACTTGTAATTATTAAAATACGACCAGGAGTCTCTCGTATTCCATCTATAATATTTAAAATAAATGAGAGAGTAATTTTATCATCCTTATTTTTATTTATATCTATTAAACATGTTTCTTCATGATCTTCATCTACTTTTTTTGCTATTTTATTAAGTAATTTATTTTGCATAAATAATTTTTTATCAAGAATATCATTATTAATATCATTGTTACTATTATTACTATTATTATCATTATTATCATTATTATCATCATTATTGTTATCATTATTAATAGTACTTATTTCATTGTTATTGTTATTTCGTTTTTTAACAATATTACTCATACAATCAATATCTTCAAATACAATTATTTTATCTTTAAAATTAATTTTTTTTCTATTATTTTTGTTATAATAACTTTCGAAAAAATATTCACTAAATTCACGTTGTGTTTTTATTTTACTTAATGGAATTACTATAATATGCCTATTTAACTTATTTGCAATACATTTAATAACACTAGTTTTACCTGTTCCAGGCGGTCCATGCAATCCTAAACCAAATGTATATGGATGTCCTTCATATTCATAAAATTTTTTATTATTTATGAAAAAATTCAACTTTTTTAATAAATCCTCTTTATATTCAAAAAATAAATTATCAAATCTTCGTGTACTAATAAATTCACATTCATCCCATATGTTTTTATTTTCTCTATCATATGAATTATTATTATCATTGGGACCAATTAATGAATAAATAAATTTTTTATTATTTCTATATTGTTCGAGAGAATTCTGATATTTTTCATCAATCTTTGTTAAAAAATTTTCTAATTCCAATAAACTTAATTTATAACTATATATTGTAATTGTAATATTTTCCATTTCATATTGTGTATGTTTTTTATCATCACCTCTATCATATGAATTTTTAGATACTTTACAATATATATCTTTATCAATCTTAAAATACGACGACTGATCAACTATAAAAATATCTTTATTAATAATTAACTCTTCATTATTATAACTTTCATCATAATCATCTATATCATATTTGTGTTTAATTTTTTTAGGGTCACCATAATCATCATAAATATTAGAGCTATGTGCATATTCTTTGAGAGAATATATTGTTTGATTATTTAAATTATTTTTAGAAATATAATGCCAAAATGCATTAAATCTATTACTAAATAAATTATCTGTTTTGGTAATGTAACCTGTTACTTTTAAACATATTTTACCTTCCAAAGTTATTGTATTACATTTTGGTATAAAAAAATTAAAAAAATTAGATATATTTTTTAAAAATTTTTCAATTTCATAATAACATGTTTCATTATTTAATACAATTGTTAAACAAGTTATTAAAAAAAAATATATAAAATTATCATAACTATTACTATCACGCATATTCATTAATAATAACATTTTCATATTTTCTGTTAAACTACTAATACTATTATGCATTATGCTAATAATATTAATAAGATTTATTTATATTATTATTTATTATTTATTATTATTATTTATTATTATTATTTATTATTATTTATGATTCATCAAGAAATATATTACTTAATAGTTCATTGATTAAGGTATTATTTTTTTTAATTGTTGGATTATATTCAACTAAGTCCATAGACATTAGCTTATTACTGTTTTTAATATATTTAATAAGTGTCATAATATCTTCATATTTAGGACCATTAGACACAGGAGTATTAACACAATCAAAATCTTTTGAATCAAAACAATCCATATCAAAACTTAAATGAATTTTATCATAATTAGACATCCATTTTTGCAATTTAAATAATTGAAAATCAATTAAACTATTATAATCTATCGAATTCATATTAAATTCCTGAAACCTTATAAATTCTAAACTATCAATATCACGAATACCATAATACAAAAATTGACTAGGTTCTAAGTATTGCCCAAAACTTAAAAGAGTTAATGTATGACCACATAATACTGAAACCGGGACACCATGAATATTTCCACTTGGCGATGTTTCCATTGTATTAAAGTCTGTATGTGCATCAAACCATAATACACCTAATGTTTCTTTATTATTAATACAATATTCATTTGCTGCAAAAATACTACTAATTACACAGCTGTGATCTCCACCAATTAATAATGGAAAATTATTAGAATTTAAAATATCCCAACATGCCATATAACCATCTCCTAAAATATTTCTATAATGATTATTATGACAATTTTCAATATTATGAATTTTATTAATTTTTAAATTTTTCAAATCAGGTTTTAATGCTTTATATGCCTGCGAAGAACCTTTCTTATTAGCACCTTTGTCAAATGGCATATCTATAACATTAAGTAACATAGAATAACATAAAACATAAATGAACATAATAATAATTTATTTTTATTTATAAATTTATAAATTTATAAATTAAAATAAAAAATAAAAATATTTATCAATTTTAATTTATATTATTAAACATTATATTTTTCTTTTATCCATGAAGTAATATTATTTATACTACAATTTTTATAATCATCATCAAACCCAGCCAATTTTAAAAATTGAGGACGTTTCATTTTTTCTGTTTTATAAAATATATAATCTCCATATTTACCTTTTCGTATACACAAATTTTCATCTATTTTTCTTACTAATGAATTATTTTCAGGTTCACTATTTTCTATTATATTTATAGCATCTTCATAAGTTATATTTTTAAATGGAACATTTATTTTTACACTATTAAGAGATTTCTTTAGTGTATCACATTCCAAATAATACCCATATTTACCATGTTTTAAATATAATTCTTTACTTTTATACATACCTAATAATTTATTATTATCTTCAGCCGAAACAATAATTTCTTCCAATTTATATGTACCAGCCTTTAGTTTTTCAATATCTATATCAGGCTTAACACCATAAAATCCTAATTTTCCATCTTCTTTTGTATATTTAATTGTAGGACCGTTTTTACCAATAATATAACTATGCTTATCATCTATTTTAATATTAATTTTTTCTATAACTACATTATCAGATTTTATTAAAGAATTTTTATTTATTAATTCTTCAATAAATATATCACATTCACCACATAATTCATAATATTGCTTATTTCCATTTGCAATAATATCTAAATTATCTTCCATATTTTTTGTATAATTATAATCAAATAAACTATTAAAATATTTTATCAAAAATTCTATTACAAAAATACCCGTCTGACTAATAACCAACTTATTTTTTTCATTACCAAATTCTTTTGTACCTTTTTCCTGCATGATTTCATTATTTCCACTTTCTAAAGTATAATCAATAATTTCTAGCTTTTTACCATTAATATTTTGCTTATTTACATAATTCCTTTCTTGTATCTTATCTATTAATGATGAAAATGTAGATGGTCTACCAATACCACGTTGCTCTAAAAGTTGAACTAGTCTTGCCTCTGTATAATGAGACTTTAAATCTTTTAATGTTTGCTTACTTGCTATTTTTTTATAGTCTATTGGCCCATTATTCAATAAACTCAAAAATTTATAATATTTATCATCTTCTATTCCTAATACCGCCTTAAACCCAGGAAATATATTTTCTTCTACACTATGTTTATAATATGAATTTTGTGGAGCACTTATTTTAATAACTAATTGTTTATAAATAGATGGAGCCATTAAACTTTCTAATGTATTGGTCCAAATTAATTTATACAATTTTCTATGTTTTGCAGTAAACACATCTTCATCATCTGGAATATTTTCTACATCAATATGAGTTGGTCTAATTGCTTCATGTGCTTCTTGAGCTTGAGGAGCATCAGATTTTTTATTTTTTTTAGAATCATCTTTTTTCTTTTTTTTAGAGGTTTTTTTTTCTTCTACTTCTAGCTCAGTTTTTACATCATCTTCTATGGTATCTTTATTTTGAATTAATTGACTTATGTTTGGATTAATATAATGCTTATTGTAAGTATATGTAATATAATCTATTGTTTCATTTATAAAATCTTCACTATATACTTTACTATCGGTTCTCATATATGTAATATATCCTCCTTCATATAATTTTTGTGCTAATGCCATTGTTTCTTTAGGAGAAATATGCATATTATTATTTGCAGCTTGTTGTAATCCAGAAGTAGTAAATGGTTGTGGTGGATTTTTAGTAATTTCTTTCTCTTTTTCTTTATTTAAACTATGTTTAAAACTTTTACTTTGTTCTAAAAAATCTTTTATTTCTTCGTGACTAGTATGATTGTTATTTAAAATAAATGGAATATTTTTGCTTGTAAAATATCCAGTACTATTAAAACTTAATTTACCAGGCGAATCTTGAATTTCTTTATAATTATCATATACTAAACGCAACGCAGGGCTTTGACATCTGCCAGCACTTAATGAATTTTTTGTATTTGAAACAATGTGTTTCCACAATAATGGTGTAATTTTAAATCCAACAATTAAATCTAATATTTGTCTTCCTTGTTGTGCATATACTAAATTCATATTAATTGTTGTTGGATTGTTTAAAGCATTTTTTATAGCACGCTCAGTAATTTCATGGAAAATAATTCGTTTGGTTTTAGTAATATCTAATTTAAAAACTTCAGCAATATGCCATGCAATTGCTTCTCCTTCTCTATCATCGTCTGTTGCCAATATTGTTTCTTTTGCTTTAAATATTGCATGTTTTAATTTATTTATTTGTGATTGCTTTGATTCTATTATTTCAAAATTGGGTTTATAATTATTTTCAAATTCAATTTGTTTTAAGCTTGAAAGATGCGTAATATGTCCAAAAGAACCTAATACTTTATATCCTGGTCCCAAAAATTTCTCTATTTTTTGACATTTAGCAGGTGATTCTACTATTAACAAAATATAACTCATTTATAACTATAAATAGTAATAATAATTATTTAAACTTTTTAAGAAAAAACATTTATTATTCAATTTTATAATATTATAATTTTTAATAATAATATAAAAAATATATTATTAATTATACTATTTATTAATAACTTATGAGAGAAAAAGCATTAAACACTATAAAATTAATTCCAGAAGCTATACCAAAATATATATTTGAAAATGCAAAAAATAGAAATTTAAATCCTAGAATCAATGAAGCAATTTTAAAACATAAAGAAAAATATAAAAAAATAGAAATGCATGAAAGTCATAATAGCAAACCTTTTATAAGGAACTAATACTTAATAAAAAAATTGATTAAAGTTATATTATTATTTTAATAAGAAAAATAATAATATATTATTACTATGCTTTCTACTATATTCTTTGCATTAACATATTATTCAGATGATTTGAGAGAAGATAGCATACAAAATAGTTGTAATTTTAATATTATTCGTTTCAATAGAAATACTATTATGTGTTCAGATTATGGTTTAAATAAAAAATATTGTAATAGTTATTATTTACCATATGAATTTACTATAGCAAAAGAATTTGGCTTAAATCATAAAGTAAA
>MDTG01161892.1_pt1 | contig 10758 bp, 9 predicted proteins | sample 811421 | NCBI WGS metagenome assembly MDTG01 (sample SAMN05326645, study PRJNA326480) | marine metagenome | isolation source: seawater | place: Pacific Ocean: South East | collected 2011
TGGCGGTTTATTTTCTGTGGCACTATCCCTAGGGTCGCCCCCGCCAGGTATTACCTGGCACTGTGTCCTTGTAGAGCCCGGACTTTCCTCTTTAAAATAAATATAAAGCGATAAGTCATTTATCTGGCAACTTATTTGTATATTATTTTTTAACCTTTTCAATACTAATTAAATCCAGATTTAACTAAATTTTTAGCAATTTCTAAACATTCAAGATCAATTTTCCCATTAATTAGTTGTGGTCTAAATCTCCTTTGAAAAGCTTTAACTACAAAAAAAATTGAATTAATTTTTTTTTTTTTAAAAAAATAGCCGATTTTTTTTAATTTACTCAGAAATAATTTTTTTTCTAATTTGCTAAGTTTTTCAAATCTATACTTCTTTAGTAGTTTTTTGTTAACTGAGTGCCACATACCAATATTATATTTTGATAACAATTCCCATGGAAATTTCTCTCCAGGATCTTTTTTTCTTTCAGCTGCAATATCAGAATGTCCCAGAAAGTGTTTATTTTTCAAATTATATTTTTTTGCTAATTTTAACGACAAATATTTAATTGAGTAAATTTGTCTTTTATTAAAGTATTCATAACCGTATTGATGACCAAAATTTTGAATTTCAATTCCAATTGAGTATTTGTTTATTCCTTTAAAATTTTTCCAAAATGAAATTCCTGCGTGCCATGAAACATACATATCGGGTACCATATTAACAATAGACCCATTTTTTTTTATAAAATAATGACAACTTACTTTAGATTTAATATCTATTAATCTTTTAATCGCAGATTTTTCACTTTTCATTCCGGTGTAGTGAAAAACCAAATATTTAATATCTTTTTTTTTTCTTTTAATTGTGTCGAAATTAAGTGAGTAAAATTGTTTAATTTCTTTCATTTAAAGGTATTTTTAACATATAAAAGTATATAAATTATTAATTTACTTTGTTAAAATATATATTATAGAGACATTAATGATTAAACGTTCTAAAATTATTATATCGATATTCGTAATTCAATTTTTAGTTGTATCTTCTTCATTTGGGGAAGAAAAAAAAGTTAAAGACTGTTTTGAAAAAATTAATAGGGCGACTTTCGCATTCAACATGGCGTTAGATAAAGTGGTATTTAGACCAGTAGCAACTGGATACAGAAAATTACCATCACCAGTTAGAGTTGGAACAAGCAATTTTATAGACAATATATCTAACTTATTAACAATTCCGAATAATATACTACAAGGTGATTTGAGAGCCGCGGGAAATAATTCAATACGATTAATTGTTAACACTACTATTGGAATTATAGGAATATTTGATCCAGCGGGTGCTTTGGGATTTGAAAGATTGGAAAAAGAGGATTTTGGTCAAACTTTTGGAGCTATGGGCATAGGAGAAGGTTGTTACCTAGTTTTGCCAGTTATTGGTCCATCAACTGTTAGAGACGCAGTTGGTTCTTTAATTTCATTGACTGGAGGAGATGCTTGGTACAATGTTACTGTTAAAAATGATACACAGTATTTTAAAGAGTCAGATTATTATTTTTCAAAATTAACTGAAGGAGTAGATTTTAGAGCTAAAAATTTAGAGTCTTTTGATAGTTTAGAGAAAACTTCAATAGATTTTTATGCAACTGTCAGAAGTTTATATCTTCAAGATAGAGAAAGAAAAATTAAAAATCTTAAAGTAAAGACCGATACTTTAGATGACAGTGATTGGGAGTCATTAGATAAGTAAATAACAGTATATGAAAAAATTGGGAGTAAATATATTTGTTGTAACCGTATTATTTTTTTTTAACTTAAATTCAAACTCTCAAGCAAATATTTCATCTAATTTTATCAATGATATTACTGATAAAGCAAGCAACATATTGTCTAGCCAAGATACAAGAGAAATAAAAATTCAAGAACTTGTTAAAATTGGGGAATATTCAGTTGATATAGATGGTATTGGTTTTTATACTTTAGGCAAACATAGAAAAAGTTTAAATGATGACCAAAAAGACGAATTTAAAAAGATTTTTAGACAATATTTTCTGAAAAGTTTTTCAACAAGATTAGTTGAATATAAAGAGGCAAAAATTATTGTAATTTCTGCAGATGTAAAAAACGAAAAATATACAATTGTAAAAAGTAAACTTTTAGCAACATCAAACAGACCTGAAATCTCTATTGATTGGAGAGTCTTTACAAAGGATCCATCAAAACCCTTGATAAGAGATTTGATTATCGAAGGACTTAGCTTAGCAAGAACTCAGCGCGAGGAATTTAACTCGATTATAATAAATAACGGTGGAGATGTTAATGCTCTTTTTAAAAGTTTAACAGAATTTAATAATAAGTAATTTTAATAAAAACAGAAATTTAACTCGATGTGGTGGGCCCGCCAGGACTCGAACCTGGGACCAATACATTATGAGTGTACTGCTCTAACCAACTGAGCTACAGGCCCAAAACTATTTTTTACTTCTTTTTAGATTTTGTATCAAGTCTAGTTTATATTGAAATTTATGGTGGGCCGTGTTGGTTACGCTCCAACTACCCCTGCAATGTCAATGCAGTACTCTACTATTGAGCTAACGGCCCTAATATATAAATAATCTAAAATATCTGATACAAAATGTAAATTTAACTAAAAACATTTGTTTTTTTATTTACCGCATACAATATGGATAAGTTAAGAATAAACAAGCTTAAATTAAAATCACTAAAAAATGAGCCTGAGGGTATAAGTGGTAAAAAGTTGGTAGTTAAAAAAACAAAGGCACCAATTTGTAGATAATTCTGAGAGAGGATTATTACTTTTAAATATCGAAAAATTAGTGTGAAAAATAGAGATAATAATAACAAAGTTCCAATTAAACCATGCTCAGACAAAAACTCAAAATAAGTTTGGTGTGGATGTGTTATACAATAATAATCGTCTCTCTTTACTTTTTTTTTGTCACCGCAGGTTTCTATTCTGTAATTTTTGTTACCTACTCCTATTAAAGGATAGTTTTTAAAAACGGAAAAACCTGATTTATAGAGTTTTAAATAAATATTCTCTTCTATATTTTTAAATTTTTTTTCTGTTAAAATTTTTGAAAATATTTGACCATGGTATCTAATTTTTAGATAGTCAGAATTGGTTATTGTTATCAAAATCATTATTGGTAAGGTTATTAAAAAAATTAATTTTGATCTAAAATCAAAAATATCAATTAGAAAAATAAACAATAATAAACCAAATGCTGCTTTTAGGGAATTTGATCTCTCACCTGTAATTAATACTGAAAAGAAAAAAATTAACAGGATAACTAAAAATATTGTTTTTTTATATTTTTGATTTTTTAAAAAGTTCAATATTTGACCCAATATTAAAAATATAAAACCATTTAAAAATGCAGCAGCTATTGGCTCATCTTTAAAAAAGCTTACAACTCTAGGTCCATGAGGCAAAGTCTTGCCATCTTGGGAAATTGCACCCCACCCAAAAATATTAGCTCCTGTAAATCTCTCAAAATTTACATCAAAAATAAAAAACAAAAAAATTATTGTCCATAGAGAAAATATTCTCGTATTTTTTATATCAATGTGAAATAAGTAATTAATCGCTAAAAATAACATTATAAATCTAATAAAGCCAAAATTTCTTAGTACACTAGTTTCAAAACTCAAAGAGATAAAAGTATTAAAGATAAGATATAAATATAAAATAAAGAAAATCTTAATAGTATCGTTTTTGTGCAAAAATTTGAAATGATCATATTTAAAAAAAAAATATGAATACGTAGTGCCTATCAACACAATATTAAAAAGAGAGACTGCCGGTCCAACAATTATAGATATAGGTAAAAAGGTTAATAAAATAAAAAAAATATTATTTTGTATAATTCTCATAAACTGAGTATTAGAATTTAATTAGTAAAATATCATAAGAATATATTTTTAACAAAAATATTAAATATTAATTTTATTAATTAATAATTAAATGTAGATGTGCTTACATTTAATTACCTATTGTATTTCACGCATAATTAATTATCTTATCTGAATACTATAATCAATATGATACTAATAACAGGTTGCGCAAAATACATTGGTTCTCAATTATTGTATGTATAAAAAAAAAGAAATTAAATTTTATCGGCTTAGATAATTTAAAATATTCATACAGTAGAAATTTTCTATTGAAAGAAAATTTCTTTAAATTAGATATATCCTCTAACCATGTTAATAATTTAATTTAACAATATTATATTTAGACTATTTTATTATAAATGACACAAAAAAAACTTATCATTTTTATGCCCTCAATCGAGGGAGGGGGTGTTGAAAAAAATTTATTTATAATTTCAAATTATTTATGTAAAAAAATAGAAGATATCTCCCTTATCACCGCATCTAAAAAATATAAAAAATTTTTTGATAAAAAAATAAACATTATTTCTCCTAAAAATAATTTTTGGGACAATTGTGGAAGAAAAACAAAATATTTAATTTGCTTGCTAATTTTATTTAAACAAATTTTTTTGAAAAAAAATAATATTATTTTATGTTTTCAAGCAAATGTTTATTGCACAATCTTATGTAAATTATTAAATACTAAAATTATAGTCAGATCTAACTCGTCACCGTCTGGTTGGTCAAAAAATTTAATAAAAAACCTCATATTCAAAATAGTTTTAAAAAAAGCAGATAAAGTTTTGGTTAACAGCTTGCAATTTAAAAATCAATTAAAAAAAAAATTTAATATTAAAGCTAAATGTATTTATAACCCATTAAATTTTACAGAAATTAATAAAAGATCAAAATATAAAACAAAAAAATATTTTAAAAATAAAAATTCATTAAAGATAATTAATATTGGAAGATATACTGACCAAAAAGATCAAATAACTTTTCTTAGAGCATTAAATTTAATAAAGGACAAAATAAAATTTGAGGTAATTATTTTAGGAAGAGGAATATTGAAAGATGATTTAAATAACTATATTAAAAGAAATAATTTAAATAAAAATGTAAAGTTGTTAAATTTTGTAAAAAATCCATACCCAATAATCAAACAAGCAGATATATCTGTTTTGTCTTCTAAATTTGAAGGATTACCCAATGTTTTGCTTGAATCAATTGCTTTAAAAAAATTTATAATATCAAGTAAATGTCCGACTGGACCTAAAGAAATACTCATGGATGGAAAAGGAGGTTTTCTATTTGAGGTTGGTAATTATATAAAATTATCTAATTATATTTTATTTTATTTAAAAAATAAAAATTCTTGTAAAAAAATGTCAAGTTATGCATTTAAAAAGCTTGATAGATTTGATTATAAAATAAATTTAAATAAATATTATAAAATAATTAAATCATTAAATTAAAAAATAACTATTTAATAATTTTTCCTAAATAATTTTGTATAGAATATTTTCTTGATGTTAGTTTTTTTTTTTATATTTTCATTATTTTTTTTAACTAATTTTGCCATTCCAGAGCCTACAAATGAAGAACTTAAATCAAAATTTTCTTTATTTTCTGAATGTATTTCTAAAATTTTTTAAAAGTTTCTTGATTATTTATTTCAAAATTAAAATTGTTTCTTTTTTTATTTTTTAGATAAGGTATCCAAGAAATATCATCAATTATAAATTGACCTATGTTGCTTAAAAAGAATAATAATTATATATAATTTTCTTATATGCTTGGCATTATGAATGGAAACTAGATAAATTAAATCAACGTTTCGTGGTAAAAGTTTGTCTAAATAATCAAAGTTATCATCTCTAGATTTATAGAATTTCCCATATTTGCTATTAGACACATTTGACAATCGTAAATATCTATTACGTATAAAAACCCTTTATTCTTTTCACATATATCAATTATTTTTTTTGTTGAAAATCCAGACCTAACTCCAAATTCTATAATCTTTGGCTTATCTAAATTTTACAAATCTTTTAGAAAAAAATTTTCTATCTTAGAAACATATACTATATTTGTATTATTCATATATTTTTAATATGTGAATTAATAACTTGTAATGATTAAACATAGTAAATTTTTTTGATTTTCTTTTCGCATTAATTTTAAATTGTTTTAACTCTTTTTCTGTTAAGTTTTCAAATCTTTTAAGTGCTTCTAATAGACTTTTTTTATTATTATTATCAAAAAGCAAGCCATTTTTTCCAAAATTTAGTATCTCCTCAGGACCATTTTTACAATTGCTTGAAATTATTGGAGTGTTCATGTAACAAGCTTCAACCAAAACAAATCCTGGATCTTCCCATAAAGATGATAATACAAAACATTTTGAATTTTTATAATAATTGAAAATATTATTTGTAAAATTATGAATTATAATTGAGTTTTGCAAATCATTTATTTTTATATAATCTTCTATTAATTTCTTTTGTTCCCCTTCGCCTACAATGATTAATTTATAGTTTTTATTTTTGTTATAAGAAGCAAATGTATCAATCAAAAAAATAAAATTTTTTTGCCTTGTAAGTCTTCCAATAGCTAAGTAATAATTTTTATATGATAAATTTTTTTTAGCTAAATTTCTTCTAATATTTTTTGGACTTATAATTGGATCATATAAGATATTTACCTTACTATTAGAAATAATATTTTTGGACTCGATATCTTTTTTTGTTGCTATTGTCGGACAGGTAATAAAATGTATTTTTTTTAAAGTTACTTTCCACAAAAGAGTTCTTATTAGATTCAGTTTTGGAAGACCTGAAATTCTTAATATCATTTTAGTATTTATGTTAAAAAAATAATTTATTATAAGGGGAAGCGGTGAAATAAGATGTACTATAAAATAAGAAGGGGGATTTGATTTTAATAATCTCAATAAAGGAAAAAAAGCAATTATAAATAATAAAATATAAGCAAATCTACTTTTAAAAAATCCACTTAATCTTTTATTATCAATTATCTTATATGATGTTAAATCAATAAATTTTATATTTTTTTTTCTTAATTCATTTTTATAAATGTTCCATTCTCCAGCAACGTTAATAATACAAGATGAATACTCATTTTTTGAGTATTTGTTTAAAGAGTCGGCTGAATTAATAACAGCCTTAACTGTAGCTACAGGAGTTATAAATGGAGACCAATAGTAAATATTCATTAAATTTTAATTTGGTAATTGATAATATTCTACAGTTTATTTTAATTTTAATTGTGGTTAATTATACTGTATTTATTGTATTAATATTAAAAAAAATAATGTCGTCTAGTAATAAAACTTTTTCAATAATCACACCAGTTTTAAATAGTAAAAACAGGTTAATTAAAACGATAGAAAGTATAAAAAAACAACAATTCAAAGACTATGAATTAATTGTAATAGATGGTGGTTCAACTGATGGTACTTTAGATTATATAAATAACGAAAAAGCGATCAATAAAAAAATAAGTGAGATCGACAGAGGAATTTATGATGCTATTAACAAAGGTATTAATTTATCAGAGGGTAAATATATCAATACTATTAATGCAGGTGATGAATACTTTTCTGAAAATTCTCTAAATATAATAAATAATTATTTTGAACAAAATCACGAAATTTCCTTTATTTTTGGAGCAGTAAAAAAAAATAAAGTCTATCATAAATATGAACCAGAAAAAATGAATTGGTCATTTAATTTTTATCCAGCTCATTCAGGTGGTTTTTTTGTTAAAAAAGATATTCATAATAAAATCGGTTTGTACAATTTAAAGTATAAATGCTCTTCGGATTATGATTTTTTTTGGAGATTAATAAAAAAAAATAATTATAAAGGGATTTCTACAAAAAAAAATGAAATAATAAGCATTTTTGAGCCTGGTGGATTTTCCTCAAAACTTTCTTTTTTTGAACATGTGCTTGAGGAGACTCAAATTAGAATGAATAATAAACAGAATAAATTTATTGTTTTATTAATATTTTTTTTAAGATGCATGCTCCATTTTAAAAAAATTTAAATAATTTTTTTATTTAATTTAAACCATTCAAATGTATTTTTAAGACCGTCTTCTATTTGATAGAATTTTTTTTTGTTTATAAATTTTAATAACTTTGAATTATCTCCATGAGTTTTAATCACATCTACTTTTTGTAATTTAATTTTTTTAATCTTGCATTTATTTTTTGCAATCTTATTCATAATACTAACAAATTTCATAAGATTAACTGGATTATTAGAACAGATATTAAAAACTTGATGACTTGCTGATATTTTTTTTTTCATAACTTTTACTAAAATATCAACAACATCTCTAATATATGTAAAATCTCTAAAATGTCTTCCATAATTAAAAATTTTAACTGTTTTCTTTGAATACATTGAATTAAAATAATTTAAATAAAACATATCTGGTCTTCCCCATTCTCCATAAACTGTAAAAAATCTAAAACCCATTAAATTTAAATTATAAATTTTTGAATATACTTCAGCTATATCTTCATTAAATTTTTTACTTAATGAGTAAGCATTTTTTTGGGCTCCTGAATGTATTTCTTTTGCAGGATATTTCTTTAGATCGCCATACACTGAACTGGAAGAAGCATAATAAATTGCTTTTGTAGGGTATTTTCTACAACATTCTAGTAAATTAAAAAATCCATTTATATTGTTATTGATATAACTTCTTGGATTTGTAACTGAATATCTGACTCCAGCTTGTGCGGCAAAATGTAAAACTTTATTAAATTTATTTTTTTTAAATATATTTTCTAAATTTTTATAATTGCACAAATCAATTTTTTTAAAATTAAAATTTTTTAATTTTGTTAAATGATTTACTCTTTTTTTTTTTAATTTTAGAGAATAGTAAGGGTCAAAATTATCTATGCCGACCACAATTATATTTTTTTTTTGTAAAAGACTTTTCGCAAGGCTAAAACCTATAAAACCCGCAACTCCAGTGATTAATATTTTTTCTTTCAATTTATTTATGTTATTTATTTAGTTTAAATATAAAAAAAAAAGTAACTTTGCAAATTATTAATATAATATGAGAGTTTTACACTTAAGCTATCATGAGAATTCTGGTGGAGCAGCTATTGCAACTAATAGAATTCATAAATCCTTGCTTAAATCTAAAGTAGATTCAATTATGCTTGTAAAAAACAAAATAAGCAATTCTGAAAAAGTCATATCTTCAAAAAAAATTTTAGATATATTTTTAGATAAATTTAATCTTTATTTTCAAAGAAAACTTCATAAGATTAATTCAAACTATAACAAAAACAAAGTCAGTAAGTCTTATAATTTACTACCAACCTTTAAACTTAAAACTATTAAAAAGATTAACCCCGATATAGTAAATCTTCATTGGATTGGAAATAATTTTATTAATTTTAAGGAAATTTCATTAATAAAAAAACCAATAGTTTGGACCATCCATGATATGTGGCCTTACTGTGGTTCTGAACATTACAGTTTAGATGAAAGATTTATTCACGGATATAAAGAAAATAAAATAATTAATAAAAATAAATTTTTTTCAATTGATCTTGATAAAATAACTTGGCTTAAAAAAAAAAAGTATTTGTCAAAAAAAATTAATTTTGTTCCAACAAGTACTTGGCAAGAAAATAACTTAAAAAAAAGCTACTTATTTAAAAATTCAAATTCTAAAAAAATTTACTACCCAATTAATGGGGATGAGTGGAATAGAAAAAATAAACTAGACTCAAGAAAAACCCTAGATGTTCCATTAGATAAAAAAATTCTACTATTTGTTTCTGAAAAAGTTGATAACCCTATTAAAGGATTTAATTTTTTAAAGAAAATGTTTTATGAAAAAGAAAATAATGATTTTTATTTACTTGTCTTGGGAGAAAAGAATAAAGAGCGCTTTAAAAATATTAAAGTCCAGTTTAAATTTTTTGAAAAAATAAAAAATAACATAAATTCATTAGTTGAGATATATTCAGCTTCTGATTTACTTTTAGCGCCAAGTAAATTAGAGTCTTTTGGGATAGTTGCGCAAGAAGCTGCATGTTGCGGCCTTCCCACAATAGCTTTCACTAACACTGGTTTTGAAGATACTGTCTCACATAAAGAAAGTGGATATATAGCAAAGAATGATGACCTGAATGATTTTTATAATGGAATTAATTGGTGTTTAAATAATGAAAATTATAGCAAGATTTCTGAAAATGCAAAGGCTATATCAAGAACTAAATTTGACGAAAATAAAATTGCATCAGAATACATAAATTTTTATAATAATTTAATTAACAATTATATAAAATTATAATTTTATATTTTTTTAACTAAGTATTTCATTATATAAATTAATATATTTTTTAGCTATAACATTCGAATCAAAGTTTAAAATTTTTTGTTTAGGTAACTTACGATCCAAATTTTTGTTTTTAATTTCTTCTGATAGCCAATTAATACCATCTTTCAATTTTTCAGCATTAAAGTCTTCAACAATATATCCATCAATTTTATGATCCACTATTTCTGCTAAACTTGTATTTTTAAAGCATACTACTGGCGTTCCACAATACATAGCCTCAGCGAAGGTTTTTGGCCATGCATCCTCTATTGAGGAAGCTACAAAAAGATCTGCACACGAATATGTTGCATTTAAAAAATTTTTATCATTAATATATCCTAGATTTTTATATTCTATACCAATATCGATAAGTTCTTTATCTGACCAAAAATTTCCAAATATTAGCAAAAAATATTTTGAAGTATCAATTTTTCTCAAAGCTTCTATAAAAATTTTCCATCCCTTTCTTTTACTTTGGGGATTTTGTGCACCA
>MDTG01288406.1_pt1 | contig 10758 bp, 2 predicted proteins | sample 811421 | NCBI WGS metagenome assembly MDTG01 (sample SAMN05326645, study PRJNA326480) | marine metagenome | isolation source: seawater | place: Pacific Ocean: South East | collected 2011
AGAAGATCATCACCTGGAGCGGTACCAATGACAAAGGCGGTGCTGTTTCTGGTGGCATTTATTTTTGTGTGATAGAGGCTGGCAATGCAAGGCAGGTGATCAAGATGATGCTGGTAAAGTAAATAAAACTCTATAGCTGTATGTTTTTTAATAGGGTCCGTGCTTGGGTAAATATTTGAAGTTTTTTTAGATCTGATTAATGATATTGATTCTCAAAATCACCAGTTGATTTGGTATGGCACTGCTACTAATTTATCCTTCCAAAAAATACTGTTTTAAGCAGGTTAGGCTCCAAAAAAATAGTATCGAGATTCAGTTTCATTTAGTAAACAGTATGATTCTTTTTGACCATATTAAAACATTTATTCAAAAAAAATATCTACATAATCCTAGTTTGTTAGGTATAAAAAAAGCGCCAATAGTTTTGTTTTCATTCTTTAAAAGGAGACAGTCGTTATGATAAATAACTGCATCAAAAATGTTGTATTTCTAACTGTTATATCTTCGGGCATAGTTGCTCAGGTTGGTGGTACACTTGCTTTTCAGGGGGTATTACGTGACCCCACGGGGACTACAGTTTCAGATGGGTATTTTGACCTGACTTTGAATATCTATAATTCCAACACCTCTACTACTATTCTATATACAGAGACACTAGCAAGCGTAGTGGTCTCTGGTGGTGTATTCAGCGTAGAGCTTGGGGCGGGAAACACTGACCAATGGAAGGCACTGCCTTTTGATGAGACATATTACGTGGGAATTCAGGTTGATGGTGGCACAGAGATGTCTCCCCGAAGTAAGCTAACAACCTCACCGTATGCGATGGCTGTTTATGGCGCTACGAATATTGTACCTAATGATGGCAATGTTGGTTTCGGGACGGTGACCCCTACGCATGGTCTGCATATTATTTCAAATAGCGGGACGGATATTCTAAAGTTACAAAACAGTTCGCAGGAAACGCAGATAGAGGTCAGTGAAGATGGTGATATGACTATAGCTAGTAATTTGATTTTAGGAGACAATGATCCAGATGCGGGCATAGTATTCCCTAGCGGTCAAAAACAGGTAAACCCTCAAGAGCTTTTTTCTTCCAGAAGTGCTGAATCACCAGATAACCTCGTATTGGCAGCAGATCAAGTTCTTGATGGGACAACCACCGGGGAGGATAATACTGGTGACATTCTAATGCAGACTAAGGGCGTTACCAATGCAGTGATCACGAACAATGGTAATTTTGGTATTGGCACAACGAGCCCTAGCTCTAAGTTGGACGTTGCTGGATCAGTACGGGCAAATGCTGCGAGTGCGGATGATCATGTTCCAAGATTTGATCAAATCTATCCTGTGGGGTCTGTCTATATCAATGCATCTAATTCTGCTAACCCTAGTACCTATTTAGGAGTTGGTACATGGACTCGTATTGGTGCGGGTAAGGTCATGGTGGGTCAAGACGATAGTGATACAGATTTTAATCAAACCAGCGATGAGGGCGGAAATAAAACAGCAACGCTCAATATTGCTAACCTTGCACAACACACTCACACGGTCGATCCAGCTAATACTAGTCTCAGCTTATCTGTCTCGCAGAACAATGAAGGTGGTCATAGCCATACATACACCGCTCCAGGATCTACTCCAGTTGATGCTGGAGCTGATGCTACGGATGACACAAACAATAGCACTGGAGGTAGTAATACAAATTCAGGAACAAGTGACGTGGGTAGTCACAACCACGGTGTAGGTGTCTCAGGTAGTGTTAACATACCTCAGTTTAATTCAGGACAAACCGGTTCTGGGAGTTCTTTTAGCATTCTCCAGCCCTATATCGTTGTCTATATGTGGGTGCGGACAGGGTAGTTAGCTTAAAAATTATTAGCTAGATATAGCGTGACAATGCCTAAAAAACTATTTTCAGTATTTATATCTTGTGTTCCATTTTTCATATTTGCTCAAGATATTTGTGAACCGATCTACACGGTTCCAAGATTAATTTTTGTCAATAGCGTTCCGGCGACCAACGCACTAGGACCTGATATGCAAAATCCTAACGCAACGGGTACCGTGCCCAGAACTGCGCAGATGGTTTCAGGTCAAGCAATTCAAGAGACGGTCGGCCCGAGTGGAGATGGGAATTATTTCTACGCGCAGAATAGTTCGCAAGGTTTTTACTCGTACTACCTCAAAGAGCCTGTACCACCTACAATGTTCTCATCCGATGGTGATTATGATAACAAGATCGTCGTTGATTGGATCATCAACGATGGTACAACGGGTCCTCCCGTTACTTCTACAACGACAAGATTAATGCGCAACGGTCTAATGCTAACCGAGCTTAATGCCAATGTTACGCAGTACCAGGACTTTAATGTTTTTGCTGGCGTTACCTATGAATATGAGGCGGTTGTAAGTAACGATAATGGTGATAGTCATGATGGTTCTGATTATGGTTTTCTTAATCCCAATGGTGTGGTGACCGGTCAAATAACCACCCCATCTGGTAATCCAATAGAAAACGCAACCGTACTATTAACGCCAAACCTTGGTCGCTCAGCAAAGTTTAACGGTGATGGTTATATTTATTGGTTTGACACAGACAGCTCGAAGCTTCAACAGTTCAAGGGCTTTGAAAACTCTTACACTATTGAGACTCAGTTTCGATGCGTTGCTCTTGACGCGGACTATATGACTCTATTTGCGGCTGTAGACTCTGAAACGGAGAATCATTATATCGACGTCATGATAAATGATGACGGAACAATATCCTGGACCCACACCTCGAGTACGACAGATGGCTACGGTGCTCCCAAAACGATCACCTCACCGAATTCCTATGCCGGGGCGGGAGAGGTATTTCATCATCTGGCATTGGTCTACGATGATTCTTCAAATGATATGAGTATGTTTGTTGATGGCTACATTGTTGCAACTGGAACTGCAAGTGGTGCTGTGCAGGATTCTGTAGAGATTGTAATGGGCAAGAAAGGTCCACGTGAAAATTCTAATTATTATCGTGGTTATCTAGATGATTTTCGCATTTGGAAGGCGGCAAGATATTGGGAGGACCTTCGTTCATATCGGAGTATTACACTATCAGGTTTCGAAGATTCTCTAGCTGCCTATTGGAAGTTCGATGAGGAGGCCGGGGATAAGATCTTTGACCTGGCCGTTGATAAATATACCACCAGCGAAATAATTGATGATGAGACCGTGAACTACCCAGAGGGCAAGCCCTATGACAACGATGGAGAGGTTTGCCTAGTTGAAAGAAGCGACCTAATTGGAAATGTTTTTGTTGGTGGGATAACGGATTCAGTTGGTAATTACTATATCAAGCAGGTCGCTTATGCCGGTGGTACGAGTTTTACTGCTACGCCATCTCAATCTACAGTTGTTGGTCGCTCCGTAGAATTTGATGGGACTGATGATTACGTAGAGTTCTCTGGAAAAAGATTAGGCCTATCAGACTCACTTGGGTTTACGCTTGAGGGGTGGTTTAAAACACCTGGCTCTTCGAGTAAAATGATAATTTTTTCTTCCGTGGAGCCATCGAGTGATGATCAGGAGCTCACCGTTTACATTGGCGCTGCTCAAGACAATATATCGGTTGATTTTTTTAATAGAACAATAAGCACCTCGGCCGAAGTAATTGATAATATGTGGCACCACTGGGCGGTAACCCTCGATGATGGTACTGGGGAGATGAACGTCTACATTGATGGTAGTCTAGCGCAGGGCAGTGGGTCAGCAGAGGACGTTAGTTCTTTATATGGTGGCTTAGCTCCTTTATCAGAATTTCGGTTTGCAAATGGTGTTAATTCTTCAGACTCCTCTTCTAAATTCTTTGGGTTTTTAGATGAGATGCGATTTTGGATGGGTAACAGGACGATCGATCAAATCACAGGGACTATGAATCAGGTGTTAGGCGGTGATGAAACAGGGTTGCAAAATTACTGGAACTTCAATGACGCGATCGGTGATCTCATCAATGATGCTGGCCCTGGTCTTGCCTCAGGTCTATTAAAGGGTATGACCGAGGGCAGTGAATCATGGTCAATTGACATCCCACTTGAGGAGGCATTTGTGCATTATTATTCGCCTGAGAGCAGGCTCGTTACGCTCAACCATTCCAATATCTCTGTAGACCTAGTTAATTTTATTGACAATTCTCTTATTCCAGTTACGGGATATGTGAATTATGCGGATACTCCTTGTTTTCTTGAGGATGCGGAGATCACGGTAGATGGCCTCAGCCTGGTTCCACCAATTAAGACATCTGAAGATGGAAAATTTACCGTGGAGCTGGAACCTGGTACCGCTGGGTCGGTTTTAAGGAGTGTGTATGGATCTGATGAATTTGAACCGACATTTATAGAACTCCCAATGCTAACAAGACCTATATCGGGTCAGTATTTCAGTAGCAAAACCACATCGGATATCACTGGCATCGTTGCGGGTGGGGATTGTGAATTTTCTTTGGCTACCGATCTCGGACCTATAGAGGTGACCTTATCCGCGGTAAATGGTTGTTTTGAAGAAACGGTGACCGTTAACGAGACAGATAATACCTTCAGCTTTCCAGGGGTTCCGCCATTAATTTATAATATCTCCGTTTATCATCCGAACCCTGATATTGTTTTTGATGCCGATACCGTATCTGCGGTAGATGGGGATAATGCTAAGGAATTTATTTATTATGCTCCCTTAGAATTTGGTTTTGTAGGTAATGTTGTACAGCACGGTAATGTTAGTGAGGATATTCCCTCAGACGATGGAATAAATATCGGCCATTTACATCAGCTAATTGCCATTGATGATTCATTTTCAAATGCGGATGATATTGTGTCATATCCTTACCCTTACAAAATGCATTTCACTGCATTTGAGAGGTACGATGGTGGCAATTGTGAAGTAAAAGATTACACTTTTTATGTAGTGGATGATCTTACCACTCACAGTGGTAGCCAGGATATAACTGCAGCGGATTATCCATCTTCTGGAGGGATGTATTATACTTTTACAGCAAATAAGGTGAACATGTTAGCTGGAGGTGATAATCCTCATCAGCTCAGTATTCAGATCACTGTTGAGACAGATGATGGGCGTAGTGCTGGTGGAACAAAGTGGTTTTTAGTGGTTGATGGTTACGAGGACATTGAAAACTCTGGTTTTACCTTGGCTGAATCACTTAAACCAGATATGGTTATTCGAGTGCCGCCAGGAGATGGAAGCTTTACCACAGTGGAATCAGGTTCAAAACAATGTATGGAAAATACTTTTCAGCATGTAAATAATTCAGGACTTGAAAATGAATTGACATATTTCCTCGGTTCTGAACAAACTATATGCGCAGGAGCAATAGTTGAAAGTTGTAGCGAAGTTGATATTGATAATGATCTTACTTTTAACACAAAGGTGAATGTAAATACTCTAAACTCCAGGACCGTAAATCGTTGTATTGAATTTACAGAGTCATATACCGCTTATGGTGATGGGGTCGTGACCGGTAAAAACGCAACGGTATTCATTGGCTCTGCTGAGTCTTGGGCATATAACTTAAGTAAAGGTTTGCACTTGAAAATGAGTGATGGTACTGTTGAAAATTACATTGATGATGATGGTATAGATACTGGATCGCCCATTTACATTGACACCACATTGACTATCGGGACGAATTCGGTCACTTCAACCTATATGCATTCTTATTATTATATTGAAAATGTTCTTCTTCCAGACCTTGATGTTTTAATTGCCTTGGAAGAAAATAACTCCGATGAACAAGAAGATTTACAGAGGAGCCGTAGTTTTTTCCAGAGTCTACTCGATGAGGAGGATGCAACACAAGCCAAGGTATATTCTGAAGCTGATAGGTCTGAGCTTTTTAGAAATTTTGGTAGTTCTGAAGCTGGTGATTGTGATGATGCGTATTGCGAAGGTGCGAATGAGGCAATCTCTTTTGATGCTGGTGTTGATTATACATTTACAACGACTTCAGACAAAAATATCACAAAAACTGTTGAGGTCGACACAGAGGTATCTTTTGATGCTAGCATCGCTTGGGGTTCGACAATAACCGGTTATGGACTGGCTGTGAGGCAGCACCTTGCTACCAGTAATGCTTTTTTAGATGGATCAACAGGGGATACGACTTTTAGTTTTACGAATTCGTTTACACTTGGTGATAATGATCAAAGTGATGGATTTTCTTTCGAGGTTTATGAAGATGATAATTACGGTATGGCTGTCTTCCAAACAATAGGAGGACAATCTTCTTGTCCATGGGAAGAGGGGACTTTAAAAAGGCAGGCGGCTTCTATAACAAGTGGGGCTTCTACTTTATTGAACCAGCCGCCAGAGGAACCAGCGGTCTTTACTGTCATTTTAGGGAACTTAAGTGAAACAGATGATGATGAGAACTATCTGCTAAATATTGAACCTGAAACAAACCCTAATGGCTTGTTGATAACCGCAGGAGGATACAACCTTGTAGATGGTTTCCAAATCACCGTACCAGCTGGAGAGCAGATTGAATATGATATATCCATTTCTAGAGGACCAGAGCTGTATGAGTATGATCCGGTAACTGTTAATTTTATGCCTCCTTGTGAATATAATATTGCGCTTACAAAAGGTGCAGATGCTGTTGTGCAAAATATGGATAACATTCAACTAACAGTCTCTTACAAAGAACCTTGCAGTGAGAGTGATATTGCATATCCTGAAAATGGTTGGATTGTAGATGAATCTCACCCAGATGGCGATACACTTAAGGTAACAATCAATGGTTATGACCTCGAAAATGAGTACTTCGAAACCCTGAAATTGCAGTACCGAAAAAATGGTCTGGGTGATTGGTTTAATGCTGAAATTATTGGTGTTGATTCCCTGCAGTATGTCAAATATACTTTTGGTGAAGAGTTTATTATCATTAATTGGAATATATCTCCGACCATTATCTCAGATGGTTCTTATGAGCTTCGCTCTGTGATCACATGTTCTGGTGATGCCTATGATGGTGTCTCTCAAATTAATTCCGGATTGATCGATCGCTCGGGCCCTGAGCAGCTGTTAACAACTCCAGTTGATGGAGTTTTGGGAGTGGACAATTTGATCAGTTTAACCATGAATGAAACGATTGACTGTGACGCTATCATCCTCGGGAGTGAAGATGCCCATATCAAATTAACAAACACAAATACGGGAGAGGATATTGATTTTACCTATACATGTGGGGATGATATTATATTAATTACACCGGCTATTTTAGATCGTTTTCTTGAAAACCAGACACTGCGCGCAGATGTTTCTGTTTTGTATGATGTTTATGGCAATGCAATGGATGAAGAAATTTCTTGGGAGTTCTACTTTAACAAAAACCCCGTTGGTTGGGCTAGCACCGATATTTCAAATATCATTATCTATGTCGATGAGGAGTACTCGACCACGAAAATCTTAGAAAATGTCGGAGGCTCTAGTAATAGCTATTACATTTTTAATGGGAGGGACATATCCATTGATGCAGCTATCTACCCTGATAATGTAATTGCTCTTCCTGCCTGGATTGATGTTTCTCCAACGGAGGGAACACTGACTGCAGATTCCCAGCAGGAGATCACAATTGGCCTCACTGAGGGGCTTGGTTTTGGAGAGTATGAGACAACGATCTACGCTGGCGTTAGCGGTGTTGGAGATGAAGAGCTTAGCGTATACATACGTAAGCTTTGCTATGAGCCTGATTGGGTAATCAACCCCTCTGATTTTCAGTACTCCATGAATATGGTAGCGACCCTATACACGCAACCATCTTCCGCGGTGATTGACACCAGTGCTGATATCTATGACATGGTAGGGGTCTTTGTGGGAGATGAGCTTCGAGGAGTCGCAAATGTTAGCTATCTATCTGAGCTAGAGAGTCTCTCGAATTTTCACCCGTATGAGGTTTTTCTAACTATCTACAGCAACGAACTGACTGCGGAGAATCTCGATTTTAAGGTCTGGGACGCGTCCAACTGTGCGCTGATGGGCACCATCGTTGAGTCTTACTCATTTGATGTTAACCAGGTACTTGGGAGTCTGACAAACCCAGTCCCGATCACAGCCACAAGCCAGATCGTGACAGAGTTAGCCTATGCCCCAGGCTGGTCCTGGACCTCGTTCAATACAACGGACGATGACATGTCGGTCAACACGGTTCTATCTACCTTGATAAATCCTAATGAGGGCGATATAATAAAATCCCAGGTTGGTTTTGCCACCTATGCCCAAGCTCTGTCTGGGTGGGTAGGGTCACCAGATCCGTTTATAATAGATCACCAGCAGACATATATGATCAGAATGGCCAATCAAGACACGCTCACTCGCATTGGATTTGCTATTGATGTTGAACTGGATACGATTGACATATCCACAGGCTGGAATTGGGTAGGGTACACCCCACAGGATGCCTACCCAGTGAATGAGGCATTGGAATCTCTTGGCGATGTATTGACCGGTGACCTGATCAAAAGCCAAAATAGTTTTGCGCAGTTTCTTGAGAATTACGGCTGGTTTGGTAGCCTGCTCTTCATGAGCCCTGGTGAGGGATATTTGCTAAAATCCTCAAATGAAGGGGAGCTTCTTTATCCTTTTACCATAGCAGGGGCATCCTCCGTAGTTGCCCAGGATGATGAAGATATAATTCCATCAAGTGCTCCTATGATAAGTCAGGCGGTCCCAGAGTGGGATGTCAACCCAAGTGATTTTTCAGGTTCAATGTCTGTCGTTACCAGTCTCGTTGTGTTCGACAGTGTCTCCGTGAACACGGGTGATATAGTGGGCGCTTTTGTGGGCGGTGTCTGCCGTGGCATTGCAAGTCCGCAGTATATCGAACCTTTAGATAAGCATCTAGTGTTTCTAACTGTATATGGTAACGAGACTGAATCTAGTGATATTGTCTTTCAGGTTTACCACGAACAGACGGATGAGATCCTATACGTAGCAAACCAGATGGAATACAGCACCAATGATATTGTGGGAACGCTCCTTGAGCCATATGTCATAGATGCGCGCACGCTCGCTGTTGGCGACCCTGGTTTCATTCCGGAGGTATTCAGCCTCGCTCAGAACTACCCAAACCCGTTTAACCCGGTCACAAAGATCGGCTATGGTCTTCCCAAGAGTTCCAATGTGCGGGTCGATGTCTACAATCTGATGGGAGAGAATGTAGCGACCCTGGTTAACAAGAAGCAGAATCCTGGTTATTATTTTATAACATGGGACAGTAAGAATAATATGGGCATACCGGTGTCTGCGGGGGTTTATATCTACCAGATACGAGCGGGTGATTATGTGAAAAGTAGAAAATTAATATTACTAAAATAGGAAAAAATTTGTGAATCATTTTCAAAATACTCTGCAGAGATCCATTCTCCATTTTCGAGTAAAATTATTCTTTGTTATTCTGATATCTAATTTTTCGGGTTTATACGCTGACGCTCCAGACTGGTCTGTAAATGCAGCAGATTATTCTTCCAATCTGTCTCTTGTGAGTGAGTTCTATTTGAATGAGGAGGTCTTTGACAGTGACAATATTGTGGGCGCTTTTGTTGGTGAGGAGTGCCGTGGAGTTTCCACGGTAGCTGCATACGGCGATGGCTACGTTTACCTGATTACTATCTACTCAAACACGGTAGGAGAAACGGTAAACTTCAAGGCCTGGATTGCCGATGAAGACGCGGTTGTTGATGTTGAGGAGAGCATCACATATGCACCCGGCGTGATGGGAACGTTAAGCTCCCCAGAGCAGTTCACTGCCTTTCAGAATTTTGATTTTTCTCCTTCATTGAGCGGTATTCCGGATCAGATAGTACACATGGGTGATGATTTTACAACGATCACTCTTGGAGACTATCTAACAGTTGAGGACTCGGATGAACTCCTCTGGACAACCTCATCAGCAAGCCATTTTACTATCAATATATCCGAGGACATTATCACACTCACTCCTGAAACCGATTGGATCGGCAGTGAGTCCATTATTTTTACGGTAACAGAGCTAACAGAGAATGGCTACTCAGACTCAGATACAGCTATTTATACCCAGCTTCGTTCTGACGATCCCCCAGTCATTGTAGGTCTTCCAGATCAGGTCATTGGTACAAATGCGACTTTCTTATCTTTTGATCTAGATGATTATATTACTGAGGTTGATGATGATCCACTGATTTATGAATATGACTATGGCGACCCTGTTGATACACACGATGATCCTGGTTGGATCGTGGTCCCCTCTGATTTTGAGTTTTCTATGTCAATGGTGATCCGTGTCAAGGCTCGTGGGGTTTATGCAGATGGATCATCGCACTATCTGACCGCATTAGATGAGGATGGGGGAGTTAGAGGAATAGCTCAGGCAGTTGCATTCCTTGATGAGTGGCGATACCTTTTAACCATCTACTCTGAATCGGAAGGTGATAGGATGTCTTTCCGTTTTTATGATGCTACTAACAGCCTGAATATCCCAATTGCAGATACGGTAACCTTCGTAAATAATAGTGTGATCGGAACTGCCTCTATGCCATATGACCTAATAGCAAATTTTCTAGATATTGATCTTGATCAGACCGGGGAGGTAAGTATTTCCAGAGTGGAACAGAGCTGGTCTGGCAGCGAGTCGATCATTTTTTCAATAACCGATGATGGCACCCAGAATAGTTACTTCTCTTCTGATGAGGCGATCTACACAGTTGAGGGTGACTATGAGCCTATCCTGTCTGGGAT
>MDTG01028779.1_pt1 | contig 10757 bp, 4 predicted proteins | sample 811421 | NCBI WGS metagenome assembly MDTG01 (sample SAMN05326645, study PRJNA326480) | marine metagenome | isolation source: seawater | place: Pacific Ocean: South East | collected 2011
CTCCAAAGTCAATAGGCATTGATGATTTAGATTTACATAAAATAATCAGGTTAGTTGAACTATTTATTATTCATATAAGATTATTTAAAGAAACAAAAGATATTGATGAATGGATATTATCTATTGAAATCATCCTAGATGATTTATTTCACAAAAATTACTCTTATGAAATTAATGAATTTAAAAGTATAATTAATGATTATAAAAGTAAATATTCATGTAAAAATAAAATAGATATTTTTGCATTCAAAGAATGCCTAGATTCTTTGTTTAATAAAAATTTTAATTTTTTAAACAATAGAAAAGATGAGATTATGATAAGCGAAATGAAACCAGTATGTTTTATTCCTTATAAATATATATTTATTTGCGGAATGAATGATAAATATTACCCAAAAACAATTTTAAAAGAAAATTACAATATCATAAATAGAAATAAAATTTTTGGTGACCCTGACCAAAATGATTTAGAAAAGGACTTGTTTTTATATTTTCTAATATCGTGTAAAGATAAATTATGCATTACTTGGTCTGAAAAAGATTTAGAAGAAAACACATTAAATATTTCTTTACCAGTAAAAAAATTAAAACAATTTATTGAATCAAATAGCTATTCAGAAAAAATTACAGAATCAAATATAATTAATAATTTTCAAACAAACGATTCAACAAATAGTAAAGAAATTTTAAAAAAAAGTTACCCAATAGTAAATAATCTTGAGTGGAATTATGAAAAAAATGATAATACTAATTATAAAATATCAGAATTACAAGAATTACTTAAAGCTCCACAAAGATATTGGCTAATTAAAAAAAATATAAAACCTCCATTAAGATTTAAAAATTTTTATCAAAAGGAAATTTCTGCTTTAAAAAAAATTAAGTTTCTTGAAAGAATTACTAATAAAATAAATATTGATAATATTAATTTTGAAGAAAATATACTTGATTTAAATTTAAAGGAAGAAATAATTTCAGAAGGAATAGTAGCTCCAAAAAATAGTATTTTTGATATTGAGAAAAATTTTAAACAGATTTTAAAAAGTCTTATAGAGATAATAAATAATTTTGAAGTCATCAACCATATCACTGTTAAAGACTTTATTAATAGGGAATCATTTTATATATCCAATAAAGATATAATTGAAATAAAACATTCTAAAATAAATCTTAATAATATTGTCGATTCATGGTTAAGACTTCTATTTATAGCCTCACAAAATGATGAAATAAAATCAACAAAATTAATTTACTTAAAAGATAAAAAATATAATATAAAAGAGATTAAATCACCAGGACAAGAAAAATCTAAAAATATTTTATCTACTTATTCAAATATGTATAATGAGCACAAACAAAAATGTTTACCTATTCCTCCCATAAGTAGTTTTAACTTTATAATTACTAATATGTTTCTTGACTATGATAAAGCTAAAAATATATTCATAAAAACTTGGGTTGGGAATGAATTTTCTTCAGGAGAAAGAGAGAAATATGAAATGAAATTATGTTTTGGAGAATCTAAAGAAGCAGAATTTTTCATTAATAATTCATCATTTAATAAACTTGCAAATTCTTTATACGAACCAATTGTTAATTCATTAGATAAAGATAAGATTTTTATATTATGAATATAAATGATATAGATTTAAGAAATGGTTTCAAGATGATTGAGGCAAGTGCTGGAACTGGAAAAACATTTACTTTATCTCACTTAGCTTTAAAGAAGATTATTGAAGATAAAATTAATCCACAGGATATTCTTATAATAACTTATACAAAAAAAGCAGCTAATGATTTAAGAGAAAAGATAATTGAAAGATTTATTTTATTTAAAAAATATATCTTTAATAAAGATATAAAAAACATAGATGAAACTTTAAAAGATTGGTATGAAAATATGGATACAAATATAAAATCATTAGAAAATATTATTCCTAAAATAGAATCAGTATTAGATAATCCAAGATCAATAAATATATTTACTATTGATAGCTTATTTAAAAAAATAATTGATGAAAATAATATAGATTTTAATATTTCACCAAGAATTCGTATTGAAAATAATTTTGATAATATTTACAAATCCATAATTGATCAATTATGGATAAAAGACTTTTTAAGCCTAGATATAAGATTAATTAATTCCATAATAAAAAGAAATTTAGATCTAGGAAAAAGCTATGGTAAAAAAATTAATAGACAATTTCTCACAGAATTATTAAAAAATATAGACAATGATAATCTTTATAAATTTGATTTTATTTATCATGATAAAAGCAGTGAGGAAATATCTAAGATATTAATAGAATATATTTATTTATCATGGAATGAATTTTATAAATCTTGGACCTCTGATGGCTTGGAATTATATGAATATCTAATTTCGATAGGTAAAAAACTTGATTTAGATTCTCCTTCAAAAAAAATATACACTACAAAAAATAGAAAATTTAAAAAAAATTCAGAATTAATTGAAAATATTAATATCGAATTTAATAATGATAAAAATCAAAGTGACTTGATTCATCAAATAACCAAAGAGGATGATATATCAAAATATTTTTATCAGGGGTATTTAAAAAAAAAGGTAAATAATTATAAAAATTTTTATGATGATAAAAAGTTTATAAATTTACAAGAAAGTATTTATAAAATAAAGTATGGTTTTTTTAATTTATTTTTAAGAATTTTTATTTCAAAAGCATTAAATGATTTAGAGATTAGAAAAAATAATCTTGGTATTTTTAAATCAAATGATATTACTAAAATTTTATACGAAAAAATAAATAGTAATAAATTCAATAACTATAAATTCAAAAAAATATCTAGTCTATATAAAGTTATATTCATAGATGAATTTCAAGATACTGATAATTCTCAATGGGAGATTATTAAATCTTTATTTTTAACAGAAAATCATTTATTAATAACAGTTGGAGATCCTAAGCAAGCAATTTATAAATTTAGGGGAGGAGATATAGATACTTACTTAAATGCAAAAAAACAATCTGATAATATATATAACTTAGATACCAATTATAGATCAAATAAGACTCTTTTATCTTTAATTAATAATTTTTATAAAAATGGTCTTAAAAAATCTAATTTAGAATATAAAGAACTTTTACCCAAAAAAACAAAAGATAATAAAGAATCATTTTCTATTATAAATTTCTATAAAAATGAAAATTTAGAAGGATTAGTAATGAATTATATTCTAAACTTAATAACAGAAAAAAATATTGAATTTAAAAATATTGGAATATTAACTAAGACTAACAAGCAATGTGAAAAACTAATGAATGTTGCAAAAAATTATAATCTTCCTTATAAGATAACAAGTAAAAAAAATATATTTGATACAGAAGCAGCAGAGTTGCTTGCGATCCTAATAAAATTCATTACTAATCCACACTCTAATAAAAACTTCTTACTTTTTGCGAGTTCAAAATTCATTTCATTAAATGCTAAAGATATAGATGATTTAGAGAAAAAAAATATAATTGAAGATATATTTAAAAAATGCAAAAAATTATTAGAAGATTTTAAAAGAGAAGGATTTATTTCATTTGTAAATAATTTAATATTAACATTTAAATCTTACGAATTAATATCAGAAGAATATCTTTTAAGTGAAATATTCCAATTATCTGAAATAATTGAAGAGGAATTAATTAATAATAAATACAACCTAAATATTTTAAATGATTGGTTTTCAAGTGAATTGGATCCTATTAATAGAAAAAATATAGGAGAAAGATATATAGTAAAAAACGACTCAAATATTAATGGAATAAATATAAATACAATTCATAGTTCTAAAGGTTTAGAATACGATATAGTTATATGTCCATACCTTTGGAATAATATTAAAGTATCGAAAGGTCCCTTATGGAAAAATTTCTATAAAAAGAATTTAATTTTAGAAATAGATAATTTTAACAAAAATGTTGAGAGTATCTATGAAAAAAATCTTTTAGAGGAGATTAAGGAGAATGAGAGATTAATATATGTAGCATTAACAAGAGCAAAAAATAAATTAGTTATATTTAATAACTTAGATAATAAGGACAATAATTTTTCAAAAACCATTTTATCTGAATTAGAAAATAAAGAAAAATATACTATTGAATCAAAACAAATTGAATATAAAAATAAGGAATTCTTTAAAAATAAAATTCCTAATTATTCAATAGAACTTAATGAATTCAATTTATATCAAGAGGATAAAAATTTAAGAAAAGGGAAAAATATAAATCTTATTAGCAGTTACTCTTCTTGGATAAAAAATTCACAAAACAAATTTGAGATTGAAAATAATGATAAAGACTATCAAGATAATTTCAGTAAAATTAAACAAACTATGAATTTAAATAAGAAAAGTTTTAGTGAAATAAATATACCTAATCCACTTAGTACTTTTCCAAAAGGAATAAATCCAGGAATTTGCTTGCACAAGATAATAGAGAAATTTAATTTTCAGTCTGATTCAGATAAGACTCTTGAGGAAATTATAAATAAAGAATTATCATATTTTAATATTGATCAATCTTTTACAAATATTGTTTTAGAGGGTATCAAAAGAATTATTAATATACCTCTAGGGATTGATCTTAATAACATTAAATTAAAAGATATCCCAGAAAATAATATTATTAAAGAATTAAAATATAACTTAGCCCTATCAAATGGAGATAAGATAATAACAGCAAAAGATATAGGAGAATGTTTTTTACTAGACAAAAATTATGAATTTGGGAAAGATTATGTTCAAAGAATTAATAAACTTGATATATATAGTAAAGGATTTCATACTGGATGTATTGATTGCATTATCCCAGTTGGAGAAAGTATTGAAGAAAGTAAATGGTGGATATTAGACTGGAAAAGCAATTTTATAAGTCAAAATGAAATAGCAGAAAGCTATCCTTGTAATTATGATAAAAAAGCTTTGAAAGAAGAAATGTATAAACATCATTATCCATTACAAGCTCATCTATATTTACTAGCATTACATAGATTTTTAAAATGGAGATTGCCAAATTATTCCCCTGAAAAATCATTGGGAGGTTTTATTTATATCTTCATAAGAGGATTACCTAAAAACGAAGAAAAAGGGTTTTCTCATAATAAAATGCCAGGTTTATTTTCTAGTAAAGTTTCTATAAAAAGAATTCTATATCTAGATAAATTATTTAAATATGATTGAAAAAAATAATATTAAATACAAAAATTTAAAATTTGATTATGAATATATTTATAATTCAATAAAAAAAATAATCAATTTTGATGAAAAAAAATATTCACTATATATAAAAGATGTTATAAAAATTTTATTTGAATCGGAAAAAAAAGGAAATCCATTTGTTGATATTAATAATGAAATAACAGATTTTGAATTATTTAAAAAAGGATGGCCTGATTTACATTTACAAGTATTAAAGGAAACTGATTTAATCGAATATAAAAATTCTCCAATAATTTTTAAAAATAGTAAATTATCTTGGATAAAGTGGTTTAATAAATTTGAAGAAATAGAAAAAATTCTTTTAAAAAAAATTCATCTAAATATAGATAAACATAAAGTTTATACTGATAGTGATTTAAATAAAATAACTGAATTACTAAAGTATTCTGACCTTATCTTAATTGAAGGTGGTCCAGGTACTGGAAAAACAACATTAGTAATTGATTCAATTTTGAATTTAATTCAAAATAATAAATTCTTAAATATTGGTATAGCGGCTCCTACTGGAAAAGCTACAGGAAGAATGAAGGAAGCAATAGATAAACAATTAATTAAATTTGATAAAAAATCATTAATTGAATGTCAAACTCTTAACTCCTGGATTGATAATTCACGATTCAATTTAAGGAAATTAAAATTTAAGTTATGTGAAATAGACCTTCTAGTTATTGATGAAATGTCCATGGTTAGTTTTGGTCTTTTTGAATCTACTATTAATTATATTTCTAAGAATTGTAAAATCATATTAGTGGGAGATTCAAATCAATTACCTCCAATAAATAGCTATTCAATTTGGAGCTACATATTTGAAATATCAAAAAATAATATGTTTAAAAATATCACCATTAAATTAAAAAAAATATATAGAAATAGTGGAGATATTATAAATTTAAGTAAATCAGTTGTAAGTAATTCTAAAAATACATTTGAAGAACAAATTGCACTCATAAGTGCTAATAGAAAGAGTAATGTAAAAATATCTCGTCATCCAAAAAATATAATTCCATCAAAATTAATTAATGATATAAATATTCACTTAGATGATTTAAAAAAATCTGTTAAAAAATTAAGTTCCAAAAAATATATTTTTGAAAAAGAAGTAAATAATCTTATTGAATATGAGAAAGAGTTAACTAATGAAATATTTGATAAATTATATCGACAAATAATTTTATGTCAAAGGAATAAAGGTCTATGGAGTGTTGAAAATATTAATGAAATAATACTTTATCAAAATCAAAAAATAAGCTTTAAAAATCTAGAAGAAGGTATACCTATTATGTGTACCAAGAATAATAGTGAATTAGGATTATCAAACGGAGATATTGGCGTTTTAATTGGAAATTCAGAAAAAAGAAGATTTTTATTTAAAATCTTTGATGACTATAATAAACAAGTAATTAGATTAATTGATCCATCAAGATTAGAAAATATAGTTCCAGCAATTGCTATAACTATCCATAAGGCACAAGGAAGCGAGGCTGGAAAAGTATGTTTACTTTGGGATAAGACTACAAATAGAGAAAAAAAATCCTCTTTAAACAAAAAAGATCAAAATCTATTTTTTAATAACAATTTTGAAAAAAAGCTTTTTTACACTGCTATCACTAGAGCAAAAAATAATTTAGATTTATATTATTAATAATATAAAATTTTTTATAAGATTTTATACACCTCATGATGGTAGATTATAAGTAAGGTTCTGAATGGCAAATCAACATCATATCTTTGTCTAGATAATAATAGTTGAATGCCTGACCAGATGAAATCAGGCACTATTAATGTTAAAAAAAACTAAACAACTTTCTTCCAATAATGAAGAAAGTAACTCCCAAAATGAAATTGTCAGAAATTTAAATTCAAAAAATGAAGATAAAATAATTTCTAAAGATTCAAATAAAAAAGATTTCAAGGATTTTGGTTTTAATGAATCAATACTTAAATCTTTAGAAAAAAAAGGATATAAAAATCCAACTCCAATCCAACTAGCAGCAATACCAGAGTTGATAGAAGGCAGAGATCTTTTAGGTCAAGCTCAAACAGGAACAGGAAAAACTGCTGCATTTGCCTTACCCATAATAGATAAATTAGAAAATAATAATGAATTGAAAGCAAAAGTTTTAGTAATGACCCCCACTAGAGAATTAGCGACTCAGGTCGCCGATGCATTTAAAAGCTATAGCTCAGAATCAAAAGATTTAAAAACAATAGCAATTTATGGTGGGACAGATTTTAGAAATCAAATATCTTCTTTGAAAAGAAAAACAGATGTCGTTGTTGGAACACCAGGTCGAATAATGGATCATATAAGGCAGGGAACTTTTAATGTAAGTAAAGTTGATTGTCTAGTATTAGATGAAGCAGATGAAATGCTAAAAATGGGATTTTTAGAAGATATTGAATGGATCATAGATAAACTTCCAGATAATAAGCAAATGGTATTATTTTCTGCTACTATGCCTAACGAAATAAAAATAATTGCAAAGAAATATCTAAATAATCCAGCTGAAATTAAAATTAAAAGTATTAAAAAAGAAGCTCAATTAATTTCTCAAAAATTTATTAGTGTTCAAAGAAATTATAAATTAGAAGCTCTTAAAAGAATTCTTGAAATTAATAATGAGGGTGTGATTATTTTTGTAAGAACAAAATCTCTTACTACCTCAATTGCTGAAGAATTAGAAACATCAGGCCATAGCGTAGCTTTTCTGAATGGTGATATTCCTCAAAATCAAAGAGAGGCAACTGTTGATAGACTTAAAAAAGGATTTATCGATATTCTTGTGGCAACTGATGTAGCCGCAAGAGGATTAGATGTAGAAAGAATAAAATTAGTAATAAATTATGATTTCCCTTTTGATTCAGAAACTTATACACATAGAATCGGAAGAACAGGAAGAGCTGGTAGAACAGGCGAGGCAATTTTATTTGTCAATAGAAGAGAAAGACACTTTTTAAAAGGATTAGAAAATTCAACTAAATCAAAAATTGAAGAGCTTGAGATTCCAAATAATAAAACTATTAATGAAAAAAGGATTGAAAAATTAACAAAAGATCTTCATTCTAATTCACTAATTGAAGAAGAAAATAGCGATAATAAGTCTTTAATTATTGATATATTAGATATATTGAAATCTAAATTCTCTATGAATGAGGAGAATATTGCAATGGCAGCTATAAACTTAGCTATTGGGAATAAACCATTTTTTGTAGGTGAAGATGAGTCTTGGATTAATAAGCAAAAAAGTTTTAGTTCAGAAAGATCCAATAAAATAAATAATCGATCAAGAAATTCCACGCGCAAAACGACTTATCAGAATGATGGATTTGAGACATTTAAATTTAAGTTTGGCAGAAATAATAATATAAGAGTAGGAAATATAATTTCTTCAATTTGTACAACAACAAATTTAAATGGAAGATCAATTGGTAAAATTCAAATTTTTAATGATTATAGTCTTGTTGATTTGCCCAAAAACTTAAAAAAGGAAACTAAAATTCAATTAAAAAATCTTAAAATTAGAAATTAATAAAGCAATGAACTTTAAATTATATTTTTTATACTTTTTAGGAGTTCTATCTTTTAATCAGACATATATAATAAAAAGTTATGCAGAATTAAATGCAAACTCAATAATAAAAATATTTTGTATTGAAAGTGTTAAGTCGGAAATGTTAAAAGCAAACCACAAATATACAGAAAATTTTGGTAATGAAATATGTAATTGTTATTTAAAAAATATTAATAACAATATAGAGCATGAAAAATCTATAATTATCTGCAAAGAAGATATTAATAAAAAATCAAATTCATCTATAAAAGAGTAAAAATTTAATATGAATAAAGTTAAAAGCCAAAACCCAATAATTAGGTTGTATTTAAATCTATCAAATGAGAAAAATATATTATTTTTTGCTTTTATGAGCTCAGTTATAAATAGAATTCTTGATCTTGCGCCACCAGTGATTATTGGATTAGCAGTAGATATTGTTGTAAAAGAACAAAATTCTTGGATAGCTAGTTTTGGATTAAGAGATGTTCCCAGTCAATTAATTTTGCTTGCTTTCATAACTGGTTTTATATGGAGTGGTGAATCTATTTTCCAATATTTATATGCAGTTTTATGGAGAAATCTTGCTCAAATCTCACAACACAAATTACGCATCAAAGCATATGAGCACATTCAAAAATTAGATATGCATTTTTTTGAAACTGATAATACAGGAAGACTCTTATCTATTTTGAATGATGATATAAACCAGCTTGAAAGATTTTTAGATCACGGGGCAAACGAAATCATCCAACTTATTGTATCAGTGATAATAATAGGTAGCACGATAATTTTTGCATCACCATTTATTGCATTATTTGCTTTTGCCCCAATTCCTATTATTCTTATTTTCTCTATCAAATTCCAAAGAAAATTAGGTCCAAGGTATAAAGATGTTAGAAAAAAAGCAGGTCTTCTTGCCTCACGTCTAAATAATAATTTGGCAGGAATACTCACTATAAAAAGTTTTACCACTGAAAACTGGGAACTAAAAAGATTAAATCGTGAGAGTATTGCTTATCAAAAAAGTAATAAATCAGCAATAAAGCTTTCTTCGGCTTTTATTCCATTAATTAGATTTGCTATTTTATTTGCCTTTGTGGCAATCTTGCTTATTGGAGGCTTTCAAGTTTGGAATGGAATTTTAAGTGTCGGAACATATAGTTTTCTAGTTTTCATAACACAAAGATTATTATGGCCTTTAACAACACTTGGGCATGTTTTAGATGAATTCCAAAGATCTATGGCTTCAGTTAATAGAGTAATTGATCTTATTGATACACCAATTAATATAAAAGATGGAAATAAAAAAATATCCATTAAAAATATCAAAGGTGAAGTAAATTTTAAAAATATTTACTTTAACTACCCTCAAAGAAAATCAACTCTAAATAATATAAATTTTAAAATCCCAAATAACGAAACATTAGGAATAGTGGGATTAACGGGTTCAGGTAAAAGTACAATTATTAAGCTTCTTTTAAGAATCTATGATGCAAAAAAAGGTCTTATAACTATTGATAATATTCCAATAAATGAAATTAGATTAAAAGACTTAAGAAAATCAATATCTTTAGTAAGTCAAGAAACTTATCTTTTCCAGGGTACAATTTTGGAAAATATATCTTACGGATCTACTCAAGCTAATTTTAATGATATTTCTGAGGCAGCTAAAATAGCAGAGGCTCATAATTTCATTACAAGATTACCTAAAGGTTATAAAACAATAGTTGGAGAGCGTGGTCAAAAATTATCAGGAGGGCAGAGACAAAGAATAGCTTTAGCCAGAGCGATATTAAAGGATGCTCCAATATTAATTTTAGATGAAGCTACAGCGTCAGTGGATAATGAGACTGAAGTTTTAATTCAAAGGTCCTTAACTAAAATAAAACAAAAAAGAACAACAATAGTTATTGCTCATAGATTAAGTTCAGTAAAAAGTGCTGACAATATAA
>MDTG01111789.1_pt1 | contig 10756 bp, 9 predicted proteins | sample 811421 | NCBI WGS metagenome assembly MDTG01 (sample SAMN05326645, study PRJNA326480) | marine metagenome | isolation source: seawater | place: Pacific Ocean: South East | collected 2011
GCTTCTTTCAATCTTTGTAAAGCAGCTGGATCTTCTTTTAAATCAACACCCTCTTGTTCTTTAAATGAATTGACTAACCAATTAATAATGGCTAAATCAAAGTCATCACCACCTAAGTGAGTATCTCCATTAGTTGATTTGACTTCGAAAACACCATCACCCAACTCAAGAATTGAGATATCAAAGGTACCACCGCCTAAATCAAAAACCGCAATTTTTGAATCAGAAGTCTTTTTATCTAAACCATAAGCTAAAGCAGCAGCAGTAGGTTCATTTATAATACGTTTTACTTTTAAACCTGCAATTTCCCCAGCTTCCTTAGTTGCTTGTCTCTGCGCATCATTAAAATATGCAGGAACAGTAATAACAGCTTCAGTAACTTGTGAACCCAAATGATCCTCAGCAGTTTTTTTCATCTTTTGTAAAATCATAGCAGATAATTCTTGAGGAGTATAATTCCTATCATCAATTGCTACTCTTGCTGTATTATTATCGCCTTTAACTAGTTTATATGGAACTGATTTAGCGTCTTTAGTTATATTACTAAATTTCTCACCCATAAATCTTTTAACAGAATATATTGTTTTTTCTGGATTTGTAATCGCCTGCCTTTTAGCAGGATCTCCCACTTTAATTTCTCCTCCATCAACAAAAGCAATTACTGATGGAGTAGTTCTTTTCCCTTCACTGTTTTGGATCACAACAGGTTCATTTCCTTCCATTACTGAAACACAAGAATTTGTTGTACCAAGGTCTATACCAATAATTTTACTCATAATTTTATTTTTTTGTTTTTAATTATATATACCTATTTCAATTACTGTACCAAATAATAAAACATTTCAATTTGTCAGTTTAATAGTATAAGGATGGTGACATTTTGTCACTATTCAACACAATCAAGACCAAAATTGACATATACATTGTTGGCTGAAATTTCAAAACAAGAAAAATTTAAAGATGGAAAGTCAGATGCAATTTTATTCATCGTTAAATTATCCATTTTAAAATTTGGCAAAACCATAGTACTCCTTGATGAAAAATGACCAATACCATTGACAATATTATTATATTCCGGGGTTTCTTGATTAAGACCATAGTTTGGTTGACTTGTATTTATATATGTATCTAATTCGGCATTGACTGCAACAATTTTTAAATCAATACATCTATGAATAGGCACACCACCTCCGTCATATGAATATCTAGGGTATCTATAGACATTATTATTATTTTCATTGATAATGATTTGAGTATTTATTTTTTCAAAAAATTCTGCGGAAGAAATTTGAAAGTCTATAGTTGTGCCATAATTTACAGTCTCCACAGGAATATTCCAACTAAACGACTTATAGGAAACACCATCAGTAGGAATATCATTACCATTAAGTAAATCAGAATTATAACCATCCTGAGTTTGTTCAATGTAATGAAAAGTTAAAGTAAAAAAATACTTTTCTGCATTATCGGACTGTCTTAAAGTTAACTTCTCATACTGAAGAGTAGAAAATTCAAAAACTTCATTATAAACGGAAAAGCCTGATTGATATAATTTTAGAGGCTTAACTATATTAGTGATAGCAGAGGCAGTATCCCCTGTTAATTTATTTAATACAAATAATTTATAATCTGTATTACAATTTTGATTTGGTACTAAACCACTTATAACATCAGGTAGTTTATATAGATAATAATTATCCGAGTTAAAAAGTCCATCATCTTTATAAAGATTATTGTATATATTTAAATCCTCTCTGTAAATTATATTAAGTGGATATGAATTACTTTCTTCGCCCGTTGAACAATCAATATATGTTGCCCAAACTTCTAAATCATTAGTATTGTAATATATTGAATCATAAATATTAGTATAATTTAATGCAGACTCAGAGCCTAAAAAACTTTTCTGAATTCTAACAAAATGGTCAGTATTCAAATCGTTTTCAGAATCACCATCAATATTGAAATCATTAGATTGTGGACAAACAATCCCAGTTAACGGAAATATACTGTGATTACTACCATCTCCATCAAATTCAGCACCAGAATCTAAAACAGAGTAGATAACAGGTATATCTTTCCAATCACTATTAATTTCTAATTCATTATCACATGACAATAATATTAACAATAATATGTAAAGTATCTTTTTCATAGAGCAAATATATAATTTTTGTAGATTTGAACTAAACCATAAAAGAAATAATGAATTTATTTAAACTTTTATTAACATTTTTTATTTTTTATTTGTCTCATTCGCAAGATTCTATCGATAGTGATTTTAATCAAATGATTTTTAAAGAAGATTTTAATATACAAAATGATATATTTCCCACTGAATCATCAAATGATAATTTTTTTGGTATTGTAAACGGAGAATATTTCATTAATAGATCCACAAATAGTCCATATAGTATAATGATAGATTGGAAGAATGACTTGATTGACTTTGAATTCTCCTCATCTATTAAAATATCACCAGAAAAAACAAATCAAGCTCAAAGTGTCGGTATTATACTTAAATATAACCCAAATAGTCAAGAAGGTTTAATTTTCGAAATTAATAATTCAAAAAAATACAGACTTACACACATTACAAAAGATGGCAATAAATATTTATCCATCGGAAAAGATGGATGGGTAAAATCAAACCATATATATAAAAATGGTGAAAAAAATACAATCACAATAAAAACTAAAAAAAATAGATATAATATTTTTATTAATGGCCAAAATATACTAAACACTAATCTTAGTAATAGAGCTAGTCAATTAACATTTGGAAGATTTGGGATTTATTTATCCTCATTTACAAAAGCCAAAATTTCACATATATACATTTCCACCTTAGAATCATACAATGGAAAAAATAAAATATTTAATCTAAGTCAAGATAAAATTAAAAAATTACTGAATGACAATGAACAACTAAAAAAAACAATTAAGAAAAATACAAATCAAAAAATTAAAGAACTAGAAAGCGCTATAAATATCCTTGAACTTGAATTAAAGTACACAAATCAATTAAATGATTCTCTCAAAAAAGAAAATGAAAAATTTCAATCATTTAAAGACTTGATTAATGGTAATGAAAACTTCTTATATACATTATCTAAAGACCTTAAAAATCAAATTGAAAAAAACCACACACTTAAATTAAACAACAAAAAACTTCAAGACTCTATAGTTAACTTAATTGAAAATCAGGAATTATTTAAATTAGAATATTTGAAAATATTAGACTCACTAATTGAAAGTGAAAGCATAAGCGATACAATTGAAAAATAAATTAATAATGAAAAAAGATTATGCAAAAGTAACAACACATACTCTTCATGAAATGAAGCAAAATGGAGAAAAAATATCTATGCTTACAGCTTATGATTATTCATTTGCTAAATTAATAGATGGAGCAAATATCGATATTATATTAGTTGGTGATTCTGCCTCAAATGTTATGGCTGGACATGAAACAACACTACCCATCACATTGGATGAAATGATTTATCATGCAAAATCTGTCATCAAAGGTGTAACTAGATCATTAGTTGTAGTGGATTTACCATTTGGCTCATATCAAGGAAACTCAAAAAAAGCATTAGAATCGTCTATAAAAATCATGAAAGAATCTGGAGCGCATGCAGTTAAATTAGAAGGTGGGAGCGAAGTAGAAGATTCAATAAAAAGAATTATAGATGCAGGTGTACCAGTAATGGGCCACTTAGGTCTTACACCACAGTCAATATATAAATTTGGTACTTATAGTGTAAGAGGAAAAGAAAAAGCTGAAATTAAAAAAATTAAATCCGATATACTAAAATTACAAAATGCAGGATGTTTTGCAGTTGTACTTGAAAAAATACCTTCATTATTAGCTAAAGAATTAACAGAATTAGTCAATATTCCAATTATTGGAATTGGTGCTGGGGTAAATGTAGATGGACAAGTTTTAGTTATGCATGATATGCTTGGAATAAATTCAAACTTTAACCCCAGATTTCTCAGAAGATATGCTAACATATCAGAAATTGTTCATAAAGCAGTGAGTAATTATATACATGATGTGAAAAATGAAAAATTCCCTAATTCTTCAGAAGAATACAAATAAAATAATCACTCATTATTTAAATAACATATATTCCAAAATCTTATATGAGGATAACCATGTAATAATAGTTAATAAAGATTCGAAAATTCCTGTTCAAGGAGACAAAACTCAAGACATTACATTAATTGATATATTCAAATTATATATTCAAAAAAAATATAATAAGCCAGGGAATGTATTTTTAGGTCTGCCACATAGAATAGATAGACCCAGTAGTGGCATTATTGTCTTATGTAAGACTAGTAAATCTTTATCAAGAATCACATCTCTATTTCGAGAAAAAAAAATTTATAAAACATATCATGTTTATTTGCACAAACAAATAATAAACTATCCAAATAAACTTATACATTTTCTAAAAAAAAACAAACAAATGAATAAATCATTTGTTAAGAATAAACAAACTCCTGGATATTTAAAAGCGGAATTAAGCTATAAATTAATTGAATCAAATCAGAATAACTATATATATGAAGTAAAATTAATAACAGGTAGACACCATCAAATAAGAGCTCAACTATCTCATATTGGTTCACCAATAAAAGGAGACTTAAAATATGGAGCAAAAAAACCAAATATTGACAGAAGTATTTGTCTACACGCACATAAAATAGAATTTATCCACCCAATTCAAAACAAGAATATAATTATTACTTCACCAAGACCTAATAAAGAATTTTGGAAGATATAAAATTATGCTGAGTCAACATCAATTAAGATAGATACTGATTTAAATCTTGAAAAAGATAAAATATGTTTCTTACAAGAAATTAAAATATCTGACATTTTGTTTAAAGAGTATTTTTTATTCATCTTAATATATATAGACTTAAAATAGGAATCTGACAATTTAGATTTTATAGGATATTCTGGCCCTAAGAATTTAACTTGAAACTTATCACTTAGTACTTTTGCATATAATAAAGATGATTGATCTAAAATGGATTTGCTCCTACATTTAAATTGTATACAAATCAACCTGGAAAATGGTGGATAATAATATTTTTTTCTTGATAATAATTCTGATTCAAAAAAAGAAGTGTAATTATTTTGTTCTATATGTTCAAAAACCTTATGATTAACATCAAAAGATTGAATTACTACTTCACCTTGATCCACTCTTCCTGAGCGACCAGCAACTTGGCTAAGTAGTTGAAATGCCCTCTCATTACATCTAAATTCTGGATAATAAAAAAGACTATCAGTATTTAAAACACATACTAATCCTAGATTTTCAAAATCCAGACCCTTAGATAGCATTTGAGTACCAATTAAAATATCAATTTCTCTATTTTCAAATGCAGTAATAATATTATGATATTCGCCATCAACACGGGTTGAATCAAAATCCATTCTTCTAATTGTTTTAGTACTAAAATATTTAGACAATATATGCTCTATTTTTTCTGTTCCAAACCCCATTAATCGAATATTATTAGAGCCACACGACTTACAAATCACTTCAACCTTTTTTACATAGGAACAATAATGACATTTTAATTTATTTAAACCTTTGTGATATGTTAATGAAACGTCACAATGAATACATTTAGTAACATGGCCACAATTAAAACAAGATTGATATGAATTATACCCCCTCCTATTAACAAACAATATTACTTGTTTTTTATTAATTAAAGTTGACTTAATTTTATTAAAACACTCTTTACTTAAAAATCCATCAATTAAATTATCTTTTCTTATCAAAGACATATCAATAAAATGAATAATAGGCATTTTAACACCACCAAATCTACTTTTCAATTCACATAAAATATATTTACCGATTTGTGTATTATAATAACTTTCAATAGAAGGTGTTGCAGAACCAATAATAATATTAATTTTTAATAATTTTGATAAATATATAGCCGAATCACGTGCATTATAAAATGGAGGCTTAATGGATTGCTTATAAGAATGGTCGTGCTCCTCATCAACAATAATCAAGCCTAAATTGTTAAATGGTAAGAATAATGAAGACCTAGTACCTAAAACTATTAAATTATCAGTCTCTGAAACAACTCTATTCCATATATCTTTTTTACTTTTTAGTGAAATTGAGGAATGATAAACAATAACTCTATCATTAAAAGAGTCTTTTAATCTAGTAAAAATTTGATTAGTAAGAGCAATTTCAGGAAGCATATATAATACAGACTTGCCTGATTTAAGTGATTTATATATTAGATGTTTATATATCTCTGTTTTCCCACTACCAGTTACACCATGAAGTAAAACTGGCTTCTGAGTTTCATTAAAATTATGAATAATTTTCCTATAAACTTTTAATTGTAAAGAACTTAGCTTATTCAAATATATCTTATTAGAAATCTTAATATTTTCTTTATTACAAATTTTAATAATATTCTTTTTAAGAAGTTCATTAAATATTTTATTATTAAAACCATTCTTCCTTACATCACGAACTAAATGATATTTATTTTTTACAGCAAAAAAAAATAATAGGAATTTTTCTTGCACGGGCGACTTTCTACTTTGATTTAATTGGCTAATTGCACTCTCTAAGTTATATCTACTATTAAGCATAAAATAATTAATGGTATTTTTTTTAATAATATGCTTCTTTCGATAATCAATAAAGATTGCACTATTTAATACTCCACCTAAAGGAAAACAATAGTAATTTGACAACCATTTATAAAACTTAAGATAGTTTGGTGAAAAAAAAACATCAGATTCTAGTACTGAGTCAATACATTTTAAATTATTTATTTCTGGAGTATTTGAAAACACCTTAAAGACAATGCCTATAATTTTTTTTCTTCTCAAAGACACTAAAACTCGGCTACCAACTTTTATTTTATCACTATATTGTATTGGAACTTGATATGTGAATAGATCATTAATTAATAATGGAACAGCGACATCAACAAAAACTTCTTTATTATATTGCATGAGTATATAGCTATTAAATTATGGAAAATTGGTATAAAACATGGTTCAACACAAAATACTACCACATATTATATAAAAATAGAGATTATTTTGAAGCCTCCTATTTTATAGACAACTTATTACAAATAATTAAACCAAAAAAAGATAACATATTTCTTGATCTAGCATGCGGTTCTGGAAGACACGCAATATATTTAAATAAAAAGGGATTTTGTGTAGATGGGATAGATTTATCTAAAAAAAGTCTTGCATTAGCAAAAAAATATCAAAATGAAACACTAAATTTTTATCATCAAGACATGAGATTATTTAAAAAATATAATCATTATGATATGGTATTAAATTTATTTACAAGCATAGGATATTTCAAAAATAAAATTGATAATCAAACTGTATTTATAAACATAGACCATTCTCTAAAAAATAATGGTTACTTTATTATTGATTTTTTAAATAGCTTACAAGTAATTAGAAGTTTTGAAAATAAAGAAGAAATTAAAGTCATTCAAGGAATAAAATTTAATATTAAAAAATATTACAATAATGATTTTATTTTTAAAAAAATTTGTATCACGGATAAAAAAAATAAATTTACTTTTACAGAAAAAGTACAATTATTAAAAAAGGAAGATTTTATAAAATTCGCTGCTAAAACCAACCTTAAAGCCGTTAACGTATTCGGAAATTATAAACTTGAAAAGTTTAATAAAGATTCTAATAGACTAATAATGATATTTAAAAAACAAATACAATGATTTCAATACAAGACTTTTTATCTATAGAAATATTACCACCTAATTCAATGCATTCATTTTGTTATTTTTTTCTTGTAGTTATCATTGGCTTAATATTTAGAAAATATATTGCAAAAAGGTGTATCCAGTATATTTTTAAAATAATTAACACCAAAAATAATTCAACTGCTGAATTCACTAAAAATCTTCACACACCAATTAATAATATTATTGTTTTAATAATACTTTATGTTGCTTTTTTACAGATACACTATCCAGAATCATGGAATTTAGTTGATGACAACCAATTTGGTCTTAAAATGATTCTCCAAAAAGGTTTTTTATTGTTAATAATAGCGGTCATTATTCAATTATTTTTAAGAACTACAGACTACTTAGAATTAAAACTTAAGAAAAAAGCTGAAAAAAGTAAATCAAAACTAGATGACCAACTTATTCCATTTGCAATAGATTCAATTAAAATTATTATTATAATTATCGGGTTATTTACTATACTAAGTAATATTTTTAATATCAATATTACTGCTATAGCTGCAGGACTTGGTGTAGGTGGAATTGCTATTGCTATGGCCTCAAAGGAGAGTTTAGAAAATCTAATTGGTTCTTTTACAATTTTTTTAGATAGACCTTTTACAGTCGGGGATATAGTAAATATTGGACATATCACTGGAGTGGTTGAAAAAGTTGGATTTAGAAGTACAAGAATAAGAACATTTGATAAAAGCCTAGTTACTGTTCCAAATAAAAAAATGGTGGATGCAGAACTAGATAATTTAGGACTACGGCCAGTTAGAAGAGCCAAATTCACTATTGGATTAACTTATGAAACATCAGAAGAACAAATAAAAAAAATAGTTTTTGATATACAAAACTTAATTGATAATCATAAAAACACGAATGATGAAGGCCGAGTAAGATTTATGGCATTTGGAGATAGCTCACTTGATATTATGATTCTATTTTATGTTGACTCTTCCAATTGGGATGATTTTATAAACACAAGACAGGATATAAATTATCAAATTATGTCAATAATAAAAAAACATAATAGTGATTTTGCCTTCCCTTCAAGAACTATATTCATGCACAACAATTCTACTAATGAAAAAAAATAATTTAATTAAAATCAAATATATTAGTAGTATTGATACCCATTTAATCAGAAAAGAAGTATTGTGGCCTCATATTAATAATGGAAATTATTCTCTTAATATTGATAATAACAAAGCAACCTTTCATCTAGGAACATTTGTCAATAATAATTTAGTAAGCATAGGTACATTCTTACCTGAATTGAATAGTCATTTTTCTAAAAATAATCAATATAGACTGAGGGCAATGGCTACAAAAAAAGAATATACTGGTAAGGGATATGGAAGAAAATTATTCTTACACGCAATCAATATTCTAATTAGAAATAAAGTGGAATTATTATGGTGTGATGCAAGAATAGAAGCAATTCCTTTTTATAAAAAACTGGATATGAAAAGTCTAAATAAAACATATGAAATTAAAAATATAGGACCTCATCAAACAATGTATATAAAATTATTATCGTGAAAATTATATCAACTAAAATAAAAGACGTATTAATCATAAAGCAAAACACCTTTTATGATGAAAGAGGTGAGTTTTTTGAAAGTTGGAATAAACAATTATTTAATCAACATAGACTTAATATTAATTTTTCTCAAGACAACATATCAATTTCTAAGAAAAATGTCATAAGAGGACTACATTTTCAAGAAGATCCATATCAACAATTAAAGCTTGTTAGGGTCTTAAACGGTTCTGGAACTGATGTTATTGTAGATTTAAGAAAAGGATCAGAAACTTTTGGACAACATATTTGCATAGAGTTATCAATTAGTAATAAAATTATGATTCTTGTCCCAAAAGGATGCGCTCATGGATTTGCTTCGCATGAAAACAATACTATTCTTTCTTATAAATGTGAAGGAGCATATAATCCTCAATATGAAAAAACAATTATATGGAATGATCAACATTTAAATATAGAGTGGAAATTAAAAAATCCTATTTTATCAAAAAAAGACCTAAATGGAATCAGTTTTGAACAATATCAAAGTCAAATTATTTAAATGATAAAAAAAACAACAGTCTTATTTCTAATATTTATTTTTAATATAAACCTATACGGACAATTTGAACAGGATAGACATAAATATAAAGTTTACTCTATTAATAAACCTAAAGACCTAAATTTTGCAAATGAACCAACTCCAATTACAAATTACGATATTTATGAAAGGTTTGATAAAGAAATATTAATAAATACATATTGGCAATCTCGGACAATTTTATTAATAAAACGATCCATAAAATACTTCCCTATTATAGAAGAAATTCTTAATAAGAATAATATACCAAATGATTTTAAATTTTTAGCATTAGCTGAAAGTGGCTTAGAAAATGTAACATCACCCTCTGGAGCTAAAGGATTCTGGCAATTTTTAAAAAATACAGGAATAGAGTATGGTTTAGAAATAAGTAATGAGATAGATGAACGCCTTCATATTCAAAAAGCAACCCAGGCAGCATGCGAATATATAAATAAAGCATACTCTGAGCTAGGTAGTTGGACACTTGCTGCTGCTGCATATAACATGGGTATACATGGTCTAAAAAATCAAATAGAAAAGCAAAAAACCAATAATTATTATGACTTATTACTGAATGAGGAAACATCAAGATATATTTTTAGAATAATTGCGTTGAAAGAAATTGTGAATAATCAAAATAATTACGGCTTTTATATTAATCCTAATGACAATTACTTAACTATTAAGTACATTCAAGTATTAGTAGATTCCAGCATTATGAATATTGCAAATTTTGCATTAAACATGGGTCTTAACTATAAAATAATTAAACAATCCAACCCCTGGATTTTAAAAAACAAAATATCTAATAAAAACAAAAAAGAATACCAATTAAATATTCCTAAAAAGGA
>MDTG01306557.1_pt1 | contig 10756 bp, 12 predicted proteins | sample 811421 | NCBI WGS metagenome assembly MDTG01 (sample SAMN05326645, study PRJNA326480) | marine metagenome | isolation source: seawater | place: Pacific Ocean: South East | collected 2011
AAAGAACACAATAACTGTCTTTAACAATCCAACGATTCCACCTAACCAACCGTTTACATTTGATAAAGCTGATTTCATTGTCATTCTCCTTAACTTATTTATGTTAATCTAAAAGACTCAATTAGCTCTTAGATTTAAACTCCCATATGAGAGTTTAAGTAAAACATAATAATCGTTTATTATGTCTTACCAGCCAATAACTTATAAAAAATAATGTATTCATGTCAATATTTTATTTAAAGTATTACTTTAAGTGTATTTATAGTAATTATTTTAGTTATTATATTAGAATTTATTTATAGAGAGTTATTTTTTTGTTTTAAATTAAGATGTTATTAAAAATTAAATATTCAAAAAACATGAAAGTTATTTGTGCTGGTTGGGGAAGAACAGGTACTAGAAGCCTTAAATATGCACTTGAACATTTAACTTCACTACCTTCTTATCATATGCAAAATATTTTATTAAATAAGAAGGATGCAACATTATGGCATAATTTAATTTTTGATAAATCCAATAATACTCAATTTAATTGGGAAAGAATTTTTAAAGGTTATGGAGCATGTTTAGATTTTCCTAGTTGTAATTATTACAAAGAGTTAATGGACTTTTATCCTGATGCTAAAGTAATTTTGACAATTAGGGATGATGAAAGTTGGATAAAAAGTTGGAATGTACTTAATAGACAAGTATTAGATAGTTTTACTTTTAGATTTTTGGCTAAAGTTCCCTTTACTTCATTTAAATTACAAAAAGATATTCATAATGAGATGATTCTTGGTAAAGATGGTGCTTTTAAAGGAGCTGCGACAGATCAAGAATTAAAACAAAAATTCAATGAATGGAACCAGTCTGTTATTGATTATGTTCCAAAGGATAGACTCTTAGTGTACCAAGTTAAAGATGGGTGGGGTCCAATATGTAAATTTTTAAATAAACCTAACCCAGGAACTCCATTTTTTTATAAGAACAAAACAAAAAATATGGGACATATGTCTAGATTTATAAATTTTATATTTATATTAATCATAATATTATCAATAGTTATGATAATATCTTCTTTTTTCTTCGGAATCAAATATTTTGTATAATATTTACTATAAGTGAATTAAAATTTTTTTTAGACTTATTAGCATTTAATAATACATCTTCATGTTTTATTTTATTTTGTACAAGTCCTGCTCCATAATTTGTTAGGCAAGATATTATTATGGGTTCTATTTTTAGTTTTTTACACATTAAGTATTCAGGGAATGTTGACATACCAACTGCATCTCCTCCCAATCTTATAATTTCTTTTATTTCTGCCTCTGTTTCATATGTAGGTCCAATAGTGTACGTATAACAGCCCTTATAAATTTTATAATTATTTTTCAACTTATTATTGAGGTTATAATATTTGGGTTTATTAGAATTTATAAATGAAAAATCTAAAAATTTTTCAACTAGCATAAAGCCACCTAAATCCCAATCTGTTCTTAAGCATCCACATGAATTAGTTATAATTATTTTTTTGGGTTTAAAGTAGTTAAATACTTTTATTATAATTCCAACATCATCAATTGAATGACCTTCATAGTAATGGAATCTCCCCTTTGCACATAAAACTGGTTTATTATTGAGATATCCAAAAACAAACTGACCAATATGTCCCTCTACTTTTGTTTTAGGAAAACCTGAAATATCACTATAGTCTAATATTTTTATGTTTTGCAGTTTTTCTATAAAATTATCTAGACCAGAACCCAGCACTATGCATGTATCAGGTGTTTCATCTATTATAGAATTAATTTGATTTATTATATTATTCATTTAATGTTGCTAGTTGTCCACAGGCAGCATCAATATCTTGCCCCTTGCTCCATCTTATTAATACTTGATAATTACTATTAATTTTGTTTAATTGATTAACAAATTTATCAATTTTGCTTGATCTTTTATAATTTTCTTTAGTCTCATTATATGGTATAATATTAATTTTACAATTAAAATTTTTCAAAAGTTGCGAAAGTTCTATTGCATTTTTTTCACTATCATTTACACCTTCAATTAGTACATATTCAAACATTATTGGCCTATACTTTTTAAATTTATATTGTTTTAATGTAAATAAAATTTCTTCAATTGGCCATTTTTTATTTATTGGAATTAATTTAGTTCTATCATTATTGTTTGATGCATTTAATGATATTGCTAGTTTATATTTATGTTTTTCAATTATGAATTGTTTAATTTTGGTTAAAATTCCAGAAGTAGAAATAGTTATTTTTTTACTACTTAAATTAAATCCTATGGAATCGTTCATGATTTCACAGGATTTAATAACATTTTTATAATTTAAAAATGGTTCACCCATACCCATAAAAACTATATTTGTAATTGGTTTAGCCCTTTCATTGAAAATAATAATTAGCTGTTCAAGAATTTCTCCACAATCTAAATTTCTTATAAATCCCATTTTTGCAGTAGCACAAAAATCACAATTAACACTACATCCTATTTGTGATGAAATACAAAGCGTATGTCTTCCCTTTTCGATCATACTCACAGATTCAATTAATTTATCATCTAATGTTCTAAATAAGTATTTAATAGTATCTTCATTATTAGATTTGAATTTTTTTTCTATTTTTAGAAGATTCAAGTTATAATTATTTAAAATAATTTTTTTAAATTTTTCAGGAACATTGGTCATTTTTTTAGTATCTAATATTTTTTTTTGATACATCCACTTGTATAATTGTTCTCCATGAAATTTTGGAAGATTATTATCTGTACAAACACTTGAAAGTTCTATTATATTTTTACCTATTAGGTTTAATTTTTCCATTAATTAGTTATATTTTATTTAATAAAATATTTTGTTAAATATATTAAATTTTAGACTCATAATAATAAATAAAGAATAAGGGTCATTATGGATAATATAAAATCTCTAGAAAATCTTACAAAGGATAAGGAAAATTTTTATAATGAATTATCAAAAATAATAATAGGTCAAAAAGATGTTATAGATCATATTTTTATAGCTATTTTATGTAAGGGTCATGTCCTTTTAGAGGGAGTCCCTGGTCTTGGAAAAACTTTAATAATTAAAACAATCGCAGATATTTTAGATTTGAATTTTAGTAGAATTCAATTTACTCCAGATTTAATGCCTTCTGATATAACGGGTTCTGAAATTATATCTCAAGAAGCCAAAACAGGAAATAGATCTTTTAAATTTATTAAAGGGCCTATCTTTTCTAATATTATCCTTGCAGATGAAATTAATAGAACTCCACCTAAAACCCAATCAGCATTACTAGAAGCTATGCAAGAAAATAAGGTCACGATTGGTGGGAAAACACATGATATTGAATCACCTCTTTTTGTGATGGCTACGCAAAATCCAATTGAGCAAGAAGGAACTTATCCATTACCAGAAGCTCAGCTTGATCGGTTTATGTTTAATGTAATAATAAATTATCCATCATTTAATGAAGAGCTAGATATTGTTAAAAATAATACTTCAAATACTAAAATAGATTTTAATAAGGTTATAAGTAAAGATAATTTATTAGATTATCAAAATTTAGTTCTTAATATTCCAATTTCAGAAAACCTAATTAATTTTGCTGTAAGCTTTGTTCATAGCACTAGACCTAATCATGAAAATTCTGAATTGTTAACTAGGAAGTATATTAATTGGGGGGCTGGGCCAAGAGCAAGCTCTTATCTTGTTATGGCAGCAAAGGCTAAGGCCGCTATGTGTAATAAGCCTAGTCCTGATATGGATGATATGATATCAGTAGTCAAACCTGTTTTAAGGCATCGTATAATACCAAACTTTAATGCAGAGGCAGAGGGTATTAAATCTGATAATATTCTAGATGATTTACTTAAATCAGTTAAATAATATTTTATGAATCAACAATATCATGAATATTTGTCTCCTTCAATTATTAAAAAAATAGATAATATTTCTTTAAGGGCAAAACTTGTAGTCGAAGGCTTTATTATAGGTCTTCACAAGAGCCCATATCATGGTTTTTCTGTTGAGTTTTCAGAACATAGGCCTTACGGATTTGGTGATGAAATCAGGCACATTGATTGGAAATTATTAGCAAAAACTGATAAGCTTTATATCAAGCAATTTGAAGAAGAAACTAATCTTAAAAGTTATATTATCCTTGATAAAAGTGCATCCATGGATTTTAGTTCAAAAAATAATATATCTAAATTTGAATATGCAAAGACCTTAAGTGCTTCATTAAGTTATTTAATGATTAGACAACAAGATTCTATTGGATTAACTACTTTTGATGATAAAATTAATAAATCTATATCTCCTAAATCTAAGGTTAGTCATTTAAATAATTTATTAAATGTATTACATGTTTCTAAAGTTGGCGGGGAAACTGAAATTTCTCCAATCTTACATTCGTTGGCAGAATCTATAAAAAAAAGAGGATTAATTATTTTGGTCTCAGATTTATTAGATAGTCCAGATGAAGTAATAAGAGGTCTAAGACACTTTAGGTATAGGGGACATGAAGTTATTATTTTTCATATTCTAGATTCCCAAGAAATTAATTTTGATTTTAGTGAAATGATTAATTTTATAGATTCTGAAAACAGTGAAAGTATTAAAACTGATCCTCGCCATATAAAATTAGATTATATAAAAGCTGTATCAGATTTTTGTGAAACATATCGTTATGAATGTAATAAAAATAATATTGACTATATTCAAATTAATACTTCTGATTCTTTAGATAAGTCTTTAATTGAGTATTTAATTAAACGTTCAAAATTAATTTAATAATTTAAATTTCTAATAATGTTGGAATAATCGTATCATCTATTTTCCGAATATTTTTTCTCATCTTCCTTTTAAGTTCTTTAGTCATGGGATTTGAATTTTCATCATAATCTAATGATAGTCTATAGTAGTCTTTTGCAGATGAGTATAGCTCTTTAATTTCATCACATTGTTTAATATATTGATTTGTAAATTCTTTTGAATGATTTTCTACATCTCCCATATATTCTATTATTTCATTATATTTTACATCAGCATTATGGTTAAAGCATGCAGCTAAATTAAATGCAAATTCTGATAGTAAATTCATTGGTGTAGAGATATCTTGTTCAAGATTAAGAAATAATTTTTCTCCAAAAAGAAGAGCATTATAGCAATCATCATTATCCATATAAAGAAGAAAAAGATTGTATTTTTGAGATAATGTTAATTGATCTTGATTTAGAGTATTGTAGATATCAAATGCACCTGCAATATTTTTTTGATTCCTTAAAAACATAATTTTCATTAATTTAAATTCAATCACCTCATTGGGCTCACTTGTAGTGTTAATGGCTTCATCTATATATTTAAAGCTCATATCTATATTTTCTAAATTGTAATAAATTAAAGCTATTGTACTATAGCATTGTCCTTTTAATCCTGGATCAAAAACACTTGCCATTTCCAAATATTCTATTGCTTTTATATTTTCGCCTTTTTGCTCTGCTTCAACTCCATAATTAAACCAGTCTGTACCATATAATGATATAGCATCATGAACTGTTTTAATGAAAATTTGATTTTTACCTGAGCCAATTCTAAATGGTTTTTCAAGTCTACTATCTTCTAATTCTAAAGATTTCAAAAACATTCTACCAGCTTCTTCAATACGTTTTTGAGGTCTGTAAATAAATCTTCCAATATAATAAGGTATATAGCTGTTTTCAGGCTCTTTATCCATTGCAAGAAGACCAAATTCTTCTCCTTTTTCAAGGTTTTTCTCAACTTTAACATATGTTTTACATGAATTGAACTCCATACTCCTTGGATATAAAGCTCCGATTAAAAGTAATATGCTTATTAGATAACATTTTTTGTTCATTTTTAATTTCCTATATTTAGACAATAAAAGATTTACTTGTTATTAAATTTAGTGTTTTTTTATTAAATTGAGTAATGGATTTTTTATTAAAGATATGGTCTCTATTAATTGAAATAGCTCCCTTTTTATTATTTGGATTTTTATTTTCTGGTATTTTATCTGTTTTATTATCAGTCGAAACAGTAACTAAATATTTAGGAGGCCATAATTTTAAATCAATTTTTTTAGCTTCATTATTCGGCATTCCTCTTCCATTGTGTTCATGTGGAGTTATCCCGGTCTTCAGTTATTTAAAAAAGCATGGAGCAAGCAAGGCTTCAACTACTTCTTTTCTGATTTCAACGCCTCAGACAGGAGTTGATAGTATATTAGTGACATATGGTCTTTTAGGCCCTATATTTGCTATATATAGACCGATTGTAGCATTTATTTCAGGTATTATTGGTGGCTTTTTTGTTTCTGTTATTGATAAAGATAATGATTTAGAAGGCAATTTACCAAATTGTAGTGATGATTGTTGTGATGAACAGGATAATATTTTATTTAGAGTTTTTGATTATGGTTTTATTAAGCTACCCCAGGATATTGCAGGGCCTTTAATCATAGGGATTATTACTGCGGCTTTAATTTTTTATTTTATTCCTCAGGATTATTTTAACGATATTGGCATAGGCCTTTTAGGAATGATTATTATGCTTTTTTTAGGACTGCCCAGTTATGTTTGTGCAACAGCTTCCATTCCAATTGCATTAGCCTTGCATCTAAAGGGCTTTTCAATGGGTTCATTGATGGTTTTCCTTATGAGTGGTCCAGCAACTAACATTGCAACAATATCTGTAGCGATTAAACAAATAGGCAAAAGGTCAACAATGATATATGTAGGAACAATTATGTTGTGCTCTATTGTATCTGGTTTATTATTTGATTTTATTTTTCCAGGCCTTACTGTAGAAGAAAGCCTTACTTCATCAAGGCATATGCTCCCTAGATGGATAGAGTTAATTTCAGGTTATACTTTGTTAATCATTCTTGCAAACTCTTTACGATTAAATTATTTTACTAAATCAAAAATTTTAGAAAATAGTGCTAACACAATTATTTTTATTAAAGGTATGACGTGTAATAATTGTATTGCTTCCATTAAAAAAACCATAAGTAAAATAGATGGAGTTGAAATTCTAAATATTGAGCTTAAGACTGGAAAGCTTGAAATAGATTCTTCAAAAGATAGTATTCAAAAAGTTAAAGCTGCAATTATTGATCTTGGATTTGAGGTTTCGGAATGATTTTTTTTAAAAAAGTAATATTGATAATCTCTTTTTTACTATCATTTTTATGGTCTCAGTGAGCGATGTGAGCTAATCCCTCTCTGCCAGTTGGTGGATCTGATACGGGTATAGGTTTAGAGGCTGGAGAAATTATGTTGTTTAGTAATTATGCTTTTCAATATTTTGATTGGTGGCATGATCAAATTATTGATGCTTATCAGCCTGGTACAGATATCCCCGAAGGCTTTGAACATAATGGTTTGTTTAAAAATAATATTTTAAATTTAGGCTTTACTATCGGGTTAAATGATTATTGGAATGCTACCCTTACTCAATCAATTAGTAAAAGATGTATGGTCTGGGATGGTCCAGTTGATAATGATGGGAATTCTCTTACTGTGCATCATAGAACTGAATGTAGTTCAACTGATTTTTATGATGGTGAAAATAGAATTGCATTTGGAGGAGTATTAGGTGATACTAGATTAAATTTTAGATATTTACTGTATAATCAAATGAAAGGTCCTGGTAGTAGGGTCTTTATTGGTATGGGTTTAGATATCCCTTCTAAGAATGTAATTACAGAATCGCCCTGGCTAAAGAGCGATCATGATGGAAATCCTTCTACTCCTTCTAGGTATACACCGCATAGGCATTTTTATTTAAGTGATGGAGCTTATAAGATTAATTTAGAATTGCAATTTTTCAAAAAGAGGATGCAGTTTCCTGTGTTTTGGGGCGGTACTTTTGCATTTAATTTTCCATTAAATGATAGTGAATATGGTTTTTCTCCATCAAGAAGATATCAGATTTCTTTGCTTGCAATGTCTAGTTCTAGATTATTTAAGAGTATAAGGTTAGGAAAGTTTTCTTTAGGTTCAATTGGACCAACTCTAACTATTGCTCATGCGGGGAGATCTCAATGGGAAGGCCAAGAAGAAACCCCTAACTCAAAATCTATTTTATATTTACCTGGTATCAATATTCTTATTAGTTCTGATAGTGGAGGTGGTTTAGGTATTAATATAGCTAGAGGGTTTGAACATTATATTAATGATAGCCAATCTGATATTAAAGAAAAAACAGATATTTATTCTATTTCCATTAATTATAGGACTGTATTAAGTCAGCGAATTGATTGGCTTTGGTAAGTTGTATTTTTAATTGTAAATTTTAGCATACTTCAAGGGGGAATTCGGTGTAAATCCGAAGCTGTCGCGCAACTGTGAATCTTTTTAGATAAGTCAGATACTCCTTAAAATCATTTTTTCGCGATAAGAGAAATGATTTCTTAATAAATATTATCGTTTAGGAGATTATAAAATGAGAGTAGTTTTATGTTTATTTGTATTAATGATTTTTTCTTGTGACCATGGAAGCAATTTAGGTTTTGAATCAGATAATATTATGTCTATTGACTATGGGGTTGGTGCCCCCTGTGGTGGCTCAGTTATGAGTTTTAATGGATATATATATAGAACTTATGATGGTGGTGCTGCTCCAATAGATGATTCAAATTTAGATTTTTTAATTGAAGAAAAAATTGGTAATTATAATTCTGATGGTATTATTTACCATTCAGAGGTTTTAAATGGCAACCTGTGGTTCTCTGTCGTGACTTACGACAATGATAATGATTTTGTGAAGGTTGTTAATTCGTCAGGTCAAGAGCTAGCAAGTTATGAGGTCGGCTTGTATCCTGGCGATTTTGCATCTTGGAACGACTATGCCTTTATTGCTAACGAAGGTAATTTTGGTAGTTCTAATGGTTCTATATCAATGATAGATGCATTTGGGTCGGTGATTAATTATGAGAATATTGGAGACGTTGTTCAGTCTATAGAAGTTTATGGTGACAAGCTAATAGTCTTAATTAACAATAGTCATAAGATTAAGATTTTTGATATTAATTCTACTGGATTACAGCTTCCTGGCATTGAAGTTGAAACAGGAAGTTCATCACCAAGAGAGATGGTTGTTTTTGATAATAAGGTTTACTTTACTAACTGGGACACCCAAGACATTAAGGTTTTTAATCTATATACCTATCAAATTGAGAATTCTGTATCAGTATTGTCGGGTCTTCCTGAGGATATAATTATTAATAATCAAAGCCTATATGTGACCATTCCTAATATAGAAAAGTATGATCAGAACTTAGGTTCTGAGGTTATTAAAATTAATATTAGTGATTTAAGTATTGAGGCAATTTACGATGTTGGATTGGGTCCGGAATTTTTAGCATTCTCAGATAATGGCGACTTATACATTTCTAGAAAGACTTATAGTCAAGATTGGTATACTACTTATCATGGGACTTCTAAGATAAATATGCCATAGGCGCCAATATGTCATCATATGCAGACAAATTGTCATAAAATATGTGAAAAAATGTTAGAAAGTTAAATTTTAGATCTATTTGGTATATGAATTGCATGCTTTATTAGTGAATTTAGTTTCAATTAAAAAAGGAGAAATATAATGACACTAATAAAATGGATAAATAGACCAACTTTAATAAATGAGGTAGATCATTGGCTTGATAGTTTATCAATTCATAAGCCTATTAATTTTTATAATAAAGGAATTAATGGAATCCCTCAATTTGAATTAAGAGAAATTGATGATAGCTATCAAGTTTTTGCAGAACTTCCAGGTATGAACAAAAAAAATCTTAATTTAGAAGTTGTAAATAAATCTTTAAAAATATCAGGTGAAAAATCTAAGTTAGATAATAATGATGAAAATTATTATTCTGGTTTAGCTCACGGTAAATTTGAAAGAATATTCAATCTTCCAGAAGATGTTTGTTTGAATCAAATTTCTGCAAAAATGAAGGATGGTATACTTGCTATATATATACCCAAAGTAAAGCCTTTGAAGCCTGAAATTAAAAAAATAGCGATTAAATAATAAATCAAAAAAATGGGGAGAATAGATTTCTCCCCATTTTTACATTATAAACATGCTTGGATCAAATTCTTTAGCCCAAGCTAAAATTCCACCTTTTAAATTATAAGTTTCTATAAAGTTATTTTGGTTTAAATATTCACAAACTTTTGCAGACCTTTGACCTGATTTACAGTATACTATAATTTGTTTTTTATTATTTAAACTATCAATTTTTGAAGGGATTTCATTCATTGGGATATGGATGGATTTATTGGAAATTGAAGAAACTAAAACTTCATTTTCAGTTCTAACATCTAATAGAATAAAATCTTGATTATTATCTAACATAGATTTTAATTCCTGTATACTTTTTTCTTTAATCATTATATATTTTTCAATATATAATTAATGAGACATTTTTTTCTTTTTCCAAAGAGGAACTTTAGCCTTAGCTAATTTTTTTTGTTCACTAGGCTTAAGATAGAAAGTTTTACTTTTAAAATCCTTCAAAATCCCAGCCTTTTCCCATTTTTTTTTGAACCTTCTTAAAGCTCTTTCAAATGGCTCATCATTTTTTACTTTTACACTTACCACTAGTATTAACTCCTTTATCTATTTACTAACTAATTTTTGTGGGCCCTCAGGGACTTGAACCCCGGACAAACGGATTATGAGTCCGCTGCTCTAACCAACTGAGCTAAGGGCCCT
>MDTG01114270.1_pt1 | contig 10755 bp, 9 predicted proteins | sample 811421 | NCBI WGS metagenome assembly MDTG01 (sample SAMN05326645, study PRJNA326480) | marine metagenome | isolation source: seawater | place: Pacific Ocean: South East | collected 2011
CTGCATATCAGGGGCTTCCCCCTCGATTGCCGTTCGCTCGACGACTTGGGAGAAATTGTCGTTTACCTCCTTCCCCGCAAGGCGCTCTTCAATTTCGTGTTTCAGGAAATCGAATACGATTCTTCTGTCCTCTATGAATAAGGGGTCAGCATAGAAAGACGCTCGATCCTTATCCGACATTACAGTCGAGTTGATAAAGGTTTCCTCGAACCGGATAAAAGTGTCCACTTCCTCCTCACTTAACTCGGTCTTCAGCAAGGTCGACGCATTCGCCAAGGTCAAAGTGGTCATGAAAAACGAATGGAGAGAGCTCTCGGCCCCAGCCAATCGCTCGAGCTCTGATCTGACGATCCCGTCGATAACAGGTATCCAGCGAGCGATGGCTCCCATTCCGAAACCCGGCTTAAGCTGCTTGCGCTTCGCACGGTGGACTTTTCCATCCAATTGGGTAACGTGCCGATCGCCCATGACCTCTCGAAACGGCTTAAGGGCTTCGTGGTAATTCCAAATATCGGGGTTCTTCCAAGCGGCGGCATTCGCCTCCAAACCGCCAATACAAACCCAGGGCTCGCCTCTGAACTCAACGCTGTAAATGGGTCCCAGCTTTTTGTAGGCTCCCAGATGATCGAACTGATCCAATCCAACAGGGGCTCCCTCCCCCTTCCCTGCGAAGTTAATTTCGTAGGAAGGCATGTTTTCGATCGCCCCGCTTTTCATCCTTTTGACTAGAGCATAGAACGTGCCGCTTGCCCGCATATCAGCTCTTGACCTGAATCACCGAGGAGAAAGCGTCGCTAGATGGATTTACCTTCAAGACAAGGCCAAGTTGGCCCGATTCTTGCGTTTCCGCAAGCCTGTGCCATGGTAAAGCTAAATATATTTTCCCTCCTTCGGATTACCCTCGTTATAGTATCCCTGGGCGGACTCGCCTCCCGCGCTGCTCCAAAACTGATTAACGGCCCGATGCCCGCGGCAAGTGCCATCAATGAAGTACTCGTTTGGGCCCAAACGTCCGAGCCGGCTACCGTTCACATCGAATATTGGCCGGAAGATGGCGACCCAAATCAGTCCTTTGTCTCGGCCCCGGTGGCAACCTCGCTGGAAACCGCGGGGGTCGCTAAGTTACGAGTTACGGAAGGAATTGAGCCAGGCCAACGCTATCGCTATCGGGTCTTAGTGGACGGCGTTCCTCAGGAGTTGTATTTTCGACAGGGGCACAGAGCCGGAGAAGAAATCCCGATGACTTTCCAGGCGAAACCCCGCTGGCGCTTCGTCCCCGGAGAACAAGCCCCTCACAGCATATTCGATTTTCGTATCGCCGCAGGAAGTTGTGCCTACATCAACGAAGAAGGCTACGATCGCGAAGGCGGGACGCCCTACGGAGATGCCTATCACATCTTCGAGTCGATTTACGATACGCAGCCAGATCTGATGCTTTGGCTCGGGGACGCGGTGTACTACCGGGAAAACGACTTCGAGAATCGCTCCGGCATGATCCACCGTTGGACGCATGACCGCTCGATCCCGGAGCTGCGGGCCCTCTTAACAAGTGCCCACCACTTCGCGGTATGGGACGACCATGACTACGGGCCAAACGACATCGGCAGCTCCTATCCTCAAAAGAGCGTCGCCAAGGAAATCTTCGATCTATTTTGGGGAAATCCAAGTTCTGGGATGCCAGAAACACCCGGAATCTTTACCTATTTCAACTGGGGGGACGCGAACTTCTACTTACTGGACAATCGAAGTTATCTCACTACCTCCGTCTCCAAGCCGGAAGCCTTCGGCAAGCCCAAAAGCATGCTGGGACGAGATCAAGCGGACTGGCTTATTGAACATCTGGCCTGGGCCCAAAGCCAAATGTCGGACGATGGCAAAAGCTACCCCGCCCGCTTCAATATCATTTGCGTCGGCAATCAAGTCTTGAGCGAAGACAGCAACCCCCATCACTATCGGAACTTCCCGGATGAATGGAATTACCTGATCGACCGAATCGTCGAGGAGGGAATCGATGGCGTGATCTTTCTAACTGGCGATGTACACCATGGGGAAGTAAACCGAATGGAATACATCGGACGAGGAAATCCTGGAGTTCCCGGAAAAGCCGGCAAACCAGGCGAGACCTACCTCTTTCACGAAATCACTTCATCTCCCTTGACCGCTGGAGCCTGGAGCGGTCCGGCAAAAAACGGCGCCCGCTACGATATATTCGACGAAGCGGAAGTAGACCGCGTCGGTCAACGCAACTTCGTCACGCTCGATTTCAAAGGTCCCCTCGACAATCGCCGATTAGAAATTCGCTATTTCGATTCCGATGGCAATTTGCTGAATCGGAAAGAAGGCGGAAGGATCGACGAAATAACCGATCGCTCCGTTCTATTCGCCAACGAGCTTAGAGCGCCTAGGCGGGCAAGCGGCCCAACCGATTGATTCGTGTCTCAACCAGCTTCTCCTACAATGTGCCAATGAACGCCCCTCGCTCTATAGCGGAATGGAAAGCCTTATCGGCCGAAAATCCAGAGAAATCCGCCGAGACCTATTGGTCCACTCTCCAGCAAATTCCCGAAGCCATTAGAACCACCATTTTCAGCTATACACCCGATCTACAGTATCTCAAGAAAGCCTTCTCTCGGTCAGTATCCAGCTCCAATCGCCCGCTCTCTGGAGTTCCTTACCTGCTAAAGGACCTATTCGATTTCCCAAATACGCCCACGACCGCCTCATCTGCCTTTCTGGAGGAGGTCCGACCGGGGCCTCATGAAGAATCCGCTGCGTCCATCGACCTCCGACGGCAAGGAGCAGTCTTTGGAGGGAAAACGCAGTTAAACGAGTTCGCCTATGGTCTCTCTGGAGAAAATCTTCACTACGGAAACTGTCCCCACCCCTTCCGGTCCAAGGCCCTCTCTGGCGGATCTAGCAGTGGGTCTGCCTGGGCCGTAGCCAAAGGCATAGCCCCCATCGCATTTGGCACCGATACCGGGGGATCCATTCGCGTTCCCGCAGCCTGGTGCGGTCTTTTCGGCTTTCGTTTTAATCCAAATGCTTGGTCTAGAAATGGGTGCTTCCCACTAGCCTCCAGTTTCGACACTGCGGGGTGGTTTTGTGCCCATGCCGAAGATTCCGTTGCCTCCTTTTCCGCCCTAATAACTCCGAAAAGCGAAACGCGGACGCTCAAAGGGCTGGACCTTACCGATAGAGATAGGCTTAAACATTCCGCCTTCAAAACCTGTTTATTGGATACGTTTTCAAAGCTTCGGGTCTCGAGCGACAAAGCCTTTTCAGACGCTTTCGAGAACGCGTCCCATCGAGCAGCCCGACATTTTACTGTGCTTCAAAGCAGCGAAGCGCTCGAAGCCCACACGGCCTGGATCGAAACGCGAAAGAATCAATACGACCCAGCGGTCTGGCAACGGATCGCCCGAGCAAAAGACTGGACGGACGAAGACCTCGTCGAGGCTCGCGAAGGCGAATCGAAAATCGAATCCTTTTTTCAAGCGGCGTTCCAGGAATACGACTTCATCACGCTTCCTGCAAGTTGGACCTCGGCCATTTCAGCTAGCGAGCACACGGATTCCTATCGCGGCGAGTTACTGGATCTGACCAGTCCAGGAAGCCTCGCTCGCCTTCCAATATTCACACTTCCCATACACGCCGAAAACAGAGCGTCCACCGGAATACAGATCCTTTACAAGGATCCGCTTTCAGATTTGCCCTTGCAGATCATCGAGGCCGCATCATAAGGCCCTCTGGAAAACCTCCACTTGCCCACCTCGCTTTACTCTCTCGTTGGAGCAGGTAGACAAGCCTTTTTCAATCGAAAATAGCGTCGGGCAAATATCCCGTAATCGTCGTCGTAGGAGTATTCACCAACTGGCTGACTTTCAAGTCCAGGACAACGGAGCAAGTCACATAGGCTTGCTGGCGCGTCAGGCCAACGCGCTCCTGCAAGTATCGTATCGCTCTTCTCACTACATTTTTGCACAACTCTCGAAGGTCCTCGCCAGATTCGATGAACGCATGAATCGGCTTCGCACTATAGCGGGGCGATACCAATTCTCCCGGAGTAATCAAGTACGGAGATTCTAACGGAGCGTCTTTAATTAGCTCCACTCCCAAAGTCACCTTCATCGGAGCTTCCATCCCATTTATGCTCACTTCCCCATCGCCTTGAGCCGCATGGCAGTCGCCGGCACACAATCCTGCTCCTGGAACGAAAACCGGCAAATACAGCGTCGATCCGGCCACCAAGTGCTTCACATCCATGTTGCCGCCGAAGGCGCCAGGAGGGCGAGTGCGAAACTCGCCCAGAGCTTCTCGCTGCACGCCGATGATGCCGCAAAAGGGATTCAGGTCCAAAGTGAGCCCTGGCATGGAGCACGTTTGCGTCTCACCCAATTCCCAGATCTGCAGAAAGACTTCGTCGAACTCGGTATCCAGCAAGCCCAAACCCGGAATGATGCTCGTCCACGCCCAATTTTCGTGCTCGTACTCGATGATATCTATCTTGAGGCGATCGCCCTTGCCCGCTCCCGCTACCTCAATCGGCCCAGTGAGACCATGAACCCTCATCTTGTCGGCATTTTCCCAATCAGTCGCTGTCGAGTCCTTCGATAGCTGCCCGTCGCTGGCGTCATTCATCTCAATGGTCACCGTATCGCCAGACTGGATGCTGAGCCTTGGCTCGTAACTGCGGTCCCAGCGGTTGTACGTAATCGATTTGTCTAGATAGTGGTCAGCCATGTGCGGTATCAGTTTCCGACCTTCGCCCAATTTCAGGACGGCAAGGTCGCTCGAGGCTTAAATCAAGCAGTCGGTCGAATCCGTCAGCTGGAACGTAGCACCGCTTCCAGTCGACGGATATAGTCTTCGAGATATTCCTTCGGATCCAGGGCGTTGGCGCGCTTTAATCGCGAAACCGCGCTCGCGTAATCCCTTAACGTCACCTCAACGCGAGCCAGGGCGACGAGTCCTTTGGACTCGAACCCTTTTACTTTCGAAGCACGCTCGTATTGGATCATGGCGTTCTCCAAGTCCTCCTTGCTCCGATAGTAATCACCCAGGCCTATCAAGGCTTTCCCATTGAGGGGGTCTTGGGCGACGATGGACTCCAAGATGCGGGCCGCTTCATCAACCCGACCCAAGGCGATCGAGGCTTCAGCCTTTAGATTCAAAATCATCAATTCTTCCTCTGGGGATATCGTCGCTCCCCCAGACTCTATTTCGTCCACGAGTTCAATCGCTTCGCTGTAGGCACTACGAGCTCCCAGACCTTCTGCCATCCTGATAAGCTTGCTGGCTTCCAAGTCGGAGAAACCAGCCGCTTTTCTATAGCGCTCTACAGCCAGTTGCGGCAGGTCCTCGTTCAAAAGCAGGTCCCCCAGCAAGGCCAGGCTTCGCGACGAGTCTTCACCCATCCTATCGAGGAGCTCCAAGTTGGCAATGGCCTTTCCGTACTCACCCTCTCCCATATAAGCATTGGCTTGCATCATCCAGAAATTGGCATTCGCCGGATTTTTCTCAATCATGTCATTAAGCATGCCAATCGCTTCTTGGACCAACCCAGTATCGAGTAGAGAATTCAACTTCCCGAGCAACCAGTCGTTGCTCTCAGGCTGAAAAAGCAATGCCTGCCGGTAGGAATCCAAAGCGAACGAAGCATCACCTGTATTCAAAAAGCAATACCCGAGCAAACCGTAGAGCGTTCCGTTGCCTCCACCTATTTCAATGGCTTCAACCAGCATGGGCTTAGCCTCAACGTAGTCTCCTTTTTGAACCAGAGCGTATCCGATATTCTGGTAGGCTCTGAAAAAGTTGGGGAAGCGTTCAATGGCTCTTCGGTAGTGCTCGATCGCTTTGTCCAGCTCACCTTCCTGCAAATACAAGCTTCCTATCGTGTAAATAATCGCCGCCGAGGTCTCGGGCGTAAGGGCCTCCTCCAGCAAGCGGATAGATTCGCTCGGATCCGTATTCATGAACTCCGCAACCGTCTCCAGAAGCTCCGCCTCCTCGGAAGTAATCTTCGGGTTGATCTCCATGTCGAAACCGTAGCTGCCAAGAAAACGCTTCCTGAATTCCGGGTTGCCCCATGAGTTTTCCGTTAGAGGATAAACCCCATCGGAGGCGCTGTGGACAGTAGGCGTGGCGACCCAAAGGGCTCCGAACGCTATCGAAAGACGTAGAACAGTATTTTTCATTTGAGCGTTTGAATTTAAAATCTAAATCCGATTGGAAAAATATAACGGGCTTTTACAGGATCCCCATTTTTTTTGGGAGCCGTCCAAATCCATTGTTCGGCCGCTTCAATCGCTGGCCCCTCTAGGGCTGGGTCAGAGGATTCGACGATTTCAAGCACGGTGGTCGAACCTTTCTCGTCGATCATTACCTCGAGACGTACGATTCCCGAACGTCGCTCCTTTTTAAATTGAATCGGCGGAATCATATTCACCCGCTTGATCGGATTGGGGCGTTCGTCCAGATCCTTAACGTCGAACAATTCCAGGTCGGCCAGGGCATTCGGCTGAGCCTCCAGCGAGCCAAAGCCTAGCCCCGCCGCTTGAGCATCTCCAATTCCTGGGTTCATCGCCATTTCCAGCTGAGCTAAATCGAGAGGTGGAGGCGGCTCTTGGAGTTCCGGCGGAGGCTCCTCCTGCTCCTCGGGTTCGGGAGGTTCCTCCATATCCGGCGGACTGGGAGGAGGCGGAGGCGATATATCGAACTCGCGATATTCGATCACTTCCTTGCCATCTCCCGAGAGCATTTGCGTAAAGGGAAGCAATACGTAAATCACTAGGATCGTGACGATCGCGTAGACGATTGCTCTAATGAAACCGATTCCCCGTTTCCTTGGCAGGTAGCCACTGGAAAACCTCGATTCTACTGGAGCCGCTTCACCCATCGAATCAATCAGTGGATACGTTTACCGACAAAGCCCCTGCCAGCTTCGCTTCATCAATAACGCGAATAAGTAATTCCGTCGTCACGGTCTTATCCGCCTGAACGATGACCGGCATCTTTTCTTTCTGAGACAATCGCTTGACGGTAGAACGTACGCCTGTCGGCCCGATTTCCCTGCCTCCGTACACGACTTTCCCATTAGCGGTTATCGCGATTAGGATACTGTTTTTTTCTAAATCTTGGGCAGAGGAAGCTTGGGGCTTATTCACCTCCACGCCAGTCTCCTCTACGAAAACCGTCGTAACGATAAAAAAGATCAACAGGATGAATACCATATCGATAAGAGGCGATATGTTGATTTCGTCGCTTCCCTCCTCAATACCAGAAAATCTACGTTTCACACTCATGGCGATTCGGGCACCCCTTTCTTTTCGACGCGCTTTAGAGTCATGATCTCTACCTTCGTAAAGAAGGCATCCATCTGACTGCACTTCCTTTTGGCGATGCTTAAGAGAACGTATCCAGGTATCGCTAGCACGAGGCCGGTCTGGGTTGTTATCAAGGCCTCTGAAATCCCTCCCGCAACCATATCTACCGTATTGCCTGCGGAACTGGACGCCAAGCCCCCGAACGTGCTCAACATACCTGTCACGGTCCCCAAAAGTCCCGTCAGCGGGGCGGTTCCAATCAAAATGGAAGCGAAAAGCAGTCTCCCATTCAAACGGCCAATATGCACGTTTCTAATTTCCGCCAAGCGGTCCCTTACGTCTTGCATCGAGCGGACTTCGTGCTGGGCGTATTGGAGAATATCGCCGACCGCTCCTTTCGCCTCGCTCGGCGAATCGATCCAGTGACCCCATTGATCAGGATCGCTGTCAGAATAGTTATTGGCATTTAAGTAGACCAGAATCTCGTATAGCGTGTAGTAAATAAGTGCCCCAAGAATCGCCAAAGGGATCATGAGAGCCCCTCCAGAGCTCCAAATACTGACGACCTCTTCTACGAATCCTGTCATTGCCTCAATTTCGAAGTGCTCAACTTAACTCGTCGATGCCTTGACCCCGTTGACAAAAGACATCGCAACCCTCTCCATACCACCCATAATGCTCCTCGCTTTGCGCGAGAGGAACGCGTGGAAAATCAGCGACGGAATTGCGACGACCAAGCCGAACTCCGTTGTAATCAAGGCCTCGGAAATACCGCCTGACAAGGACTTCGCATCCCCCGTACCAAAAATCGTGATCAGCTTGAACGTGTTTATCATACCGGTCACCGTACCGAGCAGCCCGAGTAAGGGAGCAGTGGCAGCAGTCACCGCGATAATGGATAATAGGCGCTCGATCTTCGGTTGCGTGGATATCATCTTCTCGAGAAGTATCTCTTCCAGAAGCTCCTTTGGCTCGGCATGATTAGCTACTCCCACCACAATCATCTCACCCGCAGGTCCAGGCATCCGACGCGCTTCATGCTTGGCTCCTGCGAGATCGCCGGAACGAATCAATTTGATTACCTTACTCAAGGAATCCCCCGTCAGCCCTTTGTGGCCCATCAGTTCGAACAGCTTGTAAAAGGAAACCGCCAGAGACACGAACGCGAATCCCAGTATTGGGAAAACCCATACCCCTCCTTTAAGGATATGCTCGATCGCCGTCTCATCGGTCGAAGCGATGGCGATAGCCTTTCCGAGCGTAGGATCCAAAGGCAGGGATCCTTCTCCACTGGAAGCGACCTCCGAAATCTCAACGCTCTCGCCCTCGATGGGCAAGGCACTCGCTTCACCAGACTTGGCCGCCAAGTTCAGTCCGCTCATGCTAGAACTCCCGCTGGAGAAGTAGGAGACAGGACCGAAAAGCACGAAAGAACCCGCTTCGAGAGCACCAGAGTTCACCACCGCTTCGCCTTCGAAAATCTGTCCGCCTATAATCGACTCGACACGGTCCATTCCCAGCTCGACCGCCGAAATCTGCCTAGAGATCACCGCCTCGTAAGACAGACTCGGGTCATCCACCGCCAGTAGGGTTTCATCGATTGCATCCTGATATAGCACCCTCTCTGCCGCATCCGCCCGAGACTCGATATTAGTCACATATTCCGTCATAAGGCTAACAAGATAATCCACCTCGTCTTTGCGCTGTTTGGTGTTATTCTCCAAGGACGAGATGTCAAATCCCTTGGCGTCCCTCGTTCGTGACACCTTCTCAAACGTTTGTCGCAATTCTCTAACCTCCAGACTCAGCCGATTCAAATCCTTTGATAGCGGCGCTTTTTCGTCTGCAACCCTTTTTCGCAATTCAGCTAGTTCCTTAATCGAACTGTCAAGAGACGCCTCCAAGGAATCGACGGCCGAATCAAAGGCCCCCAATACGGGAATGGCGAGAATAGACAGACAAGCTAAGAATGAAATTATACCTCTCATAAAAACACCAACCCTCATGTTACTTAATCTTCACTGGGAGCGTGACGAACTCCGCCTGAACTTCCCCCGCGTACACCGCAAACAGCGCGGAAATCTCTTTTTCACTTTCCGGAGTCTCCTCCCAAACCCAACCCTCGTCCGAAGGAACTCCAATCCCCACGTACGTGCCTTCTCGATTCTTGAAAAAAGCACCCGCGAGGCCAAAATACAAAATGTCTACTTCCGACTGCCCGGAATCCAGTTTCTGGATATCCGAAACGAGTTGCACTCCACTATTGAATTTGTCCGCTTGACTTAAAATAGCGATCACGCTTTGCAGGCGCTGAGAAACCGACAACCTAAAATCCCCCCCTTCTCTTGGGATTCGAGCGAAGAGCGTAGAAACCTCCTCTTGCAAGGGATTGGGAAACCGCTTGTGCAGTGCGAGCACCCGCCCTTCGACGCTTTCAATCTTACTGCCGAGAACCTCGACTGCGGCCTTGTATTCGTCGCTCTCTTCTATAAGTCCCTTGCGCTTCTTATCCGACTCCGACAATCCCTCCTCGGCCATTTTAATCTTCTCGGTCAAACTTTCCTTTTCCGTTTCCAGCAAAGCTATCATATCGTTGATGATCGCTTGGCCCGCTTCCCAGTCCGCCCTCTCTTCTGAAATGGTTTTTTCCACATCAACCCATTCACTCACTAGATTTCTAGCTTCGTCCAGGGTTTGGGCATTTAGAGGAGCGACTTGAATAAATCCGAATGAAAAAGCGGCTTTCAAGAGCCGCGACAACAGAGACCTACCGATATTCACGGAGAGCCACTTAGCGGGAAATGCGCCAAATCCAAATTCGGCGCCAATTCTAAGCCTGGTGTCCTTGATGTGACAAAATTAGACCATTGGCTGCTTAGCCGAGCAGCTCAAAATAGAACAAATAATCTACGCACAGAGGACCAATCCGGTAACTTCTCCGAAAGAGGCTCGGTTGAGCGTCCAATAATGAATTTGGGCAGTGCTGATAAACCCGCAATTTTTCACTTGAGACTCGGGGCTTTCGGGTTGGGGCAAAATAACTCAGAGCCGGCGAACTGGGTAACCCAAATCAGTCTATAAAATCCCGCCAATGGCGATTCGGCCTAAATGACGGCTCCTGCAAACTCAACGCTACCGCCACCTAAATCACGATCAACACTTTACAAAAGCGGTGAGACTTCTGTTTTAGTGCGACAGATGCTGCCATTGATTAAATTACAGGACTGATTGCAGACCCTACCTTCGATTGACTTCCAACTATGTCGGATTGCTTGCATGGAACGCATCCCTTGAATACCAAATCATCAACATTTTCCATCAATTAAAGCGAAAATCATGGCCTAGTTGCCGACATACATTGCCCCAAAAGCGGATCTGGCTATCATTGCACCCTTGAGTGGCAAAATTTACACGACTGTCCCAAATTCCCAGC
>MDTG01347472.1_pt1 | contig 10755 bp, 5 predicted proteins | sample 811421 | NCBI WGS metagenome assembly MDTG01 (sample SAMN05326645, study PRJNA326480) | marine metagenome | isolation source: seawater | place: Pacific Ocean: South East | collected 2011
TAACCCACTTGGAAATGTCTCCCAAGATGAACCAACCTTTACTGACTTGGAACCATCAAAAGCAGGAAACAGCGGTGACGGATATCTTTGGAAGTATCTTTTCACTGTTTCACCTAGTGATATTATTAAATTTGACTCAACTGAATTTATTACTGTCCCAAATAGTTGGGGGTCAAGTCAAGACTCACAAATAAGATCAGTTCGTGAAAATGGAGATTCAAATGTAAACCAAAATCAAATCAAACATGTATACATTGAAAATGCTGGTAGCGGATATGCAAATGGTTTAAGTCAAGAAGTTGACATTATTGGTGATGGTGAAGGAGCAAAGGCAAGAGTTGATGTTGTAAATGGTACGATAACTGATGTAACTGTAAGTGCTGGAGGTAAAGGATATAGTTATGGTATAGTTGATTTGGGAACTTTGAGTAGTGGTGTTAGTACATCTACTGGTCGTGCAAAATTAATTCCTATCATTCCACCAGGATTAGGACATGGTTCAGATGTTTATACTGAATTAGGAACTGATAGAGTTATAGTTTATGCTAGATTTGACGATTCAACAAAAGACTTTCCGATTGATACTAAATTTTCTCAAGTCGGAGTTGTAAAAAATCCTACGAAAGTAGGAACATCAGTAACATATACTGACAATACTTATTCATCATTACAAGCAGTCAAGTTTAATACAGTTACTGGTGTACCACAAGTAGGAGAGGAGATTAAACAAGTATTGACTGTTGCTCCAAATACAGGGAAAGTTTCAACTGGTTATATTGCATCATATGATTCAGAAACTAAAGTTTTGAAATATTTTAGAGATCGTTCCTTAAACTTTAATAGAACGACCTACGATCATACTGATTATGCTGGTATTTCAACTGCTGGTAGAATTTATGAATTTGAATCAGTAGTTGGTGCAAATAATATTGAAGGTAAATCTTCATTCTTTGCAGGTGCAATTTCTCGTGAGTTTTCTGGTATAACCACAAACCCCACTGGTAATAAATTAATTAACTTGGGAGTTAACTTTATTTCAGGACTGTCTAATTCTGAGATAAATAAAGGGTCAGGAGAAATAGTTTACTTAGATAATAGACCTTTGATAGTTAGAAACTCTCGTCAAAAAGAAGACATTAAAATCATACTCGAATTCTAAAAATGCCACAAAAGACTAATTTAAATATATCGCCTTATTATGATGATTTCGATAAGGCAGATAATTTTTACAAAATACTATTCAAACCTGGATATCCAGTACAGGCAAGAGAATTAACTGGTCTCCAGTCTCTATTACAAAATCAGGTAGAGTCTTTTGGTAAGCATATATTCAAAGAAGGTTCGATGGTTATACCTGGTGGTATCGAACTCGATAGGTCATATTTCTCAGCAAAAATAAACGAGACACATCTTGGCATTGATGTATCTGTATATTTAAGTAGTATAGTAGCATCAAATGGTGGTAAAGGATTAAGAGTTAGAGGTCAAACATCAGGTATTGTTGCAACAATTAAGAATTTTATACTACCTCCAGCAGAAGGTGTAGATAATATTACTATTTTTATTAAATATCAACAATCTGGCACTAGTGGTGAAAGCACCTCATTCCCTGATGGTGAAGTTTTAATATTAGAGGAACCACTTACTTATGGAAACACAACATTAACTATTGGTGAAACAGTTTTAACACTAGTATCTTAAGATGCAACTGCAACTGGTTGTGCGTTTGGATTAAATGAAGGTGTTTACTTCATGCGTGGTAGTTTTGTTGACGTACCATCATCACTTTTAATATTAGAACCATATTCAACTCTTCCATCATATAGAGTTGGTCTTGATATATCAGAAGAAGTTATAAACTCAAATGATGATTCATCATTATATGATAATGCAAAAGGTTTTACAAACTTTGCAGCACCAGGTGCAGATCGTTTTAAAATATCAGTAAAACTATCGAAAAAGGCATTAAATGATTATGAAGATACAAACTTTGTAGAATTGATGAGAGTAGATGCAGGAGAAGTTAAAAAACTTCAAAACTCTGCAACTTATAGTGAAATTAAAAAATATTTTGCAAAAAGAACATTTGATGAGTCTGGAAACTATGCTGTTGAACCATTCCGTGTCAATGTTCAAAATTCTTTAAATGATGAAATAGACTCTGGAGGACTCTTCACAGACGATAGAACAACTGACCAACAAAATGTACCTACTGATGATTTAATGTGTGTTAAACTGTCACCAGGTAAGGCATATGTAAGAGGATTTGACGTAGATATATCTGGAACAACTGTATTAGATGTTGAAAAACCAAGAGACACAAAAACTGTTGATTCCGCATCAATTCCATTTGAAATGGGAAGTGTTATTAAGGTTAATAATGTTTTAGGAACACCATATATTAATATAGGTGGAGATACTACAAATATAATACAATTATTCAATCAAAGAAGAAGTGGTGGTGCAGGTGGAACTGGTTTACAAATAGGAGAAGCAAGAGTTTATAGTTATTCTGCATCTAATGCACCATACACTGGACCTACAACAGAATATGATTTACATCTATATGATATTCAGACATTTACTATTTTAAAATGTAGTGCATTTTCGTCATCAAATGTTGTTCAAGGAGCAAGAGTTAGAGGTCTTAGTAGTGGAGCAATCGGTTATGCTGCAAAAAATTCCGATACGACTGGTGCAGAGGAAATTTGTTTATCACAAACAACTGGAACTTTTATTGTAGGAGAGCAATTAATTATAAATGAGAGATCTGTTGTTGCAGATGTATCAATTAAAGAAATAGTTGCATATGGTATAGACGATATAAAAAGTGTTTTTCAAGATGTCTCTACAATAACAGGTTCACCTGCTTTAGCAAGTGATTTTCTTGCTGATACTGTATTATATGATCGTATATTAAATGGTTTTTCACCTTCAGACCAAATAAATGTTGTAGGAACTGCTGCAACTGCAATAAATCGTAATTTTGCTGGTAAAGTTGGAATTAAAACAGATTCAATAATATCATTTACAGGTGTTGATTCAAGTGATCCTGTTTTTAATAGAGTTACTAATATATCAACTAATGGAAAAACACTTACATTATCTGCTATTGGTCTTGGTGTAACTGGCATTAATGTCGGTAATGCATTGTCAGTAAACAGCACTACAACAACTCCATTTAGAATTAAAGTCCCTAGAGTATTAAATCTTGATAAATCTGGTATATTTACAGAGTTACCAAGACCAAATATATCAAATGTTAATTTTGCAAATTCTAATTTAATAATTTCAAGACAGTTATTAAATCAATCAATTTCTGGTTCTTCAATCTCACTTTCATCACAGGTAGGATTAGATATAAGTTCTGGTATTACAAGTGCATTTTTTGAACCATTTGATTCAGAAAAATATTCAATTCATTATACAGACGGAAGTGTTGAACCTTTAACATCAGATCAAGTATCGATTACAAATGGTGGAAATAATATTTCATTTAATGGATTAACTAAATCCTCTGGTAATGCAACTGTTAATGTAACTCTTAAAAAATTAGGAATAACAAGTAAATCTAAAGATTATCTAAGAAGTCAGACACTTGAAGTAACAAGAACTCAAGGAGTTTCTACAGTTAATAATTCATTAACTTCTAGTAATGCATATGGATTAAGAATTGAAGATGAAGAAATATCATTAAATGTTCCTGATGTAGTAAAAATTATTGCTGTATTTGAATCTAAAAATACTGCAACACCTGTTTTAGATAAACTAACGTTTGTTTCGGGTCTAGGATTAGATACAAATACTATAGTTGGTGAAAAAATAAAGGGTCAAGATAGTCGTGCCATAGGTCAAATTGTAAGTCGCACTGCAAATACTGTTGATTTTGTATATTTGAATGATAGTGTTTTTACAATCGGTGAAGTTGTTAAATTTGAGGAATCTGCAATTGAAACTATACTGCAGGGTGTAACTGTTGGAAATTATGTAGATAGAACAAGTAACTATACTTTAGATAAGGGACATAAAGAACAGTATTGTGATTATTCTAGAATTGTAAGGAATTCTAAATCAGCTATCCCATCTAAAAAGTTATTGATAATATTTGATAAGTACCAAGTTGCAAGTGGAAATACAGGTGATTTATTCACTGTTAATTCATATACTAAAGAAAGATATACTAATGATATCCCATTTTTACCATCTGGAACTGGAGCATCAGATGTACTTGATTATCGTCCCAGAGTTAATACATTCACTCCATCTGGTGATAAATCTCCTTTTGCATTCATAAGTAGATCATTTGAATCAACAAATCCATTTGTAATTACACCCAATGAAAGTTCTCTTCTTGGATATAGTTATTATCTTGGTAGAATTGATAAGTTAGTAATAAACAAGAATGGTTTAGTACAAATTTATAAAGGTGAATCATCAGATAACCCTGCTCCTCCATCAAATATAAGTGATTCGATGGAGATAGCTGAAATTGATTTACCACCATATCTCTATGATCCTGTTAGAGAACCTCAAATAAGATTACGTGATAATCGTAGGTTTACGATGCGTGATATTGGTGCTTTAGAGAAGAGAATAGAAAATTTAGAAACATTAACATCATTAAGTGCACTTGAATTGGATACAAAAGCATTCCAAGTAAAAGATGCAGATGGATTAAACAGATTTAAAACAGGATTTGTTGTAAATGATTTTAAAGATAGATCATTTATTGACTTCAGTGTTGAAGGTGGTTCAAGTTGTGATGTTGACGTAGTAAATAAAGAACTTATAAGTGCTGTTGATTTCTGGTCAATGAATCCAGAACTTGCTTTAGATACAGGAATTGATATCTCATCTGCAGATGTTAACTCAAACTTACAGTTGTTAGATCCAAATTGTCAGAAAACAGGTGATTTAATTACTTTAAAATATGATGAAGTGGATTGGATAGAGAATCCTCATGCAACTGATGCTGTTAATGTAAACCCATTCAATGTATTAGTATTTTCAGGAAATGTTAAATTAGATCCACCATCTGATAATTGGTCTAGAACAATCTATATTAATAATAGTAGAACAGAGTCTACTGGTGCAAGATGGGTTGAAAGTTCAAATATTGTATCTGATAGAGAAGTAGGAAGAAGACATACCCATCACTTCAGTCAAGAACAAAAAGGTGATATGACTATCACCAGAAGAGGAACAATTAATAGAATTACAAGAAGAGTAGAAAGAGCATTTACGAATACACTTGTTGGACCTTCTCAAGAGCGTGATTATGTTGAAAGTACAAAAGTAAGTTCAAAAGCAGATCCATTTATGAGATCTCGTAATGTTATGTTTGCGACAAGTGGTTTGAAACCATTCACAAAACATTATCATTTCTTAGATAGTGGAATACCTGATATTGTTCCTAAATTAATTGAAATAACAATGTCCTCTGGTACATTCTCAGTATTTGAAGATATAAAGGTAGAGGTAAATGGAACTCAAATTGGTTTAATTAGGTCACAGAGTCCAAATCATAAATTTGGTGATAATGCAAGACCAGAAGTAGGTGCAGGATTAGGTTCACCTAGTGTTTTAGTTGAAACTTATCAAGTTGACATCTATGATAGAACAAGACCAGCACCATCAGAAACTTATTCTGCCACATCAAGATTATTTAACGTTGACTGTATAGGTCTAGCAAACTTAGAAAAGTATTTTGGTTATGTAGTTAAAGGTGCTAAATTAACTGGTGTATCAAGTGGTGCGATTGCGATAGTTGATAATATTGACTTAAACTCTGATAACTGGGGAGATTTAGTTGGATGTTTCTTCTTCCGAAATGCAAATACTACACCAAAACCACCTGTTGTATTTAATTCTGGAACACTGACCTTTAGAATTACAACTTCAAAAGAAAACGTAGTTATACCATTTACAGGTGATGCTCCATTAACAAGTACTGCTACTGGAACATTCTTAGGAACAGGTACAATTATTACACAAACAAATAATAATGTTCTTGTAAGAAACCCACCCAGACCTCCACAAAGAGCAAATCAAGTTGATATTACAACAGAGATTCAAAATAATATAAGAACAACAGTTGAGGTACAGGATGATGACCCATTAGCACAATCATTTACTGTTGATGGAACTGGTGCTTTCTTAACATCTTTTGATGTTTACTTTAGATCTAAAGACGATATTGCAAAATTACAAGTTCAATTAAGAACTACAGAACTTGGAGTTCCAACAAGTTTCCTTGTGCAAGACTTCTCAGCAGTTACTTTAAATCCTAGTCAAATCAATGTTTCAAATGATGCATCAATACCAACAACAATAAAATTCTCATCTCCTGTTTATCTTGAACCAGGTGAGATGTATGCATTAGTATTCTTATGCCCATCATCTGATAAGTATGAAATGTTCGTTGCAACTATGGGTGAGAAATCTATTAAGACAACTCAGTTACCCGATGTTCAAAATGTTGTTGTATCTAAACAATATCTTGGTGGTAGTTTGTACAAATCTCAGAATGGTACGATTTGGACTGCCAGCCAAAATCAAGATTTAACATTTAAACTTCGTAAAGCATCATTTGTACAAAGTGGTTCAACTACATTCTACAATACTCCAATTGCACCAGGTAATTTTAATACACAAGTATTAATTAATAATCCAATTCGTTCATTACCTCGAAAATTAAAAGTAACTATTGATGGTAGTGGTACAAGAACAAATGCTAATTTACCAATTGGTAGAAAAGTAAGTACAGGTGCTGCTGGTGATGCAGAAGATCAAAGTGTAACAGGAATTATTGAAGGACAAGGTTCCACCATTTCGACTGAAGAGGTTGTAACAGGTGGTTCAGGATATAGTATAAGTGGAACTGTCAGCACAGTTGCTTTAACTGGAAGTGGATCTGGTTGCACAGTAACTACTTCGATATCAGGTGGTGTAGTTACTGCTGTTGCAATTCAAAATGGAGGCACAGGTTATCAAGTTGGTGATGTACTAACTGTGGATAACAGTCATAGTGGTGTAGTTAGAGGTGCTGGATTAAAGTTTGTTGTCACAGCAATTAATGGTACATTTGATACCCTATATCTAACTGATGTTCAGGGTGAGAAATTTACAAATAATCAACCATTAGTTCAGTATGGTGCTGGTAATGATACTAGAGCAGTTATCACTAATGTCGCTGTAAATGGTGATTCAGTTGTAAATGGTGATTTGTTTACAGGAAATGTATTTGAAGTAACACAGTATAATCACGCACACCACGGAGCAACTAATAAAGTAGTTATTGAAAATGTGAAACCAGATACAATTATTGTTCCTTCCACATCATCATTGACTGCTGAAAGTACAACAGTGTCACTTGGTAACACTGCTCCATTCGCATCATTCTCTGGAATTGCAACAGATAGGGGAGAAGCACTTATTGAAGAAGAGATAGTTTCTTATGTAGTTGGTACAGGACAACTCACACTCACAAGAGGTGTATTAAATACCGTTGCTTTACCACATCCTGAAGGTGCAAGCATTCAAACTTATGAGGCAGCAGGAATTTCATTAGTTGGTATTAACACAACATTTACGGTTCCAACAAATGCTACACTTAAAAATTCATCAAATCTTGATAATTATTATCTTGAGGTAAATAGATCTGCTTTAGATCCATTAAATCAAAGAACAGAAAATTCATTATTATGTTTTAGAGATGAAAAAGCATTTGGTGCAAATGGTGCAAGAATTTCACAAAATCATCAGTACAGTTCATTCTCACCACAAATTAACTTCATAACACCAGGTACAACAACACAACTTAATACAACAGTAAGAACAATTAGTGGAACAAGTGCAGATGGTACAGAAGTATCTTTCATAGACCAAGGATTTGAAACAACATCATTAAATGAAACAACATTCTTCCCAACTCCAAGATTAATTGCATCGACGATTAATGAAGATAAATTAACATTCTTCCCCAAGCAAAAATCACTTGCTTTAAATGTAAATATGTCTACTGCTGATGAAAATCTATCACCTGTATTAGATACTAAGAATGCAACATTTATGTATGGAAGAAATAAAATTAATAATCCTATTGGTAGTGATAATTATGCAACAGACCCTCGCACAAATCAAATTCTGAATGATCCTCACGGTTCAGTGTTCATAACTGAGAAAGTTAATTTAGAACAACCAGCAACTTCATTAAAGGTTCTTGTTGGAGCGAGCGTTGAACCAGAAGCAGACTTTAGAGTATTCTATCGTTTATTTACTGCAGATTCTACTGAAGTAAATTCAACTTACAGACCATTTCCTGGTTACAAAAATATGATTGATACTGATGGTGATGGTTTTGGAGATGATGTAATTGATAATGCAAATAATGATGGTAGAGCAGATGCTTTTGTTGCACCTAATAATTTTGATGAGTTTTCTGAATATCAGTTCTCAGTGGATGATTTAGAGCAGTTTAGTGGATTTGTAATCAAAATTGTAATGACTTCAACAAATGAATCTGCACCAGTTAGATTAAAAGATTTTAGAGCAATTGCATTAGCATGATACCAGTTGAAGGACATAAAAATTTAGTTCGTGATGAAAAAACAAATGCCATCATTAATACAGATGATGCTGCATATGGTGATTATATGAATTCTCGTAGAATAAATTCTGATAAACAATTAGAACTAGATACTATGAAACAAGAGATTGAAACCCTTAAATCTATGTTAAATGACCTTGCTTCTAAGATAACGTCTTAGTAAATATAAATACTTTTTAGATCTGAATAAGCTAATTTAAATGGCAAATATTAAAGTCAGAGTTGGACAACAAAATGCCACAAAGGTGATTTCATCTCTGGCAGGTGCTCAAACTCTTTCACTTACAGAATTGGCTGATGTAAACGCTGGAACTTTACAAGATGGTATGGTTCTAGTTTTTAATGGTGTGACGAAAAAATTTGATACAACATTGGAGTTGACTCCAGGTGCATCACAGAACTTAGACATCAACGGGGGTAACTTTTAGTGGCTAGTATTATAAGAATCAAACGATCATCTGGTACCGCAAAACCAGCGAGTTTGAATTGGGGTGAAATGGCGTATGTGACTGGTGTAGGTCAATATGGTGGTACGAATCAATATAAAGACAGAGTATTTTTAGGAGATGACGGTACAAACGTTCATCCAGTCGCTGGTCATTATTACACATCTATGATGGAGCATACACCTGGTGCTTTAAATGGTGTAACAAACTCTAGAAATAGCGATGGTGGTATTGTAGCAATACTTGATAGTGATAGAAAGATAGATGTTTGGAATGTTGATAACTTAACTTTAGACACAAATACATTATCTTCATCAAATACTGATGGTGATTTAATCTTCAATCCAAATGGTGCTGGTGAAGTAATGATTCCCGATGACACCAAACTTGGATTTGGTGGAGGTGCAGATGGAACAGCAGCTTCTGATGCAACTATTGAATATGATGAGAATGGGACAGATGAATTAAGATTTGCTGGAGCAAATGTAAAATTTACTAGCACTAAAGTAACTGTCGATGACCAATTAATTGTTGGTGGTAATAGTTCTCTTGGTAATATCCGAATAGAAGATAATATAATTGCATCTCTTGCTGGTCAAGGAAATAAAATATTCATTGATCCATATCCAGATGGTTTAAGTAATGAAGGTGATGTTATCATTAAAGGTAACTTGCAAGTTGATGGTACAACAACTACAGTTAACTCAACTCAGACAACTGTTAATGACCCAATCATGATGGTTGGTGATACTACCAGTTCAAGAACTGTAATGACAGCAAGAAACACAGGTGCAACATCAATTGTGGTTGACCAAGTAACAGGTATCGCTGTTAATGATACTCTTTTACATTCAAGTTTCTCAGCAAGTGGTATTACAACAGTTACAGCAATTAATACTGGAACTAATACACTTACATTCCAAGGAACAACGATTGCTGGTATTAGTACACAGACTGAGATAACAGTTGTACACGCAACAGATACGAACACTGACCGTGGACTTGGATTTACTTATAATGTAGGAGTAGGAACTGCAAACTCAACTGATGGTTTCTTTGGACTAGATGATAGTTCAATTGCATCCAGCACTGCAGGAACAGGTAATCACGGTACTCACGGTGATAATAGTCGTAGATGGACATACGTTCCTGATGCAACTATCACAGCGAGTGTTGTTTCTGGTACAAAAGGTTTCTTAGATATTAAAGGTATCTATTATCAGTCAGGTAACTTTAATTCAGGCGGTGTAGTTTGGTTTGACAGTGAAGGTCTACAAAGATCTACAAACAATCCACAAACACCTGTTATTACTTCAAAGCAAGTATTAACTGCTATTACAAAAGTTACTTTAAGTTCTTTAAGTTCTGGTATCACAGTAGCAGTAGGTGACATTGTAAGACAAGATACAACTGGTGCCTATGGTGTTGTTGAAACTGCAGTATCTGGTGGTAATTCTGTAAATTTGATTGGTGTAGAGGGAACATTCAATACAAGTAATAATTTAAGAAGAGAAGGTCAGAGTGGTGCAATTGCAAACCTTTCATCCACACCAGGTGCTGCCACCAATGTCTATGTGAACAAACCACATTGGACTTCGACCCTAGATGGAGGTACTTTCTAAATGCAACAAAACAGTGAAGTAGATGTTAATGTATTAGTGAACTTATATCATACAAAACTAGCAGCAGCATTAAATCAAA
>MDTG01117398.1_pt1 | contig 10754 bp, 22 predicted proteins | sample 811421 | NCBI WGS metagenome assembly MDTG01 (sample SAMN05326645, study PRJNA326480) | marine metagenome | isolation source: seawater | place: Pacific Ocean: South East | collected 2011
AAGAGCTCAATATTCTATGTTTTTTGATCATTATTCAAAAGTTCCTCAAAATGTTCAAGATGAAGTAACAAAAAAGGTTGCAGGTTAAAATGGAAAAGCAAAACATTAGAATTAAATTAAGAGCTTACGATAATAAAATTCTTGATGCTTCTACGGAAGAGATAGTAAATACAGTAAAAAGAACGGGTGCAACTATTAAAGGTCCAATACCTCTACCGACAAGAATAGAAAGATATACAGTATTAAGATCTCCACATATAGATAAAAAAAGTAGAGAACAATTTGAGTCAAGAACCCATAAAAGATTAATCGATATAATTGAACCAACACCCCAAACTGTTGAAGCTTTAATGAAACTTGATTTGGCCTCAGGGGTAGATGTAGAAATAAAAATTTAGTTATGAGTGAAATTGCTTTGATTGGAAAAAAAATAGGAATGACTAGAGAGTTCTATAAAACAGGTCAGCTGGTTCCTGTAACAGTCCTGAAGATGGAAAAAGCACGGGTGATCCAAATTATTAATCAGGAAAAAAGGGGCTATAATGCAGTCCAACTTGGGTATGGCAAAATTAAAAACTCAAAACTTACTAAAGCAATGAAAGGATATTTTGCTAAAAAAAATACTGAAGCTAAGAAAAAACTTAAAGAATTCAAGGTACAAGATTTAGATAAATTTAAAGAGGGAAATGAATTCGGTTTAGAGATATTTAAAGATGTAAAATATGTAGACACAAGATCGAAGACAATTGGAAAAGGTTTTGCAGGTGCTATGAAAAGACATAATTTTGGTGGATTGAGAGCTACCCACGGTGTTTCTATATCTCATAGATCACACGGTTCAACAGGTCAAAGGCAAGATCCAGGTAAAGTTTTTAAAGGAAAAAAAATGGCAGGACACATGGGAGATAAACTTAGGACTATGCAAAATATTGAAATTATAAAAACAGATCTCGAAAACGAATTGTTATATCTTAAAGGATCGATTCCTGGTTCGAAAAACTCAGAAGTTTTAGTTAAAAGATCTGTAAAGAACATTGATAAAAAGACTATTGGTGAAAAAATTCAAGCAGCAGAGCAAGCCAAAAAAACTCCGGATAAGAAGAAGAAATAATGAAAATTGAAAAATTAGATATTAATGGAAAAAAACAGTCTATTGAGGTTTTGGATAGGATATTTTCCGTCAAGATAAATAAGAGACTTATTAATAATATCTTATATAAAACTAACGCGAATTACAAAGGACGACATGCTAAAACAAAACAACAAAATGAAGTTTCTGGCCCTACATCAAAAATATATGCTCAAAAAGGAACTGGAAATGCAAGACACGCAAGTAGAAAAGCACCAATATTTGTTGGTGGAGGGGTTGCCCACGGTCCAAAAGGTGAATTGGCATATAAAAAACGAAAATTAAACAAAAGTGAAAAGAAATTAGGTATTGCTTCTTTAATGAGCGAAAAAATTAAAAATAATAATCTAATAGTGTTAAATGATTTTAACTCTGAAATCAAAAAAACAAAAGAGATGTTTAACATATTTAAAAAATTAGAAATTTCTAACTCTTTAATAATTTTAGATAAATCTTCAAAAGATAAAGTTGAAAAATCAATTAGAAATATTCCAAATATTAAAGTAACAGATATTAATCATTTCAGTGCTTTTGATGTAGTTAAATTTAAAAAGATTGTTTTTACAGAAAGTTCAGTAAAAGAACTAGAAAAGAGATATGTATAATGAGCAAGCTTCATCTATATGATAAGATTATTTCACCTATAATAACTGAAAAATCTACAAAAATATCTGAACATAATAAGATAGTTTTTAAGGTTCCAAATAATGCTGACAAAAAGAATTTAAAGAAAAATATTGAAAAAATTTTTAAGGTAAATGTTGTAAAAGTTAATATTATAAATAAACAAAATAGATTAAAAATAACTAGAGGTCGAAAAGTTAAAATTTCTGGATTTAAAAAAGCTATTATAACACTAAAAAAGGGTCAAAGTATTGACCTAACAGCAGGTATTTAATCATGGGACTAAAAACATTTAAACCTTATACAAAATCTACAAGAGGAACAATTTTAGTCGATAGGTCAGGTCTATGGAAAGGTAAACCATTCAAATCTCTCGTCTCTCCAAAAAATTCTATGAAAGGCAGAAATAATAATGGACATATTACTTCATCTAATAGAGCTGGAGGTCATAAAAAAATGTATAGACACATTGACTTTTACAGAAAAAAATTTGATATGTCTGCAACTGTAGAAAGAATAGAATATGATCCTAATAGGTCTTGTTACATTATGCTGGTAAAGTTTGAAGATGGCGAACATGCATATTATCTGGCCCCACAGAAGATTAAAGTTGGAGATAAGGTAGAAAATGGGTCAAAAAAAGAAATAAAAATAGGCAATTGTATGCCACTTCAAGATATACCCGTTGGTATAAATATTCACAATGTTGAAATTCAGCCTGGTGCAGGTGGTAAATTAGCAAGATCAGCTGGTACATCCGTTGTAATAAGCGGTATAGATGGAAATTATAGTTTAATTAAGCTTACGTCTGGTGAGGTTAGAAAAATAGATTCTAGATCATTGGCTACAATAGGAGTTTTAAGTAACCCCGATCAAAAAAATATTAAAATTGGTAAAGCAGGAAGGTCGAGATGGCTAGGTAGAAGGCCTCACACCAGAGGTGTTGTAAAAAATCCTGTAGACCACCCTCATGGTGGTGGAGAAGGTAAATCAGCGGGAGGAAGACATCCAGTTTCTCCTACTGGTCAATCAGCTAAGGGTTTAAAAACAAGAGATAACAAGAGAACAGATAGATTTATTGTAAAAAGAAGAAACAAAAGAAAGGACACTAAGTAATGGCTAGAGCTGTATGGAAAGGACCTTTCGTAGAGGAAAGTTTGATGAAGAAAGTTGACAAATATAAAGTCGATCCAAAAAAGATTCCTATTAAAACTTGGTCAAGAAAATCAACTATTATACCTGACTTTGTTGGTGTAAGTTTTTTGATTTATAATGGTAAGAAATTTATACCAATCACAATTTCTGAAGATATGGTTGGTCATAAATTGGGTGAGTTTGCGCCAACAAGAACTTTTTTTGGTCATACACCAGCTGATAAAAAAGCAAAGCCAGCAGAGTCGGAGGCAAAAAAATAAAAATTTATGAGTAAAAAAAAGAAAATAGACAAAAGTAAAAATAAAACAGTTAGATCAATCAATAACAATATCAGATCTAGCGTTAGAAAGCTTAACCCCATTTTAAGAGGCATTGTAGGAAAAAAAGTTGATGTAGCCATTCGCGATCTACAATTTTCAGAAAAAAGAATTACAAAAGATATAAGAAAGACAATAAATTCAGCAGTGGCAAATGCAGAAAATAATTTTCAATACGATATAGACAAATTGATAGTTAAGGAAGCTTACTGCGGAAAAAAAATTACAATGAAAAGATTTAGACCTAGAGCAAAAGGAAGAGCTGCACCAATTTTAAAACCCTATTCGAGTGTAACAATAATTTTAACAGAAACTAAAAAAATGGAGAGTCATGGGTCAAAAAGTTAATCCAGTTGGTTTCAGATTAGGTGTTAATAGAGGATGGGACTCTGTTTGGTATGCCAAGAAAAAAGATTTTGGAAATTATCTAATTGAAGATTTCAAAATAAGAGAATACATAAAAAAAAATGTAATTAACTCTGGAGTTTCTAAAGTGATGATAGAAAGAACGGCTAATAAATGTTATGTGACTATTTATACATCGAGACCAGGTTTTGTAATTGGTAAAAAGGGTAGTGACATAGATAAGATAAAGAATAATCTGTCTAAACTTACTACTAATGAAGTCAATTTAAATATTAAAGAAGTAAAAAAACCAGAAACGAATGCATATCTAGTGGCAGAAAACATAGCCCAACAATTAGTAAAAAGAATTTCTTATAGAAGAGCAATGAAGAGAGCAATGCAGTCTTGCTTGAGATTGGGTGCAAAAGGTATCAAGGTCTCAGTAAGTGGTAGATTGGGTGGAAATGAGATAGCAAGAACAGAGTGGTTAAGAGACGGTAGTATACCATCACACACTTTGAGAGCAGATATTGATTATGCTGAAGCAGAGGCTTTAACAACATATGGAATTATTGGAATAAAAGTATGGATTTATAAAGGAGAGGTTTTTGCAAAAGAGTTTAGCCAAGAGACAAATAAAATAAAGGAAAAAGAGGGTAAATAAATAATGCTACAACCAGTAAGAACAAAATGGAGAAAAGCTCATAAAGGTAGAATACATGGGACCGCATCTAGAGCTAACTTTATAAATTATGGAGCTTATGCCCTAAAAGCTTTATCGCCTGATAGAGTAACTGGAAAACAAATAGAGGCTGCAAGAGTAGCATTAACAAGACATATGAAAAGGCAAGGTAGGGTTTGGACAAGGATTTTTCCAAATGTTCCAGTCTCAAAAAAACCTATCGAAGTTAGAATGGGTAAAGGAAAAGGGTCGCCAGAATTTTATGCCTGTAGAGTAAAGCCAGGAAGAATTTTATTTGAAGTGGATGGCGTCTCAGAACAAATAGCAAAAGAAGCGTTATATAAAGCATCTGCAAAGCTACCAATAAAAACAAAGACAATTAAAAGATTTAGCTAATATGAAAAAACAAGAAATTAAAAAACTTACTAAAGATCAAATTTTTAAGAATATTGATAAATTAAAAAAAGATTTATTCAACTTAAGATTTCAAAAAATTAACTCCCAAGTAACAAATCCTGCTAAAATTAGCGAAACAAAAAAAACAATTGCAAGATTAAAAACAGTTTTAAAAGGAAAAATTAATGCCTAAAAAAATTTTAAGAGGAATTGTGGTGAGTGATAAACCAAATAAAACTATTACAGTCATGGTGGAAAGAAAATATTCTCACCCAGTATTAAAAAAAGTTATAAAAGTTCAAAAAAAATACAATGTTCATGACGAAAATAATAAATATAAAAATGGTGACAAGGTATCGATAATAGAGAGTAAACCATTTTCAAAAAATAAAAAATTTCAAGTAATGGAGAGTGCAAAATAATGATACAGGTTCAAACTGAATTACTTGTTGCAGATAATACAGGGGCAAAAAAAATTGAATGTATTAAGGTTTTAGGTGGCTCTAAGAGAAGATATGCCAGCATTGGTGATACAATAGTGATAGCAGTAAAAGAAGCGATACCAAAAGGAAAAGTTAAAAAAGGTTCTGTCCATAAGGCTGTTGTAGTTAGGGTCAAGAAGGGAATCCATAGAGATGATGGTTCAAAAGTTAAATTTGATAATAATGCTGCAGTATTAGTTGATGATAAAGGAGAGCCTGTAGGAACTAGAATTTTTGGACCAGTAACAAGAGAACTGAGAAATAGGGGTCAAATGAAGATTATTTCATTGGCTCCAGAGGTTTTATAATGATTAAAAAAGGTTTAAAAGTAAAAATTTTGTCTGGAAGAGATAAGAATAAAGAAGGTGAAGTAATTGAAATCGATAGATCAAGATATAGAGCAAAAGTTAAAGATGTTAATATGGTAAAAAAACATGTCAAAACGACTAAAGAGAAAAAAGGTGGAATTTTTTCTAAAGAAAGTTTTATCCATATTTCAAACTTAAAGTTAATTGATGAAAAAATTAAAGCCAAAAAAAAGGAAGCTAAAAAATAATGACACCTAGATTAAAAGATTTGTATTATAAGGAAATCCAACCTTCGTTAAAGTCACAGTTTAATCTCAAAAATCTACACATGGGTCCTAAAATTGAAAAAATTATTCTCAATATGGGTCTTGGGCTTGATGGTAATGACAGTAAAATTTTGAAGTCTTGTGAGGATGATTTAGCAAAAATTACAGGGCAAAAGCCAGTAATAACAAAATTTAAAAAATCAGTAGCAAATTTTAAAACCAGAAAGGGATCAAATGCTGGATTAAAGGTAACTCTTAGAAAAAATAAAATGTATGAGTTTTTAGACAGATTAGTAAATATTGCGCTCCCAAGAATTAAAGATTTTAGGGGTTTATCTGTTAATGGTTTTGACAAATTTGGAAATTATACGTTCGGTATAAAAGAGCATATAATTTTTCCAGAAGTTAGTTTTGATAGAGCAGATAAGGTTAGAGGATTAGACATAGTAATTGTCATCTCATCTAATAAAAAAGACCACAGCTATGCTTTATTAGAAAAATTAAATTTTCCATTTATCAAAAAAGGAGATAATTAAAATGGCTAAACTTAGTTCAGTTAATAAAAATAACAGAAGAATTAAACTATCAGACAAATTCTTTAAAAAAAGACAGAAACTAAAAAAAATTATTATGAATAAGAAACTTCCATTAGAGGAAAGATTTAAAGCGCAGCAAAAATTATCAAAATTACCTCGAAATTCTGCAAAAACGAGAGTAATGAACAGATGCCAAATTACAGGAAGACCACATGGCGTCTATAGAAAATTAAAAATATCCAGAATTGCTTTAAGACAATTAGGTTTACAAGGAAAAATACCAGGTTTAATTAAATCAAGCTGGTAGAAAGGAATATTATGAGTTTAAGTGACCCAATAGGAGATATGATAGCAAGAATTAAAAATGCGCAATCAAGAAATCACAAAAAAGTTGAACTGCCATCATCAAATTTTAAGACTAAAATTGCTGGTATTTTGAAAAATGAGGGATTTATTAAAGAGTTTAAAGTTAATACTGAGAATAACAAACAAACTTTAACTCTTGAGTTAAAGTATCATTCTGGAAATCCAGTAATAAGTGCCTTTGAAAGAGTATCTAAACCAGGAAGAAGAATTTTTTCAAGTGCTCAAAGTCTGCCAAAAATCAATAATGGTCTAGGAATTGCAATAGTGTCAACTCCAAAAGGTGTTATGACAGATATTGATGCAAGAAAACAGCGTGTTGGTGGCGAAATAATCTGTAAGGTATTTTAATGTCAAAGATCGGTAAAATAAACATTTCAATTCCTGATAAAGTTAAAGTTGCTTTAGCTGGAAGTATATTAAATATTGAGGGCCCATTAGGTAAATCAGCTTTAAATATCGATTTAGATATTTTTTCTTTAGATATTAAAGATGGAAAAGAAATTTCGATTAAACCTAAAAAAATTGATCAAAACACAAAAAGGTTATGGGGAATGAATAGAAGCTTGATAAATAACGCAGTCATTGGATCAAGTAAAGGGTATGAAAAAATTTTAGAACTAGTCGGAGTTGGTTACAGAGCAGCTCTTAAAGGTAGTCAGCTAAATTTACAACTTGGTTATAGTCATGATATTAATTTTGATATACCTGAAGGAATTAAAATATCTGTCGAAAAACAAACAACTTTAAGAATATCAGGAGCAAACAAACAACAAGTAGGTTCTATAGCTTCAAAACTTAAAACTTTAAGAAAAATTGAACCATATAAAGGAAAAGGTGTGAGAGAAAAGGGTCAATATATTCTTAAGAAAGAGGGTAAAAAGAAATAATGAAACTTACAGCAAATAAAAGACGAAAATTTAGAGTAAGTAAAAAGTTAAAGCAAGTTGCAAAAAAAGAGAGATTTAGATTATGTATTTCGAGATCTTCAAAAAATATTTCTGCCCAAATTATTGATGACAGTAAAAGAATAACTTTATTATCAGCTTCTTCTGTTGAAAAAGATTTTAAATCTGAAACAAAAATAACAAAAACTCAATTATCAAAAATTGTTGCAGAAAAATTAGCAAAAAAAGCTCAGGAAAAGAAAATTTCTAAAATTTATTTTGATAGAGGTCTTTATAAGTATCATGGAAGAGTAAAAGTTTTTGCAGAAACTCTTCGAAAAAATGGAATGGAGTTTTAAGAATGGATAACATAAGAGAAAAAAAATCGGATGATATTTTAGAAAAATTAGTTCATATAAACAGAATAACTAAAGTTGTAAAAGGCGGAAGAAGATTTGGTTTCTCAGCATTAGTTGTTGTTGGAAATCAATCAGGTAAAATTGGTATTGCTCATGCGAAAGCAAAACAGGTCCCAGATGCAATTAAAAAAGCCAATGAAATGGCAAGACGAAAGTTAATTCATATACCCTTAAGAGAGGGTAGAACTATTCATCATGATGTTAAGGCTAAAGACGGATCTGGAAGAATAGTTTTAAGAGCTGCCTCTAAAGGGACAGGTATTATTGCTGGCGGACCTGTTAGAGCAGTATGTGAGGTATTGGGGGTTAAAGATATTGTTGCAAAATCAATGGGAACCTCTAATGCACATAACGTTATTAGAGCGACAATGAAAGCTTTATTAAAACAAAATTCTCCTAAACAAATTTCTAACATTAGAAACAAAAAAATTTCTGAAATTATTGAGAAAAGAGGATAATGATTAGTTTGAATAACAGAACGAAAATTAATAAGAAAAAAATTAGAGTAGGAAGAGGAATAGGATCTGGTAAAGGGAAAACCTCAGGTAGAGGAGTAAAAGGTCAAAAATCTAGATCAGGAGTTTCAATAAAAAGTTTTGAAGGTGGTCAAATGCCTTTATATAGAAGACTACCCAAAAGAGGATTTAATCCAATTGAAAAAAAGAATATTGCTGTTTTAAATTTAGACAAAATTCAATCGTTCATTGATAAAAAAAATATAAAAACCTCAGATATACTAAATTCTAATATACTAAAAAAATTGAAATTGATTAATAAAAGATCATCTAAATTAAAAATTTTAGGATCAGGAAAAATAAAAGATAAAATCAACATTGAGGCAGATTTAGCATCGAAATCAGCAGTAACTAAGCTTGAGGAGATTGGTGGATCTATTCAAATTAAAAAATAATAGTACCCATGAGTGCCACATCATCAAGCAACGATCTAAGAAATAGAATTTTTTTTACATTAGCATTACTCGCAGTTTATAGATTTGGAACATTTGTTCCTCTACCTGGTATAGATCCTGAACAATTAAAAATTTTAATGGAAGGAAACCAAAAAGGCTTGTTAGGTATGTTCAACGTCTTTGCGGGTGGAGCAGTAAGTAGAATGGCAATATTTGCTTTAGGTATTATGCCTTATATTTCTTCATCAATTATTGTTCAATTATTAACTGGTGTATCAGATTATTTTAAAAATTTAAAATCTCAAGGAGAAACAGGAAGATCTAAGATTACACAAATTACTCGTTATGGAACAGTATTGCTTGCAACAATTCAAGGTTACGGTTTATCTGTTGGCTTAGAGTCATCTGCAAATTTAGTAATAAACCCTGGAATTTTTTTTAAAATTTCAACAGTTACAACAATAGTTGCTGGTACCATTTTCTTAATGTGGTTGGGTGAACAGATTACACAGAGAGGTATCGGAAATGGGATTTCTTTAATAATCTTTGCCGGCATTGTTGCCGAAATTCCAAGAGCATTAGTAACAACTTTTGAACTTGGAAGAACAGGTGCTATATCAACAGTTATGATTTTAGCAATTTTCATTCTTCTTATCTTAACAATTCTTTTTATTGTCTTTATGGAAAGAGCTTTAAGAAAAATACTTATCAATTATCCTAAAAGACAAATGGGAAATAAAATGTATGGTGGAGAATCTTCACACTTACCTTTAAAAATAAATCAAGCAGGTGTTATACCAGCAATTTTTGCTTCGGCATTATTATTATTACCTGTGACTTTTTCAAATTTTAATTTTTCTGAAAATGATACATTTTTAAATTTGAGTTCATATTTTACTCAAGGACAACCTCTTTACATGCTGTTATATGCTTCAGGTATAATATTTTTTACCTTTTTTTATACCTCTATAACATTTAATCCGAATGAAACTGCTGATAACTTAAGAAAGTACGGAGGTTTTATTCCAGGTATTAGACCTGGCGAAAGTACAGCAATTTACATTGATAATATTCTTACAAAACTTACAACTATTGGAGCCTTATATTTAACTTTAGTTTGTTTAATGCCAGAATTTTTAATTGCAAAATATCCAATACCATTTTATTTAGGAGGTACATCAATTTTAATCGTAGTTGTAGTAGCAATTGATACTGTTACTCAAATTCAAACAAGATTGATGAGTTCACAGTACGAACAATTAATTAAAAAAACTAAATTTGGTAGATAAGTGAACATTATTTTATTTGGCCCACCAGGAGCCGGAAAAGGTACTCAAGCAAAATATTTAGTAAAAAAATTAGATGGTTTACAAATATCAACAGGAGATATTTTGAGAGATGAAATTAAAAAAGACACTGATATTGGAAAAAAAATTATAAATGATATGAATGATGGAAAATTTGTAAGTGATGAAATTGTTAATAATCTTATTAGCAATTTTCTGTTTGATCCTCAAAAGAAAAATCGTCTTGTTTTTGATGGGTATCCAAGATCATTAAGCCAAGCTAAAAACTTAGATTTATTATTAAAAAAGTCAGACCAGAAAATTGACCATATATTTTTTTTAAACGTAAACAAAGATACAATTATCAAAAGAATTGAAAAAAGAAAAATTGAGGAAAAGAGATCCGATGATGATTTAGAAACATTTATTAAAAGGTATGATACATATATGAATACAACTAAACCTGTATTGGATTTTTATTCAAAAAATATTAATTTTCATGAAATCGATGGCTCTTTGGAAATAGATAAAATAACCAATAAAATAGACAATTTTATCGATGTTTAAGACGTTGACTTTAAAAGATCTTCTTATATAAAAGGCTACAAATTATCACAAAATTATGGCTCGTATAGCAGGTATCAATATT
>MDTG01153408.1_pt1 | contig 10754 bp, 9 predicted proteins | sample 811421 | NCBI WGS metagenome assembly MDTG01 (sample SAMN05326645, study PRJNA326480) | marine metagenome | isolation source: seawater | place: Pacific Ocean: South East | collected 2011
AACTAAAATTTTACCATTGTTGGACATCATATTCCAAGGACAAAAATCACCATGAGCAAATGATTTTTGTAAGTTATCAGATGAAATATTATTAGAATTAATTTTTTGCTTTGAAAACGTCATAAGTTGATCAATATCACTTTTATCTAAATGTTTATAATTAAATCTTTCTCCTTTTAAAATACTTGTTTTTAATAATACATAATCATCACCTATTTGATATTTTAATACGTTAGGTACTGTATCTAAATGTTCAAGTTGTTTTAAAATATGATACTCATTACTCACATTAGCCTTTGCTATTTTGGTTTGACCATACTTAACAAAAAATTCTTTTTTATTATATATTCCTAGTGCGGTAATTTTTTGCTCTGGACCAGTTGATCCTCTGTTAAATGCCAAAATAGCACTTTTACCTATTATTTTTCTTATAACAGTTTCAGGAATATAATCTTCAATGTTGGATATAGTAAAGAATAGCCTGTATAAAGAAAGCTTTCTAAATAAAAACCATGATACAAACCCTAATTTAGTATAGGGATTAAAAAAATTCAAAAAAAGAGTATGCTTGTTAAATCCTTTAGGAAAAAAATACTGTGGCTTAAAAGGGTGAATGTAAAAATATTTCATCAATTATTTGTTTAAATTAATTGAACAAAAACGTTTAGCCATCATATTAATAATTTTTTCCATTACATTATTTGTTGATATCTGAATATCAGTTCCAGTATCTATCCAAATTGAGCGTTTATGAGTCATGCTAAATTCTTTTAAGGCCTTTACTTGGTACTCAATCTCGTCTATAGTTAGTTCAGGTTTGCGATTGTGAATAGCTATTGGATCGGTACCAAGGCATACAACTAAGTCTGGCTCTTTTATCAAAAATTGACCTAATTTTATTATCCACTTAGGTAAATTCGTTCTCGTACGTTTAGAATCAATTAAATAATCATAATAATAGCGGTCAAAAATCCAAACACAACAACGAAAGGTTTTTTTTGGCCAAACTTTTAAATAAAAACCAAATGTATAATCTATTGTATAATACGACCAACGTAATAAAGAACCCAAAAAACCAGATGGCTTATTTTTGTGTGGGTTAGTTACTGGCTTTTTTAATTCTTCATTACCCCCAAATAATCTTGCAATGCTTGGTAATTTGTTGGGACGTGAGTGCTCATAGTAAATCGAATTATGAAATGATTGATTAAGAATTGGTGTAATATTCTCTATTATAGTACTTTTTCCAGAGCCGTCAACGCCCAAAAAAGCAATACTATAACCAGGACGTTTAGAGAATCTTTTTAATTTTTGGCTTATTCCAAAAAACTTTTTTTTCTGAAAACTTTTTTTGGAAAGTCGATATAATTCTATGCAATGTAATTCATTTAAATTATTTAAATTTTGATTAAGATATAATGTAAATTCTTGTGAAAATTGACTCAATAACTTTGCATTAATCTCTTTATTTTGGAATTCATTCTGAATGTCCAGAATATATTTTTTTGTACAAATTTTATTATTTAACAACTCTTTTAAAAAAGCCAATAAAGCGCCAACTTTTTGGTTTAACACCTTCACTCCATTGTAGTTTTCTGTATTTTGAAACAAAACTGCAGATAAAATGATTTCTTTATTACCAAAATAAACCGACTTTTTAAAAGCATCGATTTGTATTCCCCATTTAATACCCAAAACACAATATTTAGGACAATGTATATCCTCTATTAATGAAACTAATTTTAAATTATGTAAATCAATAAATTGTTTAATTAATTTATTGAATTTGTTTACAAAATTATCATGAATCAATATATCTAAATCGCTTCCTGATGTAGTTTTTGGAAGTTTTTTAAAATTTCTTAGCACACAGTAATTGATCCCACTTTTATTTATTAGATTAAATAACTTCTCGGTATACCCATTTGATTTAATTTGCATTTTTTTTAATTAATTGTTACTGTTTTATTAGCAGATTAATTAATTTAATTTTAATTTTTAACATTTTATAATTTAAATTAAAAAGTTTTTGATTTGGTTTAAGTTTTTATTTTATAAAATTTAAATATTCAAAAAAAAAACTTATATTAAATGTATTCAAATAAAGCTAATTTTCTTTGTTGTGATACAGACAGTAAAATTAGTTTCTATGTTGTCTAATTACGGGGTTTTGTGAAAGAGATATACCATATATTAAATAAATAGGAATTGCGAGCATTGGAGACTCCAAGACAACACTAAAGCAGGCCGTTACAAGTGAACTAATAGAAAATAATATGTACCATATTGCTCTATTTTTATATAATGAATTTTTATGTGTTCTAATGTTATGAAACAAAATTTTAAAATAAAACAAAAGCCACAGTAACAATCCAATAAGCCCTGTTCTACCAAAAATACTGACTAAACTGTTGTGTGGGTGAATAAAGACAGCATCAGTCATATTTGTTCCAAAACCCTCTCCAAAAGTTAAGCCATTATCAATCCGATTATTTATTATTTTTTCCCACATGTATATCCTGTGAGAACGAGACCCCTCCAATGATGAATCATCAGATTCAACAACTATACTTTCTGCAATATTCATAATATTAGTTAATGATAAGTCGCCTCTTATTTGTAACCCTGTTATATTATTTAAGGCAGTCCCAAATAATGCAAAAATTGAAACAGTAATTAAACATATTTTCAAGTACCGGCTGGATTCTTTAAACCTTGCAACAATAATTAAAATAAGTGAACAAATAATTAACGCTAAAAACCCATTTCTTGAGGCAAGTGATATTACTGCTATTAAAGATAAAAGAGCCCAAAAAATATTTTTTTTAAAAAAAATAAAATAAAATACCGCAGGGACCGTGAACAAAACATATGTTCCATATATCCCAAAGAGAGAGGTATCTCCAATTTTAATAGTATCAATTAACGAACTGATAACTATTGGCCTTAATAATGCAAAAATTACATGTATTTTTAAAAATATGGGAAATACTCTTTCAAAGATATCATTGTAACGTTTTCCCATTTCATAGCCAATTGGAATAAATAAAGTGTAATAAATCAATGAAAATTGCTGTAATGAATAAATATCAATTCTTCTAAAATTCAGATGTACTAATCCCCAAAAAAAATAAGTTAAAATTAAAATATTAATCCAAAAAATTCTTTTTCTTGTATTAAATAAAGCTTTTAATAAAAATGGCAACCCTATAATTAATCCAATTTCTCCCAAATATAATGGTCCGATTGATAAACCAGCCACTCCTCTATTGAACACAATATATGCTCCTAAAATAAAATATAATATATACGCTAAATTTTTAAGCATTTATTTATTTCTTGTATAGCACCTTTAAAATTCGAATTTTCTAAATTAAATAATTTTATATCAGATTCTAGCTGGCTTAAATTACCATGGAAACAAACACCTATTGAGTATCTATTTATTAAATCATGAAAATGTGTTTCTTTTGAAGCAATTATTGGAATTTTATTTTTTATAGCTTCTCGTAAAACCCTTGGAAACCCATCCCATCTAGATAGTAATACAACCCAGTCAGCATCTAAAATATTAATTTTTTCAAATTCATTTTTATCCTTAAGCACTACGAGTCTTTCCTCTGTTTCTTTTACAAATTTGCTGTTATATACAGGACCTGCCACAATAAAGTAGTCTTCAGGACTAAAGTAGGTTGAAAATGCTAATTCTAAAAACCGATCGATTCCTTTAACTTTAACATCAATTCGAGAGTAACACAAGAAATATCTTTTTGCTTGAAAGCCAAATCTTTGTTTAATGCTTTTTTTGAAAGGTATGAAAGTTTTCAATTGACTCCCAACTGGCCAATATACTCTTTTAAAAACGCTTGCATTATTAATTATTGAAGATATTTCTTTCTCCTCAAAAGTACTAAAACACCAAAAAATAGTTTTTTTACTAATTAATTTATTAAGAAAGAATAAAAAAAGTTTTTTGTATCGAATTTTTTTATCAATCACTTTTTTAGCAGAAAATTCTCCAATTATTGGGCTTTTTGGAAAAAGTCTCTTATCTATACTGTAATTTGCAATTTGACCTATGGACCAAATCGAAATTTTATTTTTAAATATTTTACTTAAACATAATCCCAAAAGCAGTTGAAAATTAAATATTCCAACGAAAACAAAATCTTGTTTTTTAACAAAAGATTTAAAAAAATCCAAAGAAAAAATTCTTGTAATTGGCTGAATATTTTTATTCAAATTTAAAAATTCACGAATTTCGGAAGGAACTCCTCCAGAGTCATTTAAATTTTTATAAAATATTTTCATATTTTAACTTTAAGATGATTATTGAAGTAAATTCAACAGTAATCATTGAAATTATGGCTCCATTAATACCAGCGATATAGATAAAAAATAAAGTAAGAATTAACGCAATAGCTAATACAACTAAGTTAACTTTTAATAATTCATGGGCATATTTTTTTGTTTGATAAATAGACTCAATTAGGCTTCTTGATGTTGCAAGAATAGCAAGTAAAATATGTAAAAAAGTAAATATCAATAACTCTGAGTTAAATTCTTCAAAAAAATATAAATAAAAATATTTACTTAGAAATAATACTAAAAAACAGTATGTAATTATTCCAATTATAATAATAGGTAACTTATCTTTAATGTTTTTTACTTGTAAATTAATTGATAGATGGCTGCTTAACAATAGTGAAGACAAAACTGGTGTTAAAATTAATAATGGTGCGGCAAAAAATCTTGTTCCAGAAAAAACACCCATCATTTTAAGTGACATTATACTAAGAATAACTGGAGTTAGTTGAGCTTTTGTAAAATAGGTTAAATAATATAAAATATTATAACCTAAATTTTTATTAATTCTTTCATTTTTTCGTTTAAGGATATCTAGTTTAAAGGAATACCTAATTAATGAAAAACTAAAAATAAAAAATACTATTTCAAATACAATTAAAGAAATTAATATAAATTCAATATTGTAAGGAATAATAAAAGAAAATAAAAAAAGAGAAATAAGTTCAATAAATCTTATTAGACTGAACCTGTAGAGTTGATGGTTTTTTGAAACATTAAAAGTTAATCTATTATTAAATTCTAATAAAACATTATTATGGATACGAATCATAAGTAACAAAGCAACTATAAACTGTACTTTTAATAAATTCGTCAGGAATGTTCCTGAAAAGATTAATAAACCAAAAAAAATAATTGATATTTTTAAAAATATCTTTGTTTTTGAAACTATACTAAAATTACAATAATAAATAAGCGAATTCACGTTAAAACCCATGTAAAAATTTATTAATATCTGTAATGTTGTTATAGCACCATATTCTGAGATTGAAAAATATCTCAAAAAAACTAAGTTAAGAACAACCTGTAGTAAACTAAATAAAACTTGGTTAATTACACGAGGTCCAATTGCTGAAAAAGAAAATATGTTAGGTGTCATTTTTTAATGTATTTTCATATTCAATTGGCGTACCGCAAAATATTGTTTGATTGCTTTTTAATAATACATATTTGACTGTTAAGTTTCTGGCAATTATGTGGTTATACATTGGAGCTACAAATAATTCCTTGTAATTGTTTGTAGTTTTAAATGTTTTGAATATTTCATTAAATAAATTAATGGATTCGAAATAATATAACCCATTTGAGCATAAATCTGAGATTTTTATTTTCTCAGTAGTTCTTTTTACATAGTTGTCCTTTGCAGCTTCAACAAAAGACCAATGTTCCCCTTTACCAATAAAAACTTCTAAATATCCAGCTGTGTTTTGTAAAAATTTTAAAGTTGGTTTTATAAAATTTATTCTAATTGAGTCAATATTGAAAATATAAAGAGGTTCATTTACCTTTTGTGTCTTGCTCATTCTTTGCAAACCAATTGAAACTGTATCGGCTTGACCTTTTGTTTCATTATCAATGCAGATGATTTCAAAATGCTTTATTTTTAACTCACCACATTTCATAAAAACAAAGTCCTCAGATCCATCGTCAGTTCTTGTAATAAAGAGAAAAAAATCTGTTTTAAAATATTTTTTGAAACTACTAACCGATTCTTCAAATACAGTTTTGCCATTTAATGGTAACATAAATTTGGGTTGGGTATAACCTGCCTTATAAAACCGGCTGCTTTTACCAGCCATGGGAATAATTATCATAATATTTTTATCTATAAAACAGTTTATAGGCATTTAGTAATAATGCAATTTGTCTATCTTCATCATCACTATGGAGTGGTAACATTGATATAAAAAGATTTACTATTGAAGCATTAATAAACTTTTCGTTTAAATTCATTTCTCTAACCTTATAAAAATAAAAATCTTTAAGAGATTTTTTTAATTCGTGGTGTAAGTTAAATTTAAAATTTAAAGCTTTATTAAGTTTTTTTAAGCTGTAAAAGCCAGTTACTATATAATCATAATTACCAACTAACGAATGGCCTAATTTAGCTATATCATATCTAAAATCTCCCGAAATATTATTTTTGGATTTAAATAGAGTGTCTAGGCCTCCTCTTGGATCTATTAATTTAATATTTTGACTCCTATTGTCGGTTATTATATTACTCGCACATAAATCACCATGCATAATCGTTAATTTTTTAAGTTCTGAATTCATTAATCCTTTATTCAATATCATTAATACCTGACTTGAAAAAGTCTGAAGTGAAGGATATGATTTATCATTAATTGTAATTTTTTTATTAATATCAAAACCGGAGGTAATCGAAAAATCTAAAATTCTTTTTTTTGTTTTACCAATGTAAAGTTCATTTAAAAGATTAAAAGTATATTCATCACTTAAATTTTCAAAAGTAACTTGTCTGCTTTTTTTAATGAAATTAAAAATTTGATTTATTGAATTAAAAAATGAAAAATCTGGAAGATTTCCGAAAACAAGTTTCTCCTGTAAAGTTGGTGCCCCTAAAAATTCAATCTTATATGATGATTCATGCTTGTCTTTTTTAAAACCCCATACTGAAGGTTTATAAATACTAAAATCTTCAGGTAGTTGTTTAAACCAGTTATATTCACTTTCTATTTTATTGATATTCGTACTAGATTTAATAATATAATTCAAATTCATCGTAACTTGATTAAAGCTTCTTGTAACGTTTAATGATGCTTTTGATTTGAAATATAAATTTGAATGTCCAAAATCTAACCACGATTTTTGAAATCTAATTTTAAAATTTATTATTTTATTATAGCTAGTTAATGAGGTTTCAAACAAATTGTTTTCTGACAGTTTCTGCTTGAAAAATGATGGATTACTAAATGTGAAATAACCCGCAGCAACAAACTGTTTATGATTTTTTGATGTTATAGTTCTTCCAATAATATTTTTCAAATAGCCCCATTTGTAAAATGAATTAGTTTCACCATAATACAACAAATCAGTTTTTTGTTCTAAAGCTTCAAATGAAGTATCTCCATGCAGAATATATAATTTTTTTATTGAATATTTTTTTTCATATTCATTCATAAAACTAAGAATTGATTTATTTAAACTTAAATTCGAATCAGTTCTGTATATAATAACTTTGTTCTCAGACAATAACTTTACATCCCTTTTTAATAATTTGAAATCTTCTGGTAAAGTAATAATTACAGTTGCTTTAAAATCTTTAATGATTTCAAGTTGACGCTCAATTAGTCTTTTATGTCCAGTAGGTAGAAAAGAGGTAGGTGTCAAACCAAAATCAGAACTCATTTCTGAGTTGACATATGCTCCCGATGTGATTAATAAAATTTTATTTTTATCACTCAATCTATAATCTGTTTAATTTGATTGTAAGTTTTATTAATGAATTCATCAGGTCTTACTGTCTTATCATCTACATAAAAACCATCATTACCACACCATGGTTTTCCCACATGTATTTCATCAAAAGGAACATTGTGTTTCTCCAACCATTTAAATATAATTGGTAATGACTTAGCCGTGATTTTACCAATATTTCCTTGGTGAGTTCTCATATTTCTGGCTGTAAATAAAACAATATTAAAACCGTTTTTTTTATACTCTATAACTTTATTAATAACTTTTAAGTTTGGAGAAACCAAATTGTAATCTTCATTATCTCCCAGAGTTAAAGTATTATCAATATCTATTATTAAATTTCTCATAAATCAAATTTTTATTAATCTAAAATACTTTTACGATTACCTTTTTTAAATGTAGCTTTTTTGCATTAGTTTTCATCTAAATTGAATCATGTATTTTACCAAAGTCAATAAATTATATCTATAATTTTATTGTTTTTAGTGAATCTATGTTATTTAAAAACCACCGATAGGTTTTTTGTATGCCCTCCTCTAATTCTGTTGAATATTGCCATCCCATTTCTTTAATTTTAGAAACATCCAAAAGTTTTCTTGGAGTACCATCAGGTTTAGTTTTGTCCCAAAGAATCCTCCCTTTGTGATTAATTACTTTTTGTATTATTTCTGCTAATTTTTTAATGGTAATATCTTTTCCTGTTCCAATATTATAAATATGTTCTGACAAATTATTTTCTAATGCAAATATCACAGCTTCTGCCAAATCATCTACAAACAAAAACTCTCTCATGGGAGTTCCACTTCCCCAGAGTTTTACATCTGAATGGTTATTTCTTTTAGCCTCATGAAATTTTCTAAGCATTGCCGGTAATACATGTGATGATTGCAAATCAAAATTATCAAAAGAACCATACAAGTTAGTAGGCATTAAACTAACATACTCTTTTTGATATTGTTGACTTATTGCTTGGCATGCTTTTATTCCTGTAATTTTTGCAATGGCATACCATTCATTTGTGGGTTCTAAAGGGCCTGTTAACAAATATTCCTCTTTTAATGGTTGTGGAGCCATTTTAGGATAAATACAACTACTACCTAAAAAAATAAATTTTGGTATGTTATTTTTATGGGCCGCCCCAATTAGATTGTTTTGAATAAGCATATTATCCATTAGAAACTCATATGGATAAGTCTTGTTTGCTAATATTCCTCCCACTCTTGCGGCAGAATTGATTATTATTTCAGGTTTTTCTGATGCTACAAAGTCATCAACTTGTTGCTGGTTTCTTAAATCAAGCTCTTTTGAGTTTTTACCTATAATATTAGTATATCCAGCTGATGTTAAAGCTCTAATGCATGCTAAACCCACCATTCCTCTATGACCAGCAATATAAATTTTAGCACTCTTACTCATAATTATTCAAAATAATTTAATGTTTGGTGACCCCCTTCCCTAAGGAATTTATCACGCCTAAAAAGTTCGAGGTCGGATTGCATCATATCTTCAACCAACTGTTCAAGTGATATATTCGGCACCCATCCTAACTTTTCTTTTGCCTTAGTTGCGTCTCCAATTAATAAATCTACTTCAGTTGGTCTAAAATATTTTGGATCAATGGCTAATACTTGTTTACCTATCTCAAGATTATAATTCTTATTTGAAATAGACTCAACAGTAGCAACTTCTTTTACACCTTTACCTGTAAATTTTAGGTTAACTCCGATATATGCAAATGCCATTTTTACCATATCACGAATGGATGTGCTGCGGCCTGTAGCAATTACCCAATCCTCAGGATTGTCATGTTGCAAAATCATCCACATCATTCTAACGTAATCCCTGGCATGGCCCCAATCACGTTTAGCATCTAAATTACCTAGATAAAGCTTTTCTTGTAGCCCTAATGCAATTCTGGAAACTGCACGCGTTATTTTTCTAGTCACAAAAGTCTCCCCTCTAACTGGAGATTCATGGTTAAATAAAATTCCATTACAAGCAAACATGTTATAAGCCTCTCTATAATTAACTGTAATCCAATATGCATACATCTTAGCAACACCATATGGAGATCTAGGATAGAAAGGCGTGTTCTCGTTCTGCGGTACTTCCTGCACTTTTCCGTAAAGCTCAGATGTTGAGGCCTGATAAATACGGGTTTTATGTTCTAACCCTGCAATACGAATAGCTTCTAGAAGACGTAATGTACCTAGCCCATCGGTGTCTGCAACATATTCAGGTACATCAAATGAAACACGAACATGTGACATAGCGGCAAGATTATAAATCTCGTCGGGCTGAATTTCTTTAACTAGTCTTATTAAGCTGGTTGAATCCGTCATATCACCAAAATGCAAAAAGAATTTAGGGTTTGGATTATGAGGATCTTCGTATATATGATTAATCCTGTCTGTGTTGAATAATGAAGTTCTTCTTTTTAGACCATGAACAATATAATCTTTGTTTAATAGAAATTCTGCCAGATATGCGCCATCTTGACCTGTAATGCCTGTAATTAATGCTACTTTCTTCATGATTTATTTTTTAATAGCCAGCTACTAGATTGTATTTTTTCACCAAGACCATCAATTAATTTTATACCAACTTTATTACAAACATCACGCTCGGGTATTGTTTCATTGTTTTGATCACCACCATTTGCAAAATACAACTCATATTCTAATCCAAAATCTACGAATATTTGATTTAGAGTTTTACAAACTGTAGAATCATTATCTATTGATAGAATTACCTTATCAACAGCCTTGATATTTGATACAATAATCATTCTCTCATCTTCATATTGAAACTTTTTACTTCCTTTCAATGAACGCTGATAATCAGAGTTTACAATTACAAAAAGCTCTTCTGCTAATTTTTTTGCATTATTAAAGTATTCTATATGGCCTTTATGTATTGGATTAAAATATCCAGAAACTATTATTGCT
>MDTG01205565.1_pt1 | contig 10754 bp, 10 predicted proteins | sample 811421 | NCBI WGS metagenome assembly MDTG01 (sample SAMN05326645, study PRJNA326480) | marine metagenome | isolation source: seawater | place: Pacific Ocean: South East | collected 2011
AAAAAATTAAAAAGTTTAACAACAGTTTCAAATTTAATGGAAAAATCTGATGAAATTGTCATAAAAAAAAATAATAAGTGGCAGTATTTATTTAAAAAAAAAAAAAAATACGCTAGAAATGTGTAATTATGTTGATGGATCTATTTATATTTGCACAATTAATTTTTTTAAAAAGTACAAAAATTTAATTAATAAAGATAAAACCTTTTTTTTTAAAACAAATAATAATTATAATGTTGATGTTGATTACAAGCATGATTTAGTGTTAGCAGAATATTTTTTAAAAAATAAATAAAATATAAAATTATGAAAAAAGTATACGTTGTTCACTGTGTAGATACTGAAGGACCGTTAAATGAAACTATAGAGGCAACTTTTGAAAGATTGAAACATATTTACCATTTAGATCTCGAGCCAAGTGAAGAATTATTAAAGAAACTTCAAGAAGGAAAAGTAAAATTAAACGGGCTTGAGAAATCAGTAAAAAATACTTTAAATCCTCATTATCTCAACTACAACAATAGTTGGGATAAAATAGACGATATGTTGGTTGACTGTTTGTCTAAAAAATTTAGAAACCAATTTTTGGATACAAACGGGAAAGGGTGGGTTTATAATTGGCATTGTGTAGATCATGTAGATTTTACTTATAATCCAAGAAGTAGAAAAATCGGATACCACGAGATATTTGACCATTATAAAAATATTTTAAAGGAAACAAATTCAGAGAGAGATGGGTTGCATTTTCATTATCATCCTCATCCAATAGTAAAACATGCTCATTTATGTGCCACTAGATGGTTGGGTCCTACTGATAAATTATTTCAAATATTATCAAGAAGAATTATTGATAGAAATTGGTTCCCTTCTACAAATAGACCAGGTTTTCAAGTAACTAGACCAGATAGTCATTGGTTTTTGGAGCAATTTATACCTTTTGATTACGCAAGCTTATCTCTAGAAAAATCGAATGAATATGAGGATCAATTTGATTTATCTGCAGGAAGATCTGGAGATTGGCGAAGAGCCCCTGTTACCTGGGAGCCTTATCATCCCGCTCATGATGATTATCAAACTAAAGGCGATTGCAAAAGATGGATTGCAAGATGTTTAAACGTCGGGACTAGATTTGCAAATATTAACATTAAAGAAGTTGAAAGAGCATTTAAGGAGGCTCAAGAAGATAAAAGTGTAATTTTATCTTTTGCTGATCATGATTTTAGAGATTTAAGAAAAGACGTTGAGGAGGCTTATAACTTAATTAAAACTGTAAGTAAAAAATATCCGAAAGTACAATTCGAATTTGCTGAAGCCGCAGAGGCTATGAGAAAATCTTTAAATCTAAGCAATTCTGGAGCATGCAAATTAAGTACAAATTTAAAAAAACTTAATGATAAGGCTCATGTTTTAGAAATAAATTCAGATAAAGATATTTTTGGAACTCAACCATATTTAGCTATAAAAACAAAAAAAAAGGATTATTTTCACGACAATTTAGATTTCCAAATTCCAAAGAGAAGCTGGACTTATACTTTTGATGAAGAAACATTAAATATAGATAAAATTGAAAAAGTTGGTATAGCCGTTAATAGCTCATCGGGTGAAACAACGGTATCAAATATAGATATTCAAACAGGAAAAAACAAAATTACTTATTTGAATACTTGATGAAAAAAAAAAAATTAGTATTTTTTGTGTGGTCTCCATCTGACAAATTTTTACAAAAAAAAAATTTGATAAGTACTGCCGTGAAATATTTTGATATTAAATTTTACAATATCGAAAGTTTTTATCGAAAAATTAAAACACATAATAAAAAAAACTTATTCTGGATCAAAAACTTGGAAGGTTTGAAAGAAAAGTTAAATAAACACAAACCAGAAATAGGAGTAATGATAGGCGATGACTCTCTCCATTTAGAAATTGGAAAAATATGCCGTAATAACTTTAATATGAAGATGGTTTATTTAAATATCAACCTATGTCCAGAATCTTTCACTTTTTTAAATTTTAAAATTATTTTAAAAACAATTTTTGATAATTATATTTTTAATTATATAAATCAGCTTGTCTATAAAAGTATTTTTTCTTTAACAAATAGATTTTATAATAAAAAAGTTAAAAATACCTTTCAATTTGATTATTCAATTATTGGAGGAAAGTCAGGTTATAACATACCTGTTGTAAAAAACTCAAAAAAAGTTATTGAAACTTTATCATACGATTTTTTTGAGTCTTTAAAATATAAAAAATCAAAAAAAAATTATACTATTTTTCTGGATGAGGATTTGTATGATCATAGAGACTACAAATTACTAAATAATCAAAAATTTGTTTCAATAATTTATTTTAAAGAAATAAATCAGTTTTTTAATTTATTTGAAAAAAAATATAATACAGAAGTAATAGTTTCTTTACACCCCCGTACAAAAAACATTAATCGAAGCAAAAGGTACTTTAATAATAGAAAGTGTTTTGTAGGAAAAAGTCATGAACTCGTGAGTAATTGTAAATATGTTTTATTACATCCATCTACAACTGCTCTCAATTTACCTATTATTTACAAAAAGCCCATGATTTTTCTCACTACCGATGAGCTTTTAAAAAAATTAGAAATTAAAGCGAGAATAGTTAAAAGACAATTAATGTTTAAACATCATTTTATTAATTTAAGTAAATATAAAAGTTATATTTATCCAAAAAATTTTAACTTTATAGACCACAATGCTTATGGAAAATATTTAAGGGATTATATTGCGCCTAATAAAATTAAAAATCCTAAGAATGGCATTTGGGGACATTTATTCAGATATCTTGCATAATTTAAAGTTTTTCAATATTGTTCAAACATTGAACATTATTAATTTTTATATTATAAAATTTAATGACATATAAAAAGATTAAATTACTAGACTGCACATTGAGAGACGGCGGATATTATAATAATTGGAATTTTGGTATTAAATTTACAAATAATTATCTCAAGTTAATGAAAGATATAGGAATAGAATTTACTGAGATCGGTTTTAGGTTTCTAAGAGATGATAAATTAATGGGTGAAAATGCTTACACTAGAGAGAATTTTATAAAATCAATTAAAATTCCTAACAATTTAAAAATTGGCATCATGGTTAACGCATCAGATTTTTTTGAAGGTAAAAACAATTATAAAAGTAAACTAAATAAATATTTTAGTGACCTTAATAGATCTAAAATTTATTTTATTAGAATTGCTTGTCATCAAACTGAAATTTATAAAATTAAACCTATCATTAAATGGTTTAACAAAAAGGGAGTATTGGTAACAGTAAATTTAATGCAAATTTCTGAGTTAAATGATACTGAAATGAATATCAATCTGATATGTAAATTTTTAGATAAAAATGGAGTTAAGGTTTTATATTTAGCAGACAGTTTAGGCTCTTTGTCACCAAAAAATATTAAAAAAATATACTTTAAATTTAAAAAATATTGGAATGGAGAATTAGGTTTACACGCTCATGACAATTTAAATCAGGCATTAAATAACAGTTTAACCGCGATTTCTTACGGCGCTACCTGGATAGACTCAACTTTAATGGGTATGGGTCGAGGACCAGGAAATTTATCTAGTGAAAAAATAGTAAACAACCTGTTTAAAAGTAAATACAAAAACCTTCAAATCAAAAAGTTTAATAAAAAATTTATGGAACCCTTAAAGAAGAAGTATAAATGGGGAACAAATTTATATTATAAATTTTCAGCAAAAAACAAAATTCATCCTACCTATGTTCAAAAATTGCTCTTAGACAAGAGGTACGACAAAAATAATTATCTCAAGATATTGGAAAACTTAAAAAAAGTAGATGCCAAAAAGTTCAATCCATTTAAATTAATAGCAAGCTCAAATATATATACTGATAATATCAAAAGTGCTTGGCAACCAATTAATGATTTAAAAGATAAAGAAGTTTTAGTAATAGGGTCGGGATCATCAGTAAAAAGAAATCTTAAAAAGATTAAAGAATTAATATTAAGTAAAAATTTACTAGTATTTGTTCTTAATACCTTCAACAAAATACCTGAGTCGCTCATAAACTTTCGTGTTGTTTGTCATCCTCTTCGCATATTGTCTGATAGTTTTTTTTATGACAAATCAAAAACTAATCTTATCTGCCCATACTCAATGATGGAGAAAAAGTTTAGAAAATTGATTAATATAAAAAACAAATTAATTTATGACTTTGGTCTAAAAATAAATACTCGTAAAAAGTTTAAAGTAGAAAAAAAATTTGTTCAATTACCTCAACCATTAGCTATAGCTTATACGATAGGGGTTTGTTCAGCTGGAGGTGTAAGTAAAATTTTTTTAGCTGGTTTTGATGGTTTTAAAAAGGACGATGTTAACTCAGACGACACAAATATATTCTTTAAAAATTTAAAAGTGGGAAAAAAAAAGGATTTTATTAAATTTGTTACTAAAACTAATTATAAACTAAATTAACGAGATATGAGCAAACCAGTAATTATAATACCAGCAAGATATAAATCATCAAGATTTCCCGGTAAACCTTTAAAGAAAATTTTAAATAAACCAATGATATTGAGGGTGGCCGAGAAATGCAAAAATGTAGTTGGGTTGAAAAATTTAATTATTGCGACTGATAATAAAAAAATTAAAAAAGTCGTAGAAAAAAACAATTATAATTGTTATTTAACACCGAAAAATTGTAAAACTGGTACTGATAGGGTTGCGTTTATTTCTAAAAAAATTAAATCTAAATTTATTATTAATGTACAAGGAGATGAACCTCTTATTAAATCATCTGATATCAAAAAAGTAATAAAATTAAAAAAAAGATTTCCTAAATATATAATTTGCGGTTATTCAATAATAAAAAATAAAAAAGAAATTGAAGATAAAAATGTTATTAAAGTAGTGAAAAATTATAAGGATGAATTAATTTATTTTTCAAGATCAAAAATTCCAGCTAATAAAAAGAAAAAAAATCAGATTAAATTTTTCAAACAGGTTTGTGTTTATTGTTTTTCTCCATATCAGCTTAAATATTTTTATAAATCAAAAAGAGGTAGGTTAGAAAAGGAGGAAGACGTAGAGCTGCTTAGATTTTTAGAATTAGGTTTCAAAATAAAAATGTGCAAAGTGTCACCGACAATATCTGTCGATGTACCAACAGATATTAAAAAAGTGGAGAATTTTTTAAAAAAAAGATGAAACTTATTTTGATTACAGGGTGTGCTGGATTTATTGGAAGTTCACTTAGTCACTATTTGTTAAAACATAACTATAAGGTAATAGGAATTGATGACCTATCGGTCGGTTTAAAAAAAAATCTACCCAAAAATAAGAACTTTAGATTTATTAAAGGAGATTGTGGAAAAGACAAAACTTTAAATAAATTAAGAAAAAAAAAAATTAACGCTACTTTTCATTTAGCTGGTCAATCTAGTGGAGAGAAAAGTTTTTTTGATCCGAAAAATGATTTCGATAGAAATGTTGTAACAACAATGAATATTCTCAAATTTCACAAGGCCAATAACATTAAACATTTTATTTATGCAAGCTCAATGTCTGTTTATGGAAACAAATTAAAAAAAGTTAACGAGTTTGAAAAATGTAGACCAATAAGTTTTTATGGACTGTCAAAATTAACTAGTGAAAAATTTATAAATATGTTCTCAAAAAAAAAATTGAAATTTACAATAGTTCGTCTTTTTAATGTTTATGGACAAGGTCAAAGATTAGATAACTTACAACAAGGTATGATTAGAATTTATCTTACTCAAATTCTTAAATTCAAAAGCTTAAAAATTAAAGGAAGTGTAAAAAGATATCGAGATTTTGTTTATATTTCAGATGTATTAGAGATATTTAGAAGAATAATAAACAACGACAAATGTTATAACAAGACTTTTAATCTTGGATATGGAAAAAAATATAAAATTTCAGATTTAGTTCAAATGTTAAGAAAAAAAATTGATCTAAAATTTAAATTAAAAATAGTCTCTGGTACTCCTTATGATCAGTTCGGTATAGTATCAAATAGTAAAAAAATATTTAAAGCTGTCAATTACAAGCCGAAAATTAATTTATCTGAGGGATTAAATAAATTTTTAAAATCTTTAAAATCAATATGAAAGATAAAAAAAAAAAAGATTTATTGAAATATATTAAGAAGTATTACGATCATTATAAATCCAATAACTTTTCACCCCATTACGATACACCGTTTTATTTAGCGACTTATTCAGGTGGTTCAATAGGATATGAATTATTAAAAAGGTTAATAGGTTTGCCAAGTAAATACCTCAGCAACTTCATTGTAATTTTAAAGGATCTTTTTTTTTCAATGAATTATTCAAAATACAAGGTATTTTCAAACAATACTTCGATAGCGAATGACAAGATTATTATTACATGGGCATTTCAAAAAAACTTTAAAAGTGATGGAAGTTTAGAAGATAGATATCTAAATATTAATTCAAAAAAAGTTAAAAAGACTTTATGGTTTGTAATTTATCTTGATAAGCAACTGCCTAAAAGACTTAAAAACAATATAGTTATTTATCAACCTATAAAACAAAAACAATTTAATATATTTGTCCCTTTAAAAATTTTAATATGTAATTTAAAAAATTTAATTAAAGACAAAGATTATTTTTTAGTAAAATTGTCTAACTATAATTTTTTTTCAAAGAAAATTTCATTTGTCTTAAAAAGTTATTTGTCAAGCAATATTAAAAAAATCTTAATTTTATATGAAGGACAACCTTTTCAAAATGAAATTGTAAGGGTGTGTAAATTGAAACATAAAATACAGACTATTGGTTATGTTCATGCTCCTCCCGTTGCATTTCCAAGTAATTATATAAAAAAAAAATTTAGTCCTGATAAGATATTTTTAAACGGTAAAGATCAATACAAATTGTTTAGAAGTATAGGATGGAACAAAAATGAACTTAAAATTTCTCCCTCGTTGAGATTTATAAAAGAAAAAAAGGATTTTCAAAAAAAGATATATTTGCCAATTAATTTCGATTCAGCTAAAAAAATAATTAATAATCTTGAATTTGTACTGAAAAACTTTCACTTAGATAGTTACAAAGTACAAATGCATCCAGCTAGTCTTAAATCACAAAAAAATATTTCTTTAAAAGAAGAAATATTAAATTTGATATTAAGCAATAAAGGTAAAAAAAATCAAATTTCGTGTCCTATTTTTATAGGTGCCACAGGATCCCTAATAGAAGCGTTAGAAAGTAATTGTAAAAAAGTCATGCATATAACTGAAAAAGATTTAATTGAAAAATATACAAGTGATATATGGGAAAGTCTTAAAGTGAAAAAAATTAAGAATAATGTTTATTTGTATGAGATTAAAAAAAAAGGTAATCTATTAAAGATAGGTAAGAAGCAAAAAAATCTTAACATTTTTTTTAAAAAATGAATTATTTAAAAAATTTTAAAAATAAAAAAGTAATTGTAACTGGTCACACAGGTTTCAAAGGTTCATGGTTAACATTATGGTTAAGTCATTTAGGTGCGAAAGTCATGGGAATATCTAAAGATATACCAACTAAACCATCACATTATGAGCTCATTAACCTAAAAAAAAGAGTTATCTCCAGAAAAATTGATATTAAAAACTTAAGACTTTTAAAAAAAACTTTCATAGAATTTAAACCAGACTATGTATTCCATCTTGCCGCTCAATCGTTAGTAAAAAAATCTTATTCTGAAACTTTAGAAACATGGAAAACCAATTTACTTGGCACAATAAACATTCTTGAAGCTTTAAGGTCAAAAAAAATAAAAAAAAAAATCATAGTTATTTTAATAACAAGTGATAAAGCTTATAAGAATGTAGAAAAGAAAGAAGGTTATAAAGAAAATGACTTTTTGGGCGGACTGGATCCATATGGAGCTTCTAAATCTGCGGCTGATATAGCGATAAGTTCTTATGTAAAGTCATTCTTTTCAAATAAGCACAACAAAATAATTCTTTCAATCGCAAGAGCTGGAAACGTGATTGGAGGAGGCGACTGGTCAAATGATAGATTATTACCAGATTGCGTTAAATCATGGTTAAAAGGAAAAAAAGTAATAATAAGAAATCCACGAGCAACAAGACCTTGGCAACATGTTCTAGAAGTTTTGAATGGGTATTTAAAGTTAGCAAATTTTTTAAAAAAAAATAGAAAATTTCACGGTCAAGCTTTTAATTTTGGTCCACAAACAAAAAAAAATTACAGTGTTATTGAGGTTCTTAAAAATATAAAAAAATTATGGAAGACTTCTGACTGGAAAATAAAAAAAAATAAAAAATTTTTTGAAAATACGTTATTACAATTAAACAGTGAAAAGGCTAAAAAAATCATTAAATGGAAACCTGTCTTGAATTTTGAGAATAATATAAAATTAACGGTGGAATGGTACAAAAAATACTCAAGTAACAAAGAAAATATTTCAAAAAAATCTCTAGAGCAAATTAATTTCTACACAAAAATACTAAAAAAGAAAAAATTATTATGAAAGTTATAATTTTAGCAGGTGGAATGGGTACTAGACTTCAAGAATATACAAAAACTATTCCCAAACCAATGGTAAAAATAAAAAAAATTCCAATGATTATTTATATCATGAAACATTATGCTAAATATGGCTTTAAGGATTTTATAATTGCCACTGGATATAAAAGTAAATTTATTGAAAACTTTTTTAAAAAGAAGGTTAAAGATTGGAAAATTAAGATAATTAATACTGGAAGAAACACTATGACAGGTGGACGTATTAAAAGATTGCAAAAATTCATTAGTCATGAAACTTTTATGCTTACATATGGTGATGGGTTATCTGATATTAATTTAAAAAAACTTCTCTCTTTTCATAAAAAAAATAAAAACTTCGTTACTTTAACAGCTGTGAGACCTCCAGCGAGATTTGGAGGAATTAAAATTGATGGAGCAAAAGTAAGATACTTTAAAGAAAAATCAAGTTTAGATGAGGGTTGGATAAATGGCGGTTTTTTTGTAATGGAACCACATATATTCAAATTTATCAAAAACGATAAAACGGTTCTAGAGAGGCAACCTCTTGAAAAAATATGTAAAAAAAAAAAACTTGGTGCCTATAAACACTATAGCTTTTGGCAATGTATGGACACAATTAGAGATAAAAAATTGTTAGAGGAAAAATTAAAAAAATTTAAAAAATAATGAATAAAAAAATATTAGTTGCTGGAGGCACCGGGTTTCTTGGATTTCATCTACTAAAAAAACTCAGTAAACTAAAATATACGCTTTACTCTTTGTCATCAAAAAAACCAACGAGAATTAAAAAAATTTCTAATGTAAAATACATAATATGTAATGTTTCCAAAAAAGCATTGCTTAAAAAAAAACTACAATATAATTTTGATTATGTAATAAACTTTAGTGGATATGTTGATCATTCTAATAAATCTAAAACTATGGAAAGTCATTACAAAGGCTGTAAAAATTTAATTAACTTATTTAAAAAAAAAAATATAAAAAATTTTATTCAAATTGGAAGTAGTTCAGAATATGGAAACTCTAGATCACCACATGTTGAAAGTAGCTCTTGTAAACCAAAGGGAAATTATGGTTTAGCAAAGGCTAAAGCATCTAAGTATTTGCAAAAAACAGGAAAAAAAAAAAAATTTCCTTTCACGATTTTAAGACTTTATCAAATATATGGACCTTTTCAAACTAGTAATAGGTTAATTCCAATAGTAATAAATTCTTGCTTAAAAAATCAAAAATTTTCTTGCACTGAAGGCAATCAAATTAGAGATTTTCTTTATGTTAAAGATTTAATTAGACTTATAATTAAGGTTATAAAAAAAAAACCTACAAACGAGATCTACAATGTTGGAGCTGGAAATAAAGTAAAAGTAAAAAAGGTAATAAATACAATCAAAAAGATTATTAAACTAGGCAAACCTCAATTTGGAAAAATTAAAATGAGGAAAGATGAAATGAAAAATAACTTTCCAGATATTTCTAAAATAAAAAAATATTACAATTGGTCTCCGGAAATCAATCTTAATTTAGGTTTAAAAAAAACTATCTCTTTTTATGAAAAGTAGTAATCGACCATTAATAAGCGTTATAATGAATTGTCACAACGGGGACCGATATTTAAAAAAAAGTATTCAAAGTGTGATTTCTCAAAACTATAAAAATTGGGAATTGATTTTTTGGGATAACAACTCTACAGACAAAAGTGAAATTATATTTAAAAGTTTTAAAGATAAAAGACTTAAGTACTTTAAATCAAAAAAATATCTTAAACTTTATAAAGCAAGAAATAAAGCTATAGAAAAAAGTAAAGGCAAATATATTACTTTTATAGATACTGATGATTGGTGGTTAAAAAAAAAACTTGAAAAACTTCATACAGCTTTTAGAAAAAATAAGAGTTATAAAATCATTTATTCTAATTGGTATGTTTTTAATGATTTAACAAAAACTAAAAAAATTTTTAACAATATGAAATTACCTACAGGTAAAATTACACAGAAGCTTTTACACAAATACGAAATAAATGTAGGCACTATCATGATCAGTAAAGATATATTTAAAAAATTCAAATTTAATGAAAAATTTGAGATAATCGGTGACTTTGATTTGTTTATAAAACTAAGTTTAAAATATAGATTTTTGTCTATTCAAAGCCCTCTTTCCTACTACAGATTACATAAAAAAAATTTTTCAAATAATTTCAAACTTCA
>MDTG01219118.1_pt1 | contig 10754 bp, 11 predicted proteins | sample 811421 | NCBI WGS metagenome assembly MDTG01 (sample SAMN05326645, study PRJNA326480) | marine metagenome | isolation source: seawater | place: Pacific Ocean: South East | collected 2011
GGTGTTCTATTTATTAAAATAATAGAATTTTCTTTTGAAATTTTTTTTAAATTTAATATTGCTTTTTTTAATTCCTTTTCTGAAAAATACGAAAAATTTAAAAGATTTGAAACTCTAATTACGTCAAAATAATTAAAATATTTTTTGCTAACATTAAAAATATCTTGCTCAAAAAATCTCAGCTTTTCCATTTTATCTAATTTTGGAATTAATAATTTTGTTTTTTTATAATTAATATTGATAAAATCAAATAGGTATAATTTATTAAATAAACTTGGAAGAATTTTTTCTACTTTTTTAAGCAACAAAAAATATCTATATCTTAGACATTGTTTATCATATTCTGCCATCAATAGCTCATTGTCTGAACTATATAAAAAAATACACTTTCCAACTTGATAAATAGAAATATTTATTTTTTTATCGAAACCGTAAATCTTTTCAATTTTCTCTTTATTTAAATCAGAAAATAATTCCAATGTTGATTGACCTGATGAAACTGCAAAATCACAAATCACAGGTTTTTTAGAAAAATATTTTTTAATGTGCTTTTTTAATATTTTATTTACATCAAACATTCTATTGTAGGATGTTGTCATAAATGTAGAGTCAACTCTCATTAAAGAAAAAATTTTTTTCATTCTTTTTTGATTTATATTTTTTTTTAAAATGAAGTAGCTGCTTACATCTGTGTAGAAATTATTAGAATTTTTCATTTATATTTATAATTCTATAGATTTTTTAAATTTTTTAAATTGATTACTTTTATATCTAATTATAATAGTTATTTTCTTCAATGTTTCCATCTTAGAAACTTCTTCAGTAATAACGAATTTTATTTGATTGTATTTTTAATTTCATTATAAGAAATTATTAAATTATAGTATCAACAACTTTATGAATTACTGCAAAAAATGTATCATGCCAGATACAAGACCAGATCAGTATTTAAATGATGATGGGGTTTGTAACGCTTGTGTTAGCTATGAATATCAAAAAACTATAGATTGGAATGAGAGAAAAGAAGCATTAATTAAAATTATAGAAAACAAAAAGCTTAAAAATAAAAATGGGTGGAACTGTGTCGTCCCAGGTAGTGGTGGAAAAGATAGCACATATCAAATTATTAGAGCAAGGCAGTTAGGTTTAAATCCAGTTTTTGTAACTGCATCTACATGTGATCTATCAGAAATTGGAAGATATAATTTAGAAAATGTTAAAAAAATTGGATTTGATGTCGTCGAAATTTCTAATAATGCAAAAGTAAGGGCTAAGATAAATAAGATAGGATTAGAATTATTGGGTGATATATCTTGGCCAGAACATGTTTCAATTTTTACTGCACCAATAAAATTTGCTTTAGCTTTTGATATTCCATTAATACTATGGGGTGAAAATCCTCAAATGGAATATGGAGGTCCAGACAAATCGTTAAACAATAGCGTTCTTGACCAAAAATGGATGGAGGAGTTTGGAGGATTAATAGGCTTTAGAGTTTCAGATCTCATAGAAAGCTATAACTTTAAAAAACACGAACTAGAAATATATAATTATCCAGATATAAAAATTCTTAAAGAAAAATCAATATTGGGAATTTTTTTAGGTTATTATGAAAGATGGGACAGTGTACAAAATTTTAATATATCAAAAAATAATGGTTTTAAAGAATATGATAAAGATTTAGAAGGATGTTATTTTAATTTTGAAAAAATCGATAACTACCAACATGGTATACACGATTATTTTAAGTACCTAAAATTTGGATTTGGGAGAGCGACTGATCAGCTAAGCTATCAAATTAGAAGAGGTAAAATTAAAAGATCTGACGCAATAAAAATAGTGAAAAAAATTGAGGGTAAATACCCTTTATCATATATGGGCAAAAGTATTAATAATATATTAAGTAAAATAAATATAAACGAAAAAAAATTTATAGAAATTTGCGATCAATTTACAAATAAAAACATTTTTAAAACTAATCAAGCAAATCAGCTAATTAAAGAAAATGGAAACTTGATTAAGCTCAATTACGACAATGAGTAAATATAAAATTGCTATTATAAATTTTGGTATAGGTAATATAAGATCACTTTATAACTCAGTTAAGAATTTAGATATAGATGTAGATATTTTAACTGATCCAAAGTATTTAAAAAATTATGATAAGTTTTTTTTGCCCGGTGTTGGAGGCTTTAGTTTGGCAATGAAATTAATTAATAAAATTGGGTGGGAAAATGAAATTAAAGAAAACGTTATAAATAAAAAAAAATTTATATTTGGCATTTGCCTTGGTATGCAATTATTGTTTTCTTTAGGTAAAGAACACGGCAAAACCGAAGGATTAAATTTAATAGACGGAGAAGTGGTACATTTGAGTGATATTGGATGCTCTTTACAAACTCCTCATATTGGATGGAACGAAATAAAATTAAAAAAAAAAAATCTTTATTTTGATAAAATACCAGATCAATCAAATTTTTATTTTGTTAATAGTTACGTAGCAAAGGTAAAAAATAATAATAACTTGTTAGGAATAACGAATTATGATGTGGATTTTGCATCAGTAATTTTAAATGAAAATATATTTGGTACTCAATTTCATCCAGAAAAAAGTTCTAAAGCTGGTAGACAATTAATTTATAACTTTATAAATGCTTAAGATTAGAATTATGCCAGTTTTGTTATGGAATGGTACTACTTTAGTTAAAGGTCAAAATTTTATTAATGAAAAACGAGCTGCGGGATCTCCTCTTACTACTACTAAAATATATAATTCAAGAGACGTTGATGAAATCGTTTTTTTTAATATCTCTGGTAAAAAATTTGATAACAATTATTTTGATTTTATTCAAGAAATTACAGACTGTGTAAGCGTACCAATTACAATCGGTGGAGGCATAGAAAATGTCGATGAAATGGATCAATTGTTTATGTCAGGAGCTGATAAGATATCAATAAACTCTATTGTATACTCTAATCCAAACATTATTAACTATGCATCAAAAAGATTTGGGTCACAAGCAATAACAGTTTCAATAGATGTGAAAAAAATTGGAAACAAGTACGAATGTTGTTCACATAATGGAAAAAAACTAACAGATAAAGTATTTATAGATTGGATTAAAGAGTGTACAGATAGAGGTGCTGGTGAGATTATAATTAATTCAATTAACCACGATGGTTTAATGAATGGCTACGATACCGAATTGATTAAAATTGCATCATCAATTGTAAAAATCCCAATTATTGCAGCAGGTGGAGCAGGTAACTCAGAGCATTTCTTTCAAGGTTACTTAAATGGTGCAAGTGCATTAGCAGCTTCTAGTGTGTTCCATTTTACAGTTTTAACTCCAGCAAATATAAAAAGATACTTAGAGCAAAAAAATGTACCCATAAGACAAAATTTTAATTCTGAGATCTAAAACAAAAAAATTTTTTAACTTTATTTAATCATCATTAAAATAATTTTTAATAATGATCTCAATTTAAAATTAAAGTCTCCATTATTAAAAACAAAAATAAAATCTTTTTTGGCTTTCTCAAAGTTATTTTTTTGAGAATTATAGTTTGCAGACATATATTTAAGTTTTACTTCTAAATCTAATTTTTGTTGGTTATTTAATAACCATATAAATTCTTCCACTGCCTTTCTATGCGGTATTGATAAATTTTTTTTTTGAGCACTCTTGTCATGAATAAGATAATAACCAAGTTTTTTCTTCAAATATTTAAATTGATTTGTTATTTGAGCAATTCGTAGCCACGTATTGTAATCTTCAGAAGCAACTAAGTTTTTATCCTCGCTTATACAACCTACTTTAATTAGAACGTTCCTTCGAACTATAACTGATGAATTACCTATAGCACTTCCTTTTGAAATTCCACTAATTAACAAATCTTTCAAAATAGGCCTTTTTAATTGTCTTCCTATATTTTTTTTTCTTTGTAAATATGGACTAAATTCATCGTAAACAATTTCTAAATCATGGTAAATTAAGTCTACGTTTCTACTGATATTTTTAACACAAACTTCAAGTTTATTTTTAGTCCACCAATCATCAGAATCCAAGAAAGCGATCCATTTTCCTTTCGAGGCTTTTATTCCAAGATTTCTTGATTTTGCAATTATGCCCTTATTAGATATTTTAAAATACTTAATTCTTGAGTCTTTAAATTTTTTTATAATTTTGTTTGTCCCATCAGATGATTGATTATCAATAACTAATGCTTCCCAGTTTTTAAAGGTTTGATCCAATAAAGATCTTAATGCTTTACCTAAGAAGTTAGCATGATTATAAGTTGGTATTATTATTGATACTAGTGGTAAGGGTTTTGAATTCAATATTTATCTCTTCAACATTATAAATTTTCAAATTAAAGTAACTTATTTCTTAACTTAATAATAAGAGAATTACCTTATTTTTTTTTGTATATATTTTAATATTTGATCAATTTCAAAATAAATTTTTTTATTATTAACAGCAAGTTTAAAATTGGGATTGGGTAATATATTAAATTTTTTTCTATTTCCATTTTTTTTATTTTTAATTTTTATTCTTAAACCAAGTAAAATTTTTGACCTTTTTTGAATAATTTCTGCAATATTTTGGAGTGTAAAATTTTTAAAAAAAATATTTTCTATTGAATTGTGAAAAAATTTTTTTTGAATTATTAGGTTAATAATTTTTACAAATGTTTTGGATGGTATCAGGGTTCTCTGGATATTACTATTTTCCAAAATAATTTTTTTTTTTTTAAGCGCTGATATACATAAACTATTTATTAAATTATCTTTTAAATTTAAATTTTTTTCAAATTTCAGAAATCCAAAAATATTTCCCATTCTTAAAATAGTAAACATTTTTTTTTTATTTTTAAATTTTGAAATAATTATTTTTTCAGATTGATAGTGGGCTTTGGAATAAATATTCTTAAAATTAATTTCTGAGCCTGGAATTAAATTTTTTATGCCATAATTTTTATAGACTTGCAAAGATGATATATAAATAAGTTTAATATTATTAACTAAACATAAATTACAAATATCAGAAGTTAGTTGATTTTTTTTTTTTAACAAATCTTTATTTATTCTTAATTGATTTTGATTTGGGCCAGCAAGATGAATAATTATATCTAAATTTTTAAAAGTGCTAATTTTTTTTTTGATAGCTATTGAATCAATGTAATTTTTTGTATTTTTTTTTCTTGAGAAAAAAATGTAATTATTTTTTTTTATTTTATTCTGATTTTTTAATAGTGACGCTAAATATCCAGTACCTCCAAAAACAGCAATTCTAGGCATTATTTAAGCCATGGGCATTTTTTATTTTTAATCAAATTATCCAATACTTCTTTATCTCTAAGTGTGTCCATACAAGACCAAAAACCTTTATGCTTAAAGGCTGCAAAATTTTTTTTTTTAACAGCGTTAGTAAGTGGAGACCTTTCAAGCATAACATTTTTTCTACCAATAAATTTTAAAAAATCTGGCTCTACTACAAAAAAACCTCCGTTAATCCATCCTTTTTGTAGTTGTGGCTTTTCCTCAAATTTTTTTACAAGATTATTTAAAATTGTAAGTTCTCCAAATCTTGCAGGTGGGTGTACTGCTGTAACTGTAATTTTTTTTTTATTTTTTTTATGAAATTTCAATAATTTATTAAGGTCAACATTTGATAAACCATCGCCATATGTTAACATAAAAGTGCTTTTCAATTTTTTATTAAGTTTTAGTAGTCTTCTACCAGTTAAAGAATTAAGTCCAGTATTTATAACTTTAATATTAGCTATTTTTTTTTTTTTAAAATAATTTTTAATAACAGAGTTTTTGTATCCACCTGCTATTAAAAAATCTTTAAAACCAAATCGCTTATAATATTCTATAATATGCTCTATTATAGGTTTTGATCCAATTTTAATCATCGGTTTTGGAATAGATTTTGTATACTCCGATATTCTTGTGCCTTTACCACCAGCTAAAATAACTACTTTCATATATATATTTATTTAATCTATATACTCTAAAGATCCTTATTTATTGTTTCATTTTTATCATGAATAATACTTGAAAAATTTACTACTAAACTATTTTTTTTTTTATTCATATTTTTAAACGAAAACCAAACTTTAGGCGGAACATATAAAGTTCCAAATTTACTTTCGCTTAAATAAAATAATCGTTTTTTTTTAAATGTTTCATCATAAAATATAAACTTTATATTACCTACTGGAACTGTCAAATTCATATGCATTTTTTTATGAAATTTCCAACCTTTAAGACTATTTTTTTTTATCCATGTAAAATAAACTTCCCCGAATTTTATATAATTTTTATCGTTTTTTTTTATGTAATGCATAATATTGCCTTTAGGATTACTTATTATTTTTTTTGAAAAAAATTTTATTTTTTTGAGGTTATTCATTTAAAATATTTTTCTTTAGTTTAAAGTAATAATTAATATCATTATCTAAAAGTTTGCTAACTTTTTTATTATTTTGGTAAAATTTATTATACCAACACATGGTCAACTCTATAGTTTTTTCTAAACTTAAAATTTTCTTCCATTTTAAAATTTTCCATGCCTTAGATGAATTTAATTTCAATAGATGATCTTCTTTAAAAAATCTTTCTTTATAATTTCTAAATTGAGCATTATTCCAATAATTTTTAGATAATTTTAGAACTTTCTTTACTGTTGCTACCTCATTAAACTTAGGACCAAAATTAAAACTTCCTCCATTTATGTTTTCATTTACAGACAAGTTATATGATAAAGCAATATACCCGCTTAAAGGCTCTAATACATGTTGCCAAGGTCGAGTTGAACCTGGATTTCTAATATAAACTTTTTTATTTGACGCCCAAGCTTTGACACAATCAGGTACCAACCTATCTTGTGACCAATCTCCACCTCCAATTACATTTCCAGCTCTTGCAGTTGCTATTCTAATTTTTTTATTTTTTTTTAAAATTGAATTAAAATAAGATTTAAAAACTATTTCTGCGCTTGCTTTAGATGCACTATATGGATCATGTCCACCCAATCTATCTTCTTCTGTATAGCCTCTGAGTAAGCTTAGGTTTTGATAGCATTTATCACTTGTAATTATTACTGAAATTGTTTTTTTATTAAGTTTGTTGATACAATTTAAAATATTTGCTGTTCCAATAATATTTGTTTTCAGAGTTTCTAATGGGTTAATTATAGATTTTTTAACAAGAGATTGTGCTGCTAAATGGTATATAATATCAGGTTTAAATTTTAAAATATTCTCCTCTAATTTTTGGTAATTCGTAATATCAAATCTTTTATCAATTAATTTTTTTTTATTTAAAAATTTGAATAAATTTAACTCATTGTCTGGCTTTAAACCTATTCCCATTATTTTGACATTATATCTTGATAACCAATGCACTAACCAACTTCCTTTAAAACCGGTGTGTCCTGTGATAAGTATTTTTTTTTTATTATAAAATTTTTTTAAGTTCACTGTTTTATTAATTTAAGTTGACTATATGCTATTAATTTAAATTTTAGAATATTTAAATTCTATGAAACTAAATCAAATACATTAATAATATTTTTTTCAGTTGGCTCAATAAAGAAATTATCTTTATACCAGTTCGCGATTTCTTTTATTTCTTTTTTATTTTTAACTCTATAATCGATTAATTTTTCATAAATATCGAATATTTCATTTGCATTAAAAGCTATATCCCAAATCTTACCTTGACCCTTTTTTACTAAAGGATTTTCTGTATAATTTTGTTGACTCGCAACTATAATTACAGAAATACCGCAAGAAACTGCTTCCAAATTAGATCCTGATGAGGATGTTCCTATAACAATCTTTGAGTTTTCAAATAGGTTATAAATATCTTGATTTGTAACAGATATGTTTTTAGGTATTTTTCCTAATCTTTTAATTTCTATGGCAGGATGATTTTTAAAAATTACATGATCAAATTTTTGGAGACTATTAAGCATAAATTTTGTGTCTAAAACTTGATATGAGCCTAAAAGTAAAATATTTTTTTCCTCTTTAATTCCTTCAAAAGTAAATATATTTTGATATCTTAAAGATACGCCGGTTCCATATTTAATTTTTTTTCCCCTATTTAGGGTATGATATGTGCCATTTACTAGTATCTTATGAGGAGTACTCATCATATCATGATCAATATCATCTGCAAAACTATAGAGAGTTTCACTATTTAACGTAATAAATAAGCCAATAAGCTCGATGTGATTACAGTTTTTTTTAATAGCATAATTAAAACTTCGCTCGATTACTTGAAATTCATACCAAGAATATATTTTTTTTATACTTTTTATTTTGGATAAATTTTTACCCAGTATGTATCTAGTAATAGTATTAAAACTAAAATAATTTATATCTTGTATTAATGAAACATTAAATATTCTATCTACTTTATTTTTTTCTTTTTGTTTAAAATAAAATACTTGAAACGGATACTTCATTATTATTGTAAATAATTTTACAAAATCAAAGAACTTTAAAAATTCATATTCAAATACAAAGTCTTGTTTATCATTTTTTATTATTTCAAAAAACGTTCTAAGTTTAAATGGGTTTTTATCCACGCCATAAGGTCTTAGTAATATTGAATATTTAATTTTACACTTTTCAAATACTTCATAAATTCCCTTTAAGTAATTTTCGCTAAACTTTCCACTTTTGATAGTTTTATCTACTAATCCAAAAACATCTATAATAATTTCTAAATTATTTTGTCTTTTTTTTTTAAAACACAATTTATATAAAATAAAGGCTAAGAAATAGTTAAATAAATAATAAATATTTTTTTGGTAAAACTTTGCAGCATTGATTAAAAATAATAATATTTTATTTTGATTTTCTAAATTTTGTAAGAGAAAATTTTTTGGAAAGTTGCTGGCATGAGGATTTTTTACTAGAGTAGGATTTATAATAGTATTTAAGTTCCATTTTGCATTTTTTTTTATTTCATCTATATAATTATGAAATTTTTTTTTTTGATTGTTTTGGCCAGTCTCATCAAAAATCATAATTTAATTCCTTGAAATTTATCGATGTAATGGGTGTATTTTTTAAGCTCTAAATTATTGTATCCATAAAATCTTATTTTATTTTTTTTAGCTGCATTATAATCATTGATTGAGTCACCAATGAATATAATTTCATCTTTTTTGTAATGAAATTTTTTTATTAAAATCTCTATCAAAATATCTTTTTTTGTTGGACTTCCATGGATAGATAAAAAATATTCATTAATAGAAAGATGTTTGCATAATCTATTTAACTCTTGATGTTCTGAACCAGAAACTATATGAAAATTATAATTTTTAAAATTATTTTTAATAAAAAGAAAACTTTCCTCTATAAGGTTATTCGTATTAAATATTTTTTTATTTATAATTTTTGCAAACATATTTGCTAAGTTAAACACTTCATCCTCAGAAATTTCTTGATTAAGAATTTTATTATAAAAATATTTTATCTTATCAAATCTTGAGACACCTCCATTTGAATAATGGTATTTTTTTATCTTTTTAATATTTTCCTGGGTTTGATTCTGAAATAATTCAGCAAATCCATCGCCTTTAATCTTCATACTATCTATTATTACACCATCAAAATCCCAAAAAATTGTTTTAATCATTTAAATTATCTTATACGCAGAATTAAAAATTTAGACATAAATCTTCTAATTCTACATGTAAAATTTATTTTAAAAAATTTAATTTTTCTATACTTTTTAAAATCATTGCTTTTAATAATAAAACAATCTTTTCAGAATTAAATTATTTGTCTAATTCCCTATTAATTTCCTGTATACAATCTAACAATCCCTGACCAAGATCAATAAAGGGATTTGCAATTAATTTTTTTGCAACAGTGGGATGATATGAATATGGTGTAATTTTATAATGTCCAACATTATTACTTAAAATTTTTTTTATTTCTAACTTGTTTCCCATTATTTCGTTGATCATTGTAATTAGTTCTATTCTTTTAAACTTTTCTGTACCAGTAAGAATAATATTTTGATTTTCGTACTTACTATCTTCAATTATATCAACAGAAAGTTTTGCAGCATCTACTGCGTGTATATATTCTCTTAATTCCTCACCATCGCCCTCATATTGAAGTTCCCCTTTTTGTATAGCACTTTTTAAAAGTTTATATATAGAGTTATTATTACTAGCTCGTTCGCCATACAAAGAACCATATCTAATAACTGTGTATTTAAGTCCATATTTTTTGTAATACTCTTCAGTGAGTTTTTCACTACTTTGCTTACTAATACCGTAAAAAGAACCATAACTACTAAGTGCATATGCACTGCTGGCATATACTAGTCTTTCGACATCTCCTGCTTTCCTGCACGCCTCTAAAATATTCAAATTACCTATAACATTGACTTGAAAAGTGCGTATGGGGTTATTTATTGCTTCATCAAGTTCAGCAACAGCTGAAAAATTATAAACTATGGACGCACCCCTTAATACCTCATTGATATCCTGAATATTGTGCACATCAACTTTTTTGTATTTTTGGTTGTCTTTTATATATTCAGATTTGTGAATGTCAGCAATGACTACTTCAAAACCTCTTCTAACTAACTCATCTGCAACATAAGATCCTAAAAAACCACTGCCTCCAAAAACAACTACTTTTTTCATAAATTATAATATCTTTTCAAATGTTCGATTGCTGACATTCCCATTGCTTCTACAGCCTCTCTAGCA
>MDTG01336642.1_pt1 | contig 10754 bp, 9 predicted proteins | sample 811421 | NCBI WGS metagenome assembly MDTG01 (sample SAMN05326645, study PRJNA326480) | marine metagenome | isolation source: seawater | place: Pacific Ocean: South East | collected 2011
AACAGCCCATTTAAATGCTGCGGTAGCTGTAAGGGTGGCTGCTACGGAAACTACTGCGGTAGTTCCAGCAGTTACAAGTATTTCATTTTCAGGCACAGGTACTTTGACATCAAACATTGGAATATCAATTTGCCTTATACCAGTAGCTTCAGGCTTTTCCTCTTCAGTTTCTGACTCTACGCCTTCTGGTGCTTGTAAATCACTAGGTGGAACAACTAAAGGAGTGTAAGAAGGTACTTCTCCTTTAGGTAATTCAAATTGAAAACTTGGTAATATTACTGAATCAGGTAAATATAAAACTGGTAATTCAATTGTCTTCTTCCTCTTCGGGTTGTAAATAATTTAATATTGCAGTTATTTCTATTGCCCTACGTTCACAATTATTTTGAATTTGTACGGCTTGCTTATAGTTAATTTGTAATTGTTCTAATTCAGCTTGCAATTCTTTTTCGGTGGGTTTACTCATAATTAATACTTTGTTTTTCCGAGGACTATGGCAGCATCTTGTTCACTAAAATCTTCAGTAGTCCATATTGATGTGCCGTCCTCTTGTGTGTATGCTCTGATAATTTCAAGGTGCATTACATTTCTTTTTACTTCATCTTTCTGTTCATCTGTTAAAGATGATAAAGCTGCAAGTGTGTTTATTACAGTAACGCTATCTCCAGCATTAGTAAAAATAGTCGCTACTTCTTCTTTTGTTCTTTCCATTATGGTTTAGGATATTTATCCTTAATAATTTTTATATCTGCTTTCCAAGCATCTATGCCTGAATGATATATTTTGTCGAGCTGGTCTTGCCAAGAAGGGTACTCAGCTTCTCTATCTCTTTGATATTTTGTAGCTGCTAGTTCAGCATCAATTGCTGTGCGAGCTTCTATAACTTTTGCGTTATCAATAGTAACTAAATTACTGTTTATATCGTACGCTCCTGTCGAGTCGTTTATTGATACAACCGTGCCAGCGTAAGCACGGTAAATTGCTTCATGATCCATAAATAATTTGTTTTAATTGGGGTTAGGCTGCTATTTCCATTAATGTTATGTATGATGTTGCATTTGTAGCAGTACCTCCTCCTGTTCCACTATATTGAGCAGTTAAAGTACCAACATTATTTGCGTATTGAGCCATTTGAGTTTTATAAGTAATAGCACTTATAGTATTAGGAATGTCTAATATATTGATGTTACTTCTTGCCATAACTTGACTAAGCCCACCTATATCATATGGACCAGAACCATTATTACTTACTGGTTCGTGTAGAGTAGTGCTTGTACCACCTACAGTACGGATTAATCTTAAACCATGATAAGTATGCGAAGATGAAGTATGTATTACAGTAGTAGATTGATTTACAATGACATATATTTTACTTGAAGTAGAAGTAGGTGTGATTGTTGCAGTTAAATTTGTATCTACAAAAGTACTATCAGTAGTAGACGCTGCTGAACTAGTATCACCTGACACAACTTGTATAATGTGACCGGGAATATAGGTTGTACCATCTGAGTTAAGAACTATATTGTTAGAACTAGAGGAAGCATGTTTAATGTTTGTTGTTGCTAAAGTTGCCATTATGCTGCCACCTCCATAAGAGTTAAGGTGCTAACTCCGTAATAGTCATTTGTTTCTGAATATCTATTTATCTTAAGTGGAGAATTTGCATTATCACCTCTAATCTGTAACTTATAGGTTGTTGCACTTGTTGTAGATGGAGAGTCTAAAAAAGTCATTACTCGTTGAACCATATGTGCGCCACCAATATAACTAAATATTGATGCTGTATTAGTAACCGAACCGCTGGGTTGAGCTATATTTGTACTTCCACGAACTAAATTAATCATTCCTGTAGTATTACCAATATTACTTACATATACGAAGGCTTGAACTAAAATTTTACTACTGCTAGAAGTAGGAGTAATTGAAGCTGAAAGACCTATAATATCTGTAAAACTTGTTGTTGTAAAAGTAGCCGTATCGTCTTTGACAGCTTGTACTACTTGTAAAATCTTACCTAGACCTCTATTACCTGTTCCCGGTAAGGTTAATTCAAACGCACTGTTGCTAGTTGTACTAGCTGGTGCCTTAATAGCAACTGTACCTCCACCGCTGTCTGCGGTTAATTTTAGTTGGCTCATGATGGAACCTCTAAAATTGTTATTGTTATTGCACCACCAAGGTTGTAGTAGTTAGTACCATAGCTGGGTGCAGAACTATATCCATACACTCTTATACCTAAAGATGTAATACTGCTTGCAGTAGGTTCATAAAGCATGTGCGTACCCATTGAACGTTGGGTTTGCATACTTTGTGAGTAACCACCCGCTACACCTTTAGCACCTATATCTGTATAAGTTCCACTATTTTCAGAAGAATATAACTTAAATCCCATGATTGATCCCTGATTATTAACTATATGACCAGCAGTCATAAATAATAAAAAATTACTACTTGAATCTACAGGCGTTATTGTTGCTTCTATTCCTAAATATGCAAGTGTATTACTTGTACCTGTAACGCTAGTAGTGATGTCGCCAATGGCTGTACCTGTTGCAATTTTTCTTATTTGTCCAAAATAAACACCACTAGCTAAATCGGCACTATGTATAATTCCGTCTGGTAAACCACCAGCTGATATACCGGTCAATGTGCCAGAACCGTTTATTGTTATTGCCATAATTTATACGATTGTTAGGGTTTCATCAGCACCCACTGTGACAGTTACGCTGCTCGCAATAGTTATAGGACCTGCTGCCATTGCGTTGTGACTATTAGTAATAGTATAGTCGCTAGTTACTGTTTGAGCATTTTCATAAAATACACCACCTTGAGTAACAGCATTAGCAGTAATCTCAAAACTAACCGCAGGCACTCTAAATTTAGTAATATTAGTATCACCTAAAGTTATTTCATTTGTAACACCACTTGAACTTGGATTTGCTCCATTTCCTATTACAGTGCAATTATTGCCCGCAGTAACTGAACTTCCAACATTAGGGCCTAAAAAAGTACAATTGATAGCAGAATTTGTTGATTCACCAGCGTTATAACCCACTGCCACGTTATTATTGCTTGTAAAATTAACACCAGCACGAAATCCAATCGCAACTGTGTATTGAGTACTAACGGCTTGCATTAATGCTTTTCTTCCAATAGCCACATTATTAGTACCAGTAGTCAAATATCTCAAACTATCTACACCGTGCGAACTATTTCCAGATCCTGAAGTTATACTCGAACCTGATTTATGGCCGTAAATTGAGTTCCTAGTTCCCGTAGTAATATCTGTACCTGCATCAAATCCATATAAAGAGTTATCAACAGCAGAACCTGAAGTAAAAGCATCACCAGCATTAGTACCAGCTACAGTGTTTTCATCAGAGTCAGAGCTTAATCCACCAGCAGCAGCAGCTTCCCAACCTGCGTCTCCATTCGCATCTACAGTTAAGACATAATTATCTGTTGCAGTTGAATTTTTAATCGAAAAATTTATACCTGGAACTCTAAACTTATTGATAGATGTATCACCTAAAGTTATCTCACTAGAAACCGTTGCTGAACTAGCAGCCGCATTATGACCCAATATTAGGTTGTTACTTCCCGTTGTGAGTGAATCACCTGCCTCTGTTCCTAAAAGTGTGTTATTGGAACCCGTTGTAATAGCTAAACCAGAACTCAGTCCCAAGCAAATATTTTCACTCGCAGTTGTCGCAACCTTTAAACTATCTCTTCCTATTGCAATATTATAATATCCTTCTGTTAATGCTAGACCTGTAAATCTTCCAGCTAAAAAATTATCATATCCAGAAGTTAAATTTCCAGCGACATAATAACCTATTCCAATATTAGCCGCACCTGTTACAGAACCAGAATTACCATAAAAGGCGTTATATCCAATCGCCGTATTAAAATCGCCTGTTGTGATTGAAGTACCAGCATTATATCCAATAAGAGTATTTTTTAATCCCGAACCAGATGTAATACTATCACCAGCATTTGTACCACCAATAGTGTTTCCGTCAGAGTCAGAACTTAATCCACCGCCAGCAGCTGCTGCAAAACCTGCCTCGCCGTTACTATCTACTGTAAGAACGTGTCCTTCAGTTGGCGTACCACCGTTGTCTTTTAATACAACATCAATACCAGGAATCCTAAACCTAGTTATACTGGTGTTACCTAGTGTGATTTCATTACTTGTACTGTTAGAAGATTCAGCAGCTTGATAACCTATAACAATATTATTACTTACACCACTACCAAAAGTTGCACCACAATCGGCTCCAATATGAACAGAATTACTTGTTTTTAAATATTCACAAGCTAATTTACCAATAAAAACTGAATTATGGTTGGTAGTGCTATATTTACCAGCACCCCATCCAACTGCCGTATTATTGGTTCCGGTTGTGACTGATCTCAAGGAATCAACACCCATTCCCGTATTGTAATTCGGTGTAGTTGCTTGACGAAGAGCACCTGTTCCAACAGCAGTATTTCCAGCAGCTTGCCAAGTATGTTCTGTTCCAGTATGAACAAGAGAAGCTAAGGCATGAGATCCAAATGCAGTAATATCGTGATTATCGTCAACATTAAGACCGGCATTTTTACCAAAAAATGTACAGTCCTCTGCATTAGAGATAGAACTTCCAGCACCAGTACCGCCTATTGTATTATTAGAAGAGTCAGAAGTTATCGACCCACCAGATGCAGCTGCAAATCCAGCTTCACCGTTAGAGTCAACTGTTAAAACATGACCTTCTGTAGCTGTACTACTTTTAACTACAAAATTTAAAGCAGGGACTCGAAGTTTGGTTATGTTTGTATCACCAATAGTAACCTCATTACTTACTGTTGCTGAACTTGCTGCAGCTTCATGCCCAATAAGTATATTATTTGATCCAGTTGTAAGATTATTTGTACCACTTTGACCAGCTTGATGCCCGATTAAAGTATTCTTAGCTCCTGATGTAACACTATAACCAGTAAAGTGACCGAAGACACAATTCTTAGTTGCTGAAGTAGCACTGCCTAAAGAATAAGTACCAAATGTATTATTAGTAGCAGCAGAAAGAAAAAGACCAGCCGAATAACCAACAGCATTATTATATGTACCAGAAGTCAAATTTTTTAAAGCAAATTCACCAATGGCTATATTGCTAGCTACTGTTTGGTTTGTTTCTAAAGCAGCTTTACCAATAGCGATATTGCTACTTCCAGTAGTAATAGATTGCCCTGCTTCTAATCCAAGAAATACGTTGTTATCTCCCGTAGTGATTGCTGTACCTGCATTTTTACCAAATACAGAATTACCAGTAGCATCAGTCCCAGAAAAACTATCCCCTGCATTAGTACCAGCTACAGTATTGTTTTGTGCGTCAGAACTTAATCCACCTCCACCTCCACTACCAACCTCTACAACTGATCCACCATCTGTTTTTGTAAAGACACCACCGTCAGTGGTATTAATAGCTAATTCACCAACAGCAACATCTGAAGTACTAGGATCGCTAGTACCTCTTTTGTGCTTAATTGTAGCCATCTAAAATGAACCCCCGTCTACAAGACCAACGAGTTCTGTAGTTGTAAGTTTTCCAGTAGATGGATTGTATGAAAGTCCTGTATCTGTTTCTATACCTTGAGAACCTGTAGCCCCATCAAGAAATGTTAGATATACAGTTTCATTAGTTGAGTTGTTTGCAGAAGCTGAAACGTTAGTAGCTGTAGTAGCTGTAGTAGCTGTAGCAGCATTACCAGTACAAGATGCGGATGATCCTGTGATATTTGAACTAGCAGTTATATAGCCAGCACCATTTGTAATAGCATTATTATTTAAACTTATATCTGAACTTCCATTGAAAGATACACCAGCAATAGTTCTAGCTGTAGCTAAAGATGTAGCTGTAGCTGCATTACCTGAGCTAGTAATGTATCCAGCTCCATTAGTTATAGCGTTGTTGTTAAGAGATATATTTGCAGAACCATCAAAAGCTACACCAGCAATAGTACGAGAAGTAGCAAGTTTTGTTGCTGTTCCTGCGTTTCCTGATGTACTACCACTACTTGTTATATATCCAGCACCGTTAGTTATAGCGTTGTTGTTAAGGGATATATTTGCAGATCCATCAAAACTAACTCCAGCAATAGTTCTAGCTGTAGCTAAAGATGTAGCTGTAGCTGCATTACCTGTTGTGCTTTGGTTAAGTGTTGGCACACGAGCTGCTGGAATTGTACCTGAAGTTAACAGTGAAGCAGAATGATTTCCAAGACTAAATGTTGTACCACTTAAACTTAAACCTGTACCAGCAGAATATGTTGTATTAGTGTCAGATACTGTATTGGTAAAGGTTATTTTATCGCCTGATCTAGCAACTGATAAACCAGTACCAGCTTCTAAAACTACATCATCTGTAGCTCCATCACTACTGGTTAATCTTATTTTCTCTTCGTCAGTAGCATCACCATCTACACATGAAACACCATAAGTAGTATCACTAACAGAAACTTGTTGCCAAGATCCATCACCTCTTAAATATGTACTAGAACTTGCTGTTCCACTTCCTAATCTAGCAGTAGGTACTGATCCGGATGATAAGTTACTTGCATTTAAATTAGTTATTCCTGCACCGCTACCAATAAACTTTTTACTACTAGCAACTTCAAAGTTTTCTGAAGATGTCCACGCATCGTTTGTACCAGAAATCCAATTAATAGTTTTATCTGTCGTACCTTTTAATGTAATACCGCCACCATTAGCAGTTACATTAGTAGGTGTAGTAACTTTGCCAAGTTCTAAATTCTTATCTTCTACATTGACAGTACTGGTTGAAATTGTAGTAGTTGTACCATTAACAGTAAAATTTCCATCTACTACAACGTTATCACTAAAAGATTTATTTCCTGCTACTGTTTGTGCTCCTGATAAAGATAGATAAGCTCCATCTCCACCGATAGCTATAATTGAACTAGCGTTTCCGTTGCCAGCTTCACCTTTACCATAATAGAGTTTATCATCGACTTCATTGTAAGCTAATTCGGATGGTTTTAAATTCGATGGTGCACCAGCTGCATTACCACCTTGATTAAGTCGTTTTTTTATTCTTATTGTTGCGTTTGACATTTTTTAAAATGATCCTCCATGGACAATTGTTAATTTTGTTGTTGTGGCGTCAGCTTTAAAAGTGCTTGCTGTGCCATCAAAATAAAGTAAAGAACCATCAACTTTGTCTGAAAAAGCAGCATTAAGATCACTCGCAGTAAAGCTTGGAGCTGTAAAACCAGTGCCTTGTGGATTAGCAATGTCATCTATTTCTTGTGCAAAGAAAAGAAGCTGGTCATTGTTATCGTTTAAATCTCTTGCTCTAAATGCAGACCCAGATGCAAAAACAGCTTTTGCTGTACCTATATCTGTGTTTCTGTAAATTAATATTGTTACACCAGTTTTTGGTGAACCATCAGAAAGTTGTGTTTCGGTTCCTGTGCCAACATTATTAAATTGGATGGAGGTGGCTGTTGGAAATTGATATTTAGTTGTGTCTAAAGTTGTCCCATTTAGGGAAACTTTTACGTCTTCAGTTTTAAAGTATGGGAAATTAAAAGCTAAAGCATTATTAGTATTATTTCCCGTATATGAATTTGTTGTTTTCGTTGTAGCCATTTAAACCTCATAGGCTTTTTATCTGTACATGTTTAGTAATTCACTTTGTGCTGGTTCAAACTCTGTAGTTCTATTAAGAGTCTGAATCATGTTTATTTGCTTTTGTTTCTCTTCTTCTATTAGTGCTTTTATTTGTGGATCTTTACTAATCTTTGCCCATGCTATTTTTTTAGCCTCATCAAATAAATTCTTAATTTTCTTGTTATGAAAATATGAAAGCATAGGATCTTTTTCTCTTAAACCAGCATTAAGATCAGCATTCATTTCTCTTAAAGAATTTAGGATTTTAGGATTTTTAGCAAGTTTGTCTAACTTAGCTTCTATATTCTGATCTCCTATTGCTTTTTGATATGCAGATCTAATTACAGGTAAATCACTTAAATCTAATGATCCATCTGGGGCAGAGTATGTTGATGTTCTTAAGTCATATTTACTTTCAAACAATAATTTTCTGCCAGGTCCTTGATCTAAATTGACTGTAAAAGGACTAAACATATTAAACATACGAGTAGGGAAGTCCCAGTCTCTTATAGGTTTACCATTAAGCATGTCGTACTTAGTAGGTACACCACCATCAACAGCTAATCCTTCAGTAATTAAGTTTCTATTTCTAATAGCATCTTGCCAACCACTATTTAATTCCTTCATGTGTGGGTTAAATAGTTTACCTAATTCATTTCTTAAAGATGATAAAGGTACTTGGTTGTTGATAAGACTTGCAATAATCTTTTCCTGTGAACCTTGTTGCTCAGGTGCAAATAATTCAACAAATTGCTGTATTCCTGCTAAATAAGATTTACTTGTTATACCTTGAGCTATAACTAACATCATCTTTTGGAACTGCTGTTCAGTCCATTGCTCACCCATTAACTGACTATGATCTCCAATATCAGCAATACTTGAGAGTATTAAGTTAAATGGTTCAAAGGCATCATATCCAATTTGTACTCCACCAAGATTAACTGTTCTAGGTTGCCAGCCACCATCTATCCACAACTGTCTCATCCTACGATCTGTAGGACCATTACCTTGTAGATTTCCACTTGTATAAGCTTGAATAGCTAGACCCATAACACCAGCACCTATAGCTAATCTTCCAGTTTGGAGTGCTTGAGCATTAGCTAATTCGTCTGCTGTTTCAATACCATATTTCAGTACACCTCTAAGATCATCTGGCTTGGCAAAAGCTATATCATTAAACTCTTTAACCAAGAAGTTAAATCCTGGCGTATGTTTTGCTGTTAGTGCTAATCCGTTTACACCTGTTCTTGCAAACAAAAAGAATGGTTTAGCCCATGGAGCTGATTCAAAAACACTATTTAAACCTTTTGCAAATCCAGTAAGGTCTGTTGTTAAAGTAGCTTCTTTCTTTGCATATAAAGTTGCAGCATCAGTGATGTTTCCATCTTGGTCCATAATTGTACTTAAGAACCTATTCTCTGCATTCTTCAACATATCTGGAGTAACTTCATAATCTAGACCAAACTGGTCCATTGCTTCACGCATAGCTTTTTCTTTAGCTTTAGCTCTTGCCATGATGTAACCAAACGCATCATCAGTAGCTGCCATGACTTTTGTTGAGTAAGTTAAGAACCTATTGTCATTCATAGCTCTTGCTGAGTTAGCAATCTTAAAAGCAGCTTGGTCTCCTAAAGTAGCTTCACCACTATTTTCAACCCAGTTACCTAAAACTTTCCAAGTTTCATCACGTTTAGTAGTTTCGTTAAATCTTGATTTTATTGTTGAAACATCTCCTGACCAGTAAGCATTCAGATTCCTTTTAAATAATTTAAAAGATTCTGGTATTGCTTCAAACATTGCATTCATAGATGCTAATGCAGCTCTACGTGTAGCAACATTACCTCTTAAAGTTGCACCTAAATATGTAGCCATAGGGCGCATAAAGGTAGCTGAACTTGTACCCATAATTGCTCTAGCAGATGTCTTAGGTCCACTAAGAACACTGTTAACCATTACTGCCTGTAGTTCTTTTACAAGTAATCCTGATTTAGTCTTACCATCAAAACCACCAGCTTTAAGAGTCTTTCTAGCCCATTCACTAAAGTCAGTTAGGTTGTGTATATCATCAGACATAGAAACAACTTCGTGTATAGCACGGAATAAACTATCATCCGCATCATCACCAGCTATTTTCATAGCCAGACCCATTGCATCTTTTACTTCAACTATGTAATCATTAACTTCACGTTTTATTTGCCTTGCACCTAGTCCTCTAAATTCATCTGAAAGAGTCATTTTAGATAGTTTAATTTGTGTTAAACCAGAAATGATCTTTTCATACATAGCTTTAGCTGGACCATCAACATCAGCTACATCAGCTATATCAAATAGTTCTCTACCAGCTATACCCATATCTCTAATTTCTCTCATAAGAGAACCAACTACTAAGTCAGCTGCTACAACATTTCTACCTTTCCAAACATTTCTACCTTCTATTTGGTTCATATCAAGATTAAATTCTTGCCAGAACTCATCAGTAGATATATCAGAAGTATTCCTACCTTCAATTATTTCTCTAGCTTTATTAGCTGCATAGCTATATTTCTCTGCAAGAGATGTACCTTGTTTTTTAGCAGCTTTGATTTCAGCTTGGATTCTTGCATCAGACATAAAATCTTCAAGAACTCTAGCTACTTCTTTTTCTGCCATCTCTGCACTCATTGCAGTTCTTTCTAGCTGAACTGGTGTATGTAAAGAATCAGTAGAACCATGCTCGGAACCCCAATCAGTTTCTATTCTTCTTCTTTGCATTGCTACGTCATACGCTTTACCAGTAGATGTAGGAGCTGCTTGCCATGAGTCTGCTAGTGGTTTGTTTTTATAACCACCAAACTTTCCTCTTTTAGATACGGCTTGTAATTGAGCTTTCTCTGCTATTTGTGCATTGACATTCTGTTCTCTGGCTACAGCTCTTTGTACAGAATCTTGTACACCATCTTCTACTATCTCTTCTCCAGCTTTACCTTTTCTAATCTTTCTAACACCCTTACCTAAAACGATACTTAAACCATCAAATACCGCACCAATACCCATACCTTCTACAACATTCTTAAATGTTTTCATAGCAGGGTGATCTTCT
>MDTG01051889.1_pt1 | contig 10753 bp, 5 predicted proteins | sample 811421 | NCBI WGS metagenome assembly MDTG01 (sample SAMN05326645, study PRJNA326480) | marine metagenome | isolation source: seawater | place: Pacific Ocean: South East | collected 2011
GGCCGCGACCCGGGCCGCGGCGTTGCGGAACGGCACGCTGACCGCCTCTGCCGCCGCGAGCCGTCGAACCCAGGCCGGTTCCTCCCGCGCCAGGTCCCGGGCGGCGGCGGTGACGGCGTCACGCGGCGCCTCCAGGCGGGAACCGGACAGTCCGGCGGCCACGGTATCGAGCGGCACGGACCGGCCCTGGAGATCCTTCAGAGCGGTGATGGCCAGCGCTCCGTCGGCGCAGGCGACGACGATGGCATCGGCATCGGCGCCGACGACCTCGCCCGGGGCGCCGGCGGCGGCGTCGCCGGCGACGGATGCCGACTCGACCAGGTAGCCGCGGCCGCCGAGCACGATCTTGGCACTGGCAAGGCTGTTCTCGTAGGGCCCGGTGGACAGGCCACGCACCAGGCGCTCACAGACTTCTGCCGGCTGCTGCCAGTCGATCAGGCCCAGTCCCTCGGGGCGGCTCGCGCGACCGTAATAGGAACGCTGGCTGAGATCCTGGGGCCGGGGCTGCACGGAGCCGTCGACGAGCTGGCCGATCAGGGTCGGGAACGACTCCAGCGCCGCTGCGAAGCACTTGGTGTTGAGGGACAGGGCCGTGTCGTCGTCGGCGATGGCGACGGGGTGCTGAACCAGGATGTCGCCCTTGTCGATGCCGGTCGCCATGACGTGCCAGGTGATGCCGTAGGACTGCTCACCGTTGATCAGCGCCCACATCGGCGTATTGAGGCCGGCGTAGGCGGGCAGGGGGCCGTCGTGGAAGTTGATCGCCATCGTCTTCGGGCTCTCCACCGCGCCGTCGGGAATCCTGGCGAGGTGAGTGATGGCGAAGAGGTAGTCGAAGTCGCTGTCGCGAAGTGTGACCGAGTAGTCGCTCGCGACGTCGACGACGTTCAGACCGTGACCGCGGGCCCAGGCGCCCACTGCAGGATTGCCGGTCACGACGTGAACGATGTCGTGGCCCTGGTCCAGCAGGATTTCTCCGCACTGGGTCAGCAGAGTGTCACCACCGATGAGACAGCAGGTAAAGGCGCTCGAGTTCGACATGACGGGAGAAATCCTCGGTCTCGGTCTATCTGAAATCCGAGGCGGATTATGCACAGAAAACCCCGTCCTGACGGGGCACATTACATCCTGAGGACAAGAGCTTGTAGGTTTCCGAAAGGGTTTCCCTTAGTCTGCGCTGCGTGCTCAGGACGGCATTCGGACCGCCGAAACCGACCGCTGAAACCGACCGCTGAAACCGACCAAAGGAACCGCTCCATGCCAGACGTCTCCTCAGTACCCGTGTTCATCCTCTGCGGTGGCCTCGGGACGCGGTTGAGAGAGGAAACCGGAACCCGACCCAAGCCCATGGTGCCGATCGGCGGCCGCCCCATCGTCTGGCATCTGATGCGCTGCTACTCGCACTTCGGGTTCCGGCGCTTCGTGCTGTGCTGCGGGTACAAGGCGGAGGTCATCAAGTCCTACTTCCTGAATTACCACTCGCTGAACTCGGACTTCACGGTGTCCCTCAAGACCAACGACATCGCGGTGCATTCGGTGGACCACGACGAGGACTGGGAGGTCACCCTGGCGTTCACCGGCGAGCTGAACATGACCGGCAGCCGGATCGCCCAGGCGACAGCCAAGTATCTTGGCGACAGCGAGCACTTCGCCGTGACCTACGGTGACGGGCTGACCGACGCCGACCTCGGCAGCGAGTTCGCCTACCACCTGTCCCACAACCGCCTCGGGACCGTGATGGGCGCCAACCCGCCGTCCCGGTTCGGCGAGCTCAAGCTCGACGGCGACGACGTGCTGGCGTTCAGCGAGAAGCCCGAGCTGACCAACAACTGGATCAACGCCGGTTTCTTCTTCTTCCGTCGCGATTTCGTCAAATACCTGGATGATGATCCGAGCTGCGTGCTCGAGCAGAAGCCGCTCATCCGCCTCGCCGACGATGGCCAGCTCGCCATCTGGAAGCACGCCGGATTCTGGCGCTGCATGGACACGCTGCGCGACCTCGAGCAGCTCGAGGGGATCTGGAACGAGGGCAATGCGCCCTGGCTGCACGGCGAGTCGGCCTGAGCCGGCGGCGGCGCCGCCCGCCGGGCGAACCGACGACACCTGAACCGACAGAACCTGAACCGACAACAGACTGGGATGCCACATGAAAGTATTCGTCACCGGGCACAAGGGCTACATCGGCGCCCACATGGTCGAGCTGCTGAAGGAAGCCGGTCACACCGTCACCGGCTGCGACCTGGGCCTGTTCGACGGCTGTGAGTGGGAGACCTGCGTCCCGGCCGACCGGGATCTGGTCAAGGACTCCCGCCTCATCGAGGCCGCCGACCTCGAAGGCCACGACTGCGTGATCCATCTGGCGGCGATCTCCAACGACCCCATGGGCGACCTGGACCCGGGCATCACCTATGGCATCAACCGGGACGCGTCGGTGCGCCTCGCCGAGCTGGCCAAATCCGTCGGCATCTCCCGCTACGTGTTCTTCGGTAGCTGCTCGGTCTACGGCAAGGGCGAGAAGCTCGACCTGGCCGAGGACGACCCGCTCAACCCGATCACGCCCTACGCCATCTCCAAGATCGACTCCGAGAAGCAGATCAGCGCGCTCGCCGACGACGACTTCTCGCCGGTCTACATGCGCAATGCCACCGCCTACGGCTTCTCCAAAATGCTGCGCATCGACCTGGTGGTGAACAACCTGCTCGGCTGCGCGCTGGCCTACGACGACATCCGCATCATGAGCGACGGGTCGCCGTGGCGCCCGCTCATCCATTGCCGGGACATCGCCCGGGCCGCCATGGCCTTCATGGAGGCGCCGCGGGACCGCATCCACAACCGCGCCATCAACGTCGGCGGCAACAGCGAGAATTACCAGGTCAAGGACGTAGCCGACCAGGTGAAGCGCCTGGTCCCCTCGGCCAACGTGACCTACACCGGCGAGGTGGGCGCCGACCCCCGCAACTACCGGGTCAACTTCGACCTGCTCGGCGAGATCCTGCCGGACTTCCGGCTCGCCTACGACCTGGAGTCGGGCATGGAGGAGCTGCACCGCAAGATGGTGGAGCACAAGTTCGACGCCGCCGACTTCGAGAGCGACCAGTTCGTCCGGCTGCGGCGCCTGTCCAAGCGCATGGACAGGCTCGGCGTAGCGTCCGCCGACGCGGCAGCGGGCTGAGGAGAGAGAGCCATGCACTTCACCGAAACGCCTCTGGCCGGCGCCTACGTCATCGATCTCGACCGCAAGGGCGACGACCGCGGTTTCTTCGCCCGGGTGTTCTGCGCCCGGGAGTTCGGCGAGATGGGCCTCGCCACCGAGTTCGTCCAGTTCAACAATTCGCTGTCGGTGCACAAGGGCACGCTGCGCGGCCTGCACTATCAGCCCGGCGAGCATGCCGAGACCAAGCTGGTGCGCTGCATCCGCGGATCGTTCTGCGACGTGATCGTCGACCTGCGCAAGAGCTCGCCGACGTTCGGCAAGAACTTCCAGGTGGAGCTTACCGCCGACAACCGGCGCATGCTCTACGTGCCGAAGGGCTTCGGCCATTCGTTCATCACCCTCGAGGACAACACCGAGGCGATGTATTTCGTCGACGCCTTCTACGCCCCGAACGTGGAACGCGGCGTCCGCTGGAACGACCCGGCGCTCGGCATCGAGTGGCCGATTCAGCCCACGGTGATGTCCGACCGCGACCAGGCGTATCCGGACTTCGATCCGAACGACCCCGACCTGCCCGATTGAGCCGACGGAGTCCGAGCAGCCATGAGAATCCTGTTCACCGGCGCCAGCTCCTTCACCGGCTACTGGTTCGTGCGGGCCCTCGCCGACGCGGGCCATGAGGTCGTGGCGATCTTCAGCCAGGCCGAGCCCGGATACTCGGGCGTGCGCGGCGAACGGGTCGCCGCGCTGGCCGACCACTGCGAGCGCCGCTTCGAGTGCCGCTTCGGCGACCCGGCATTCCTCGAACTGATCCGCGGCGGCGGACCGTGGGACGCGCTGTGTCACCACGCCGCCGACGTCACGGACTACAAGAGCCCGGACTTCGACTACGCCGCGGCTCTGGCCAGCAACACCCGGGAGCTGCCGGCGGTGCTGGAAGCGCTCACCAGTCAGGGCTGCGGGCGCGTGGCGCTGACCGGCTCGGTGTTCGAAGGGGGCGAGGGGGCCGGTTCCGGAGATCTGGGGGCGTTCTCTCCCTACGGCCTGTCCAAGGAGCTGACGGCCCGCGCGTTCGCCTATTTCTGCGCCCGCGCCGGCATGCACCTCGGCAAGTTCGTGATCTCGAATCCGTTCGGCCCGTTCGAGGAACCCCGCTTCACCGCCTACCTGATGCGCACCTGGGCCGCCGGCGACACGGCGGAGGTGCGCACGCCCGATTACGTCCGGGACAACATTCACGTCGACCTGCTGGCAGCCGCCTACGCCGGCTTCGTCGGCGGGCTTCCCGCTCGAGCCGGAACCAGCCGGCTCAACCCGAGCGGCTACATCGAGTCCCAGGGACGGTTCGCCCAACGGTTCGCGGACGCCATGTCCGTCCGGCTGGGCCTCGCCTGCCGGCTGGCGTTCGGCGAGCAGACCGAGTTCGCCGAGCCCCGGGTGCGCGTGAACACGGAGCCCGCCGCGGGCCTGGTGCCGGGTTGGTCGGAAGCCGGCGCCTGGGACCGCATTGCCGAGTACTACCGGCCGTCGATGAACCAGCCGCGCGCAGGCAACGCATGACCCACAGCGACGAGCCCAAGGCGATGCCCAGGGTCGTGGCCGTAGTGCTCACCTGGAACGACACCGAGCTGACCACGGCGTGCCTGCGGTCGGTGCTGGCGAGCGACTATCCCGATCTGCGGGTCGTGCTGGTGGACAACGGCTCGACGCCGCCGCGGGGCCCGTCCCTGGCGGCCGCGTTTTCCGAGGTCGATCTGGTCCAGCTCGACGTGAACCAGGGCTTTTCCGGCGGCGCCAACCGTGGCCTGGAGCGGGCCCTCGAAATGGGCGCCGACTACGTCCACCTGATCGGCAACGACGCCACCCTGGCGCCGGACGCCATCCGGCGTCTGGTGGAGACCTGTGAGGGCCGGCCCGACGTCGGCGCCGCCAGCCCGCTGCTGCTCGACCCCGGCGAGCCCAGGATCGTGCAGTTCTACCGGGCGACCCTCGATCGCGAGGTCGCCATCCACATGCATCACGACGTCGGCATCCCCTACGAATCCCGCGACTGGCCGCTGACGGAGAGCGAGTTCATACCGATGGTGGCGCTGTTCTTCCGCGCCGAGGCGCTGAGGAACGTCGGCCTGCTGGACGAGTCCTTCGGCACCTGCTGGGAGGATTACGACCTGTGCCTCCGGTTCCACGAGGCCGGCTGGAAGTACGTCACCGTCGGCGATGCGACGGCCACCCATATCGGCAGCTACACCACCGGCCGGGTGTCGCCCTACATCACCTACTACACAGTGCGGAACCGGCTGATCTGCCTGCAGCGCTACTCGCCGCCGGACGTCTGGAAACGGCGGTGGCTCGACCTGCTGCGGTCCTTCCGCCTGCAGGTCCGCAACTACGGCTGGACCAACTGGCGCTGTCACTGGGCGCTGCTGCGCGGCTTCTTCGACTTCGCCCGCAAGGTGAAGGGCGAGCGCGGCCAGCGGGAGCCCGCCAAGATCCCCGGTCAGGCCTGACGCCGGGTCTGCGCCGCCGGCGCGGTGGCCGGCGCGGACCGGCGCGGTCCGCCGGTCAAAGCAACTTTCCAGGTTCCTCCGGGCTCACCGGCGCACCGATGTGGGCGGCGATGATCGCGGCCTGCGGGGGCGCCAGCATCTCCATGTGCGGCGCCGGCAGGGCGCGGATCCGCATGGCCGGCGCCAGCCGGCGCCAGCCGTAGCCCGGCGTCTTGATCGGGTCCTCGGCGGACTGGAAGAAGTGGACCGGGCCCGCATCCCCGCCAGGCCGGTACCGGCGCGCCATCCGATCGTAGGCGGACACCAGCGCGGCGCTCCGGGGTGAGGCCGCCCCACCACCCGCGCCGCGTCGCGCCCGGGCCGCGTAGTGGCCGATGCCCCGCTGGCGGAGCCGCGCCAGGCGTTTGCGGAGCCAGTAGCCCACGTGGCGCAGCGTCAGCCCCGGAAGGCCCGAATCCACCATGACGAGCTCGCTCACCACGGCGCCGCTGCTGCGGAGCTGTCGCGCCACCTCGTAAGCCAGCACGCCGCCGATGGAAAAGCCCACGAGACGGTATGGGCCGTCGGGCTGCCGGCGCCGGATCATGGCGACGTAGTCCGCCGCCAGCGACTCGAGGGTGGGCAGCCGCGCAGCCGGCGCGGCCCCCGTCAGCAGCCGTTCCTCGAAGGTCGACAGCAGCCCCAGCACCGGCGTTTCCGCACCGAGCGCCACGGCCAGATCCCGATAGGCGTCGACGCCGGCGAGGCAGAACACCGGTGCGACGTGGGGCGCCCCGGGCTGGAGGGTGACGACATTGCCGGGAACCCGCGCGTCGCTGCCGCGCATCAGCACCAGGGCGAGCGCGGCCGGCGTCGGATGCTCGAACAGCAGGGCCACGGGGCAGGGCACGCCGAACTCCGCCGAGATCCGCGCGGCCAGCCTCACCAGCATGATCGAATGGGCGCCCAGGTCGAACAGATCCTCGTCCGGCGAGATGCCGTCGACGCCCAGCGCTTCCTCGCAGATGGCGAGCAGGACCCGCTCCGCCCGGGAACCACTGGCGTCGGGAGCCGCGCCGGCCTGGTCGGCCGGGTGTTCCAGCCAGACCGCACGCAGCGCCTGGCGGTCCGTCTTGCCGTTGGGCAGGGTCGGAATCGCGTCCACCTCGACGAAGCGGCCGGGCACCATGTGCGCCGGCAGGCGGTTCCTGAGGTGGTTGCGCAGGACGTCGGCGGCCGGCATGGCGCCGGCCGGCAGCACGAAACCGACCAGCTGCGCCTCACCGGTGGGGTCCCGCCGGACGTCGCAGACCGCCCGCGCCACGCCCGGATGCTGCAGCAGGTGCGACTCCACGTCGCCCAGCTCGATGCGGTAGCCGCGCACCTTGACCTGGCCGTCGAGCCGGCCGAGATGCTCGAGGCTGCCGTCACGCCGCCATCGGCCGAGGTCGCCCGTGCGGTATCGGCGCGGCGGCCCGGAATCGAAGCGGGCGGCCGTCAGCTCCGCGCGGTGGAGATAGCCGGACGTGACGCCGAGCCCGCCGATGACGATCTCCCCGGGCACGCCGACCGGGCAGGCGTGGCCCGTGAACGTCTCGATGTCGACGGTGGTGTTGAGGATCGGCTTCCCGAGCGAGATCGGCTTCGCCGGGTCCACCGGGCCGCAGGTGGACCAGACGGTGGTCTCGGTCGGCCCGTACATGTTCCACAGGCTGCCGCACAGCGCCGACAGCCGGGCCGCCAGATCCGCCGGCAGCGCCTCGCCGCCGATCAGGGCCTTCAGGTCCGCAGCCCCCTGCCAGCCGGATTCGAGCAGCAGCCGCCAGCGCGACGGAGTGCCCTGCATGCAGGTGATCCGGGCATCCTCGATCAGCCTGGCGAGCCGCGCCCCGTCCACGGCCGCGTCCGCGTCGGCGATGACGACCTCGGCGCCCACGCTGAGCGGCAGCAGCAGCTCGAGCACGGCGATGTCGAAGGACAGGGTCGTCACCGCGAGCAGGCGGTCGTCACGGCCGAGCCCCGGGCGTTGCGCCATGGCCTGGAGAAAGTTGACGACCGCGAGATGGGGCACCGCCACCCCCTTGGGTTCCCCGGTGGAGCCCGACGTATAGATGACGTAGGCGGGGTCGCCCGGCTCTATGGCCACGGCGGCGTCCGGCGCCGGGTCCGGCAGGCCGGTCTCCGCCGCTGGAGGGTCGGCGTCGAGCAGCAGCGTGTCCGATGGGTCCCAGCCGAACCGCCGGGCCGTAGCGGAGTCGGTCACGATGGTCGCCAGCCCGGCGTCCGCCACCTGCCGGGCGAGGCGGTCGGCGGGATAGTCCGGGTCGAGGGGAACGTACGCTGCGCCCGTCCGCAGAATGGCCAGCAGGGCGATCAGCATGTCCGGCGACCGAGGCAACGACAGCCCGACCAGATCGCCGCGGCCGAGGCCGCGTCCGCGCAGCCGGACGGCCAGGCCGGCGACCGCGGCGTCGAGCTCCCGGTAGCGCCACGACCGCGCCTGCCAGCGCACCGCCACGCGCTCGCCGTGCCGGCGCATGGCCGCGTCGAGCAGCCCAGGCACGTGGGTCGTGACCGGTGGTTCCGCCGGCCCCGTCCGCCAGCGCGCCAGCAGCGCGCGCTCGGCCTCGGACATCAGATCCAGCTCGTGGACGGGGCGCGCGTCGCCGGCCAGCAGGGCGTCCAGCAGCCTGGACAGATGCCCGGCCAGCCGCGTCACCGTATCCCGGGCGAACAGGTCGGTGCTGTACTCGAAGACGAACCCCGGTTCGAACGTCGGGTCCGCCGAGATGGTGAGATCGAACTGCGCGGCACCCCGGTCCACCTCCAGCCGCGACCACGTCAGACCGTCGAAGTCGACGTCGCGCACCGGGCTGTTGATCATGTTGAAGGCGACGTTGAACAGCGGCGCGCGGCTCAGGTCGTGGGGCAGGTCGAGGGCCCGGACCAGCGCCTCGAACGGCATGTCCTGGTGGGCGTAGGCGTCCAGGGTCACGGCGCGGACCCGGTCCAGCGCCTCGGCCAGGCCGGGCGCGCCGGACAGGTCCGTGCGGATCACCAGGGTGTTGACGAAGGTGCCGATCAGGTCCTCCGCGCTGAGCCGGTTGCGGTTGGCGATGGGCAGGCCGATGGAGACGTCGTCCTGCTGGCTGTGGCGGGCGACCAGCACGGACACGGCGGTCAGCAGCACCATGCTCAGGCTCGCACCCCTGGACGCCCCCAGGGCGGCCAGTGCTTCGAAGCGCTCGCGCGGCACCGCGACGCGCAGGGTCGCCCCCGCGAAACTCTGCCGGCGGGGGCGCGGAAAATCCTCGTTCAGGGCCGGCGGCGCCAGGCCCTCGAGCTGGCGGCACCAGTAGGCCCGCAGCCGCTCCTCGTGGGCCTCGAACCAGCGGCGATGCCAGGCCGCATAGTCCCGGTACTGCCGTGACAGCCGGGCGGACAGGGCGGCTTCACCGGCGCGTTCGGCGTTGTAGCAGGCGGCCAGCTCCCGGCCCAGCACGGCGAAGGACCACTGATCGCCGATCATGTGATGAGCGACCAGCAGCAGGACGTGATCCGCATCCTCCAGGCGGAACAGCGTGGCCCGCAGCAGCGGCCCGCGCGCCAGATCGAAGGGCGCCCGGGCCGCGGCCGACAGACGCGCGGGCAGCGGGTCGTCGGCAGGGTCGCCGCCGGACAGATCGACCCGCTGCACCACCGTCCGTCCCGCCGGACCGACCTCGGGCGCCACGCCCCAGTCCGTCGCCGGGAACGTCGTCCGCAGAATCTCGTGCCGTGACACCACGCGGTCCAGAGCGCGCTGCAGCGCGCCGGCATCGAGCCGTCCGCGGAGCCGCAGCGCCAGGGGCATGTTGTAGGCCGCGCTCGTCGGCGCGAGCTGGTGCATGAACCACATGCGCTCCTGGGAGAAGGACAGCGCGGAAGGACCGCCGCCGGCGCCGGCAGCGTCGGCATCGGCCTCCAGGAGTGACGCCGGCTCGCCTTCCGGCTCCCAGGCGCGGACGGCCGCGGTGAGCTGCGCCAGGGTCGGGGCCTCGAAGATCACGCGGATCGGCAGATCGATGTCCAGGGCGGCATTGAGCCGCGAGACGATCTGGGTCGCCTGGAGAGAGTCGGCGCCCTGGCTGAAGAAGTCCGTACCCGGTTCCAGGGCAGCGTCCCCCAGCACGTCGCTCCAGGCCGACTGCACGGCCAGCAGCACCGGGTCGGGCTCGGCGGTGCCGACGTCCGCCACGGCCTCCGCAGCCGCGCCGGTGACCGCCAGGCGGCGCTCGTCCAGCGTGCCGGCCAGATAGGCCTCCCGGGCCGCGCTCCGCTGCGGCTTGCCGCTCGAAGTCCGCGGCAGCGAGCCGGAGCGCAGCGGTACCACGTCGGCGACCTGCAGCGCGTGGTCCGCGCCGACCCGCTGACGCACCCGGTCGACGAGGTCTCGCACGTCCTCGGGTTCCGGCCGGCCGGCGCATTCGACCAGCAGCGTCACCGACTCCTGGTCGTCCCGGGTCGTGGCCACGGCCATCACCCCGCCGGGGCGCACGCCCGGATGCGCCTGCTGGGCGGAATCCTCGAGATCCTGGGGGTAGACGTTGCGCCCGTGGACGATCAGCAGGTCCTTGCGCCGGCCGGTGACGTAGAGCTCTCCGTCGTGCAGAAAGCCCAGGTCGCCCGTTCGCAGGTAGCCGCGCCCGTCGGTATGGTCCGGCTCGCCGAGCCGGGCCCCGAAGGCGGCGACGGTGGCAGGCGGGTTCTGCCAGTAGCCCGTCGCCACGCTGGGGCCTGCAATCCAGATCTCGCCGACCTCGCCGGCGGCACGGGGCGTGCTCGTGTCCTGCGCGACGATCCGCAGGGTCAGGCCGGGCAGGGGTGGCCCGCAGCTCACCAGCGTGCGGCCGCCGTCGCCGCCGGGCGCCGCGGGCACGAACCGGTCGGCGTCCAGGGCGCGCCGATCCGCCTGCAGCGTGCGCGGCCCCTCAGCATGGCGGGCGACGGTGACGGCCAGCACGGCTTCGGCGAGACCGTAGGAGGGAGCGAAGGCGCTCCGGCGGAAGCCGCTCGGCGCGAACGCCTCCGCGAAGGCGGCGAGGGTTCGATCCCGCACCGGCTCGGCGCCGCA
>MDTG01223143.1_pt1 | contig 10753 bp, 10 predicted proteins | sample 811421 | NCBI WGS metagenome assembly MDTG01 (sample SAMN05326645, study PRJNA326480) | marine metagenome | isolation source: seawater | place: Pacific Ocean: South East | collected 2011
CATCTAATTCTAAATTTTTTACAAAATTATCTGTTTTTTCTTTAAATTCAATTTGTCTTCTTTCAGAATCCTCTTGATCTGTCATTATGTTTATTTCATAGTTCATTAATTTGGTTGCGAGCCTTACGTTTTGCCCCCTTCTACCAATAGCTTTACTTAAATTTTCTTCGGTTAAAATAACATCAAGCTTTCTTCCTTCTTCATCTACATTTACTCTTTGAACTTCAGCTGGTGATAATGCATTTGCAACTATAACCGCTGGGTCTTCGGACCAATTAACTATATCAATTTTTTCTCCTTGTAATTCATTAACAACGGCCTGTACTCTACTTCCTCTCATACCTACACACGCACCTACTGGATCTAAAGATGTATCAATCGCTTTTACACATATTTTAGCTCTACTGCCTGGATCTCGTGAAGACGACTTTATTTCAATTAATCCATCATATATCTCCGGAACCTCTTGTATAAATAGTTTTTCCATGAACTTGGGATGAGCTCGTGAAAGAAATATTTGCTGACCTCTAGGTTCTCGTCTTACGTCTAAACAATATGCCTTCACCCTATCGCCTGCTTTAATATTCTCTCTAGGTATCATCTCATTTTTTTGAATAATTGCCTCTGTTCTACCTAAATCTACAATTACATTTCCGAATTCAAGCCTTTTGACAATACCGCTCAAAATTGTATCAACTTTGTCTTTAAAATCATTATATTGTCTTTCTCTTTCTGCTTCTCTGACGTTAAAACTTATTACTTGTTTAGCTGTTTGTGCTGCAATCCTACCAAAGTCAAAAGATGGTAATGGTTGAAGAACTTCATCTCCTAACTTTTTTTCTTTATTATTTTGATTTATTTTAATGGCATCTTCTAACGTTATTTCAATATTAGAATTTTCAGGATTCTCTACGATTAATAGCTTTCTAAAAATTCCAATTTCTCCACTTTCTCTATCTATTTCAACTTTTATTTCGTTCTCTGATCCAAATTTTGATTTTGCAGCTTTAGCAATTCCATTTTCCATTGAACCAATAATTAATTCTTTATCTATAGACTTTTCCAAAGCTACCGCTTCTGCTATTCTAATTAATTCTAGTTTATCTGCTCTTCTATTTAACATTTTTTCTAACTAAAAAAAAATGGGCCGAAGCCCATTCTGAAATTTCAATAATGTGAGTGGAATATATTTATTTTTATTTAATATTCAACTGTATTTACTTAGTAAATATATGTGATTTATCTGTCTTTTCCCATGAAAATGAGCCAACTTCGTCTGGAATTCTTCCAAAATGTCCATACGCAGCTGTTTTTTCATATATGGGTCTATTTAATGCAAGCATTTCTCTTATTCCTCTTGGACTAAGGTCAAAATTTTCATGAATAAGTTTTTCAACATGAATATTTTTTTCATTATCATTATCGAACAAATCAACATAAATTGATAATGGTTTGGATACACCTATAGCATATGCAAGTTGAATTAGGCATTTGTCAGTAATTCCAGAAGCAACAACATTTTTTGCTAAATATCTTGATGCATATGCAGCCGATCTATCGACTTTTGTAGGATCTTTCCCAGAAAAAGCACCTCCACCATGTGGGGCAGCACCACCATATGTATCAACTATAATTTTTCTACCGGTGAGACCGCTATCCCCGTCAGGTCCACCGATAACAAAATTGCCAGTTGGATTTACATAAATTTCGTTATCATCTAGTGAAGTCAATAATTGTTTTGGAATTGATCTTTCAATATAAGGCATTACTAGATCTCTGACTTGTGCCTGATTTACATCTGGCGAATGCTGAGTTGAAATTACAACAGACTTTACTGACGAAGGTTTACCATCTTTGTACTCAATAGTTATCTGACTTTTTGAATCTGGTTCTATATAGTTTAATTTACCTGATTTTCTGTCTTCTGCCATAAGTCTAAGTATTTTGTGAGAGTAATAAATTGGCGCAGGCATCAAAACATCTGTTTCAGTACAAGCATAACCAAACATGATACCTTGGTCCCCGGCTCCTTCATCTTTATTTCCTGATGAATCTACGCCCATTGCTATGTCGACTGATTGTGAATGTAAATGACTTTCTACAGAAGTTGCTTCTTTCCAAGTGAAACCGTCTTGATCATATCCTATATCTTTTATACAATTTCTTACTTTTTGAACCAATTCATCATTTTTAATCTCTGGACCTCTTACTTCGCCAGCTAACACAACTTTGTTTGTTGTTGTTAATGTTTCACAAGCTACTCTTGCTTGGGGCTCTAATGCTAAATAAGTATCAACGACCATATCAGAAATTCTATCACACACTTTATCTGGATGTCCTTCTGAGACCGACTCACTTGTAAATAAGTAATCTTTTTTCATTTATTCTCCCTAATTTTTAAAAAAAAAATTAAAGTAATATAAAAAAGTACAAAATAAAAGAAGATCTTATTACCATTAGTAGCAAAATAAGTTTTATCAACAAACTTAAAAGTGTTCTCTTCAATATAACCTTTATCCAATATCATTTTAATAATTTGACCTTTTGGATTTATAAAGGCAGAGAAGCCATTGTTTGTTGCTCTAATTACATTTTTTCCTTCTTCGATTGATCTAAATATTGAATGTGTTAAATGCTGTTGCAGTCCTATCGATTTACCAAACCACCCATCCTCGGAAATGTTTAATATGAAGTCGTAATTTTTCTTCTGCGAATTAATTTTTCCTGAGTATATTATTTCATAACAAATTAAAGGTAAAAATTTTAATTTATTAATTTGAAAAATTTCTCTCTTATTACCAGCAGAAAAAGATTTATATCCCTGAGTTATTTTTTTTATACCTATTTGGTTAAGATATTTTTCAAAAGGTAGAAATTCTCCAAATGGCACAAGTTTATTTTTGAAATATTTAAATAATTGGTCCATATTAGCATTTAAAACTACTAAAGAATTAAAAATCTTTTCATTATCATAATCATTTATTCCTAAAATAATTTTATGATTATAAGAGTAATTTTCTTTAAAAAGTTTTTTAAATATTTTTAGATCATTTGAATAAATACCTGAAACTATACCCTCTGGAAAAATAAAAATAATATTTTTTGATTTATCTGGATCACTCAATTTTATCAATTCTAAAATATTTTTGTTTGGATCCTGTTGAGTTAAAAATCTTTCTATTGGCACATTTGGTGATATAATTCTAACTATTGACTCCAAATTTTTATGATTTTTAACTTGGAACTTCTGTATATTGTATTTCCCATAGGCAATATTTGTTATTATTAATAAAAATGAAAAAAAAAGAGTTATTAACTTTATTCTGTTGTTGTAATTAAAAAAGACAATCACAGGTAATGTAAATATTGTTATTGTTAATAAATTTAGAGAATAAGTTCCAATATAAGATAAAATTTGAATTGAAGATAAATTATTTGAAAGACTGAATACAGTTAAATTCCATGGAAATCCACCAAAAATAAAACTTCTCAAATATTCAACTGATCCAAATAATAGAGAGAATATTAAAATTGAGGATATTTTATTTTTTAAATTAAAGAAACTAGTTAAGAATGTTATCAAACCATAAAATAAACCTAAAAACGATGGTATTAATATTAACGAAATTGGAATTAAAATTTTAAATTTGTTATCGAATGTGAGAGAATTTGTTATCCAATAAATATTTGAAATAAAATAACCAAAACCAAAAATCCATCCAATCAAAAATTTGTTAAATCTTCCACTGATAATATTAATTAAAACATACAGTAAAATTGGAAATATTAAAAAATTTAAAAAGAAATAATTATATGGAGGTAAGCTAAAAGATGAAGCAATTCCCAAAATTAATATTACCAGATATAAATAAAATTTTTTTTTTAGAATGTTTTTCAAATTAATTTATTTAATTTTTTTAGAATTAAATTTTCTTTTTTTAACATGAGATTATAGTCCTTATTTTTTTTATGATTATAACCTATTAAATGTAGGTAACCATGTATCCACATTTTGTCTAGTTCTATGCCAAAACTCGATAATTTTGCCCTTTTATTAATAATTTCAAACGAAATAGCAATATCTCCTAAATAAATATTTTTTTTTGAAATTATTTTTAAAGGAAAAGACAAAACATCCGTTGTCTTTTTTTTGTTTCTATATTTTATATTTAGATCCCTCATTTTTTTATCATTGGTAAGTAATATAGAAAATTCCTGTTTTTTTTTATTAAAAATTTTTAGTTTAGAAAGACTGCTCATTTTTTTTTTAAAATAAATTGTAGGATTCTTTATTTTTTTTTTCCAGATTTTTTTATCAAGAATTATGTTAGCTTTAATCATTAATCTGAATTTTTATCAGAATAAGCCCTAACTATTTTTGAAACTAATGGATGTCTAACTACATCTGTATGATCAAAATCTACCACAGATATTTCTTTTAAGTGCCCTAATAATTTTTTTGACCTGTTTAATCCAGAAAGTGTTTTATTTGGTAGGTCAATTTGAGATGGATCGCCATTAATAACTATTTTTGAATTTTCACCAATTCTTGTTAAAAACATCTTTATTTGGGTGTCAGTAGCATTTTGAGCTTCGTCAAGTATGGCAAATGAATTCTTTAAAGTTCTACCTCTCATGAAAGCAAGTGGAGCAATTTCAATATCTCCAACCTCAATCTTTTTTTGAATTTTTTCAAAATCTAATAGATCATAAAGTGAATCATATAAGGGTCTTAGATAAGGATCGACTTTTTCCCTCATATCTCCTGGTAAAAAGCCAAGTCTTTCTCCAGCCTCTACAGCAGGTCTTGATAGAATAATTCTATCTATTTTTTTTTCTAAAAGCATAGTTAAGGCCACCGCCACTGATAAAAATGTTTTTCCTGTTCCTGCTGGTCCAGCTGAGATAACTATATCCGATTGTTTTAATGCTCTAATATAATTTTTTTGTTTTTCTGATCTTGGAATAACAGATTTTTTTGGGGTTTTTATTATATATTCAATATTCTCACTTTTATTTGCAATTTTTTCTTTAATCATAAACTTGTTTATGGATGATTCTATATCCTTTTTTTCTATTGTTCCATTGTTTATAAATTGATCGACAAGAAATTGGATGGCATTTTTTATTATTTCATTTTTTTCAGGGCTATTTTTTAACAAAATAGAATTACCTCTAGAGTAAATACTTGTATCAGTAATCTTTTCTAAATCCTTGAGATTATTATTAAACTCTCCTAAGACTCCTAAAAGTACATCATTACTTTGAAAGACAATACTTAAAGCATTATTTTCTGAATATACAAATTTTAGATCTGTATTAATTTTTGAACTAGAAGAACTTTTCAAATTATGCTGCTTTCATTTTATTTGTTATCTTTCCAAATAAAGAGTTTTGATTACTTTTTTCTATATAAACCTTAATCAATTTACCAATATAACTTTCATCACCACTAAAAATTACTGAATTTAAAAATTTATTTCTACCAAAATATTTATTTTGTTTTTCTAGCTTATTTTCTACTAATACTTCTATAGTCTTTCCTTCTAGAGAGTTATTTAATTCAATTTGATTTTTAAATAATTTTTCTTGAATAGACGTTAAACGATTTTTTAATTTATCTTTGTCTGTAATTTTCAAATCTGCTGCTCTTGTACCTGGTCTTGGACTAAAAATAAAAGAAAATGAGTTAATAAAATTTATTTTATTAAGTAAATTTAAAGTATCTTGGAAGTCAGAGTCTGTTTCTCCTGGGTATCCTACGATAAAATCACTTGAAAACTTAATTTCCGAATTAATTTTTTTTAATTTATTATAAATATCAAAATAATATTCAGTTGTATGTTTTCTGTTCATTAATTTTAATATTCTATCAGATCCACTTTGTATTGGTAAATGAACAAAAGGCATTAACTTTTTAGATGTTCTGTAACAATCTATTAAATCTTCTGTCATATCTCTCGGGTGCGAGGTTGTGTATCTTATCCTTGAAATCTCATTATATTTACTCAATGTATTTATAAGATCTGAAAGTCTGTATTCTTTTGAACCGTCTATAAATGAGTAAGCATTTACGTTTTGTCCAAGAAAAGTTATTTCTCGAGATCCATTTTTTATTAGTGACTCTGCTTCATTAATAATATTTTTGAATGGCCTAGAATATTCTGGACCTCTTGTATAAGGAACAACACAAAAATGACAAAATTTATCACATCCCTCTTGGATAGTCAGAAATGAGGAAACTTTTGTATTATTATTTTTAATATTATCAAAATATCTAAATTTCGATATTGAATCAAAATCAGTTTCCTCAATTTTATTTTCTTTTTCATAATTAAGTAATATATTATTTATTTTTTGATAAGACTGAGGGCCTATAACAAAATCAATATATTTTTCTCTGTTGAGCATCTCAGTATTTTCAGCCTGCGCAACACATCCGGCAACAACCATTATTGGTTTCTTTTTGTTCCTATATAATTTTTTTACTCTTCCAATTTCATGATAAACTTTATCTTTTGCCTTATCTCTAATGTGACATGTGTTTAAAATATAGCAATCTGCATCATCTTGTTTTTCAGTTCTATTATATCCTATAGATTTAACTGAATCATAAATTCTGTTAGAGTCATACTCATTCATTTGACAACCAAATGTCTTGATAAATACTTTTTTTTGCATGAATTATTTCTTCTTGATGCCGTATAATTCTAATTTATGATCAACCAACTTATAACCATATTTATCAGCAATTTTTTTTTGTAGCTCCTCTATTTCTTCATCTACAAACTCTATAATTTCACCTGTTTTAATGTCAATTAAATGGTTATGATCATCATTTATTTCATATCTGGCTTTTCCGGATTTAAAGTCGTGTTTAGTTAAAATACCCGCTTCTTCAAAAAGTTTAACTGTTCTGTATACTGTTGCTATACTTATTTTTGAGTCAATTTGTGAAACTCTGTTATACAACTCATCCACGTCTGGGTGATCAGACTCTCCATAAGTTTTTTTTGAGTCAGATATTACCCTTGCTATAATTCTTCTTTGATCAGTGAGCTTAACGCCATTTTTTTGGCATTTTTCTTCTATTGTTTCTAGCATATTGTATTTTAACTCGAGTAAAGGGGTTTAATCAAATTAATATTTGTAAAATTTTTTTTATCTGTTTTGACTAATTCCTCTACATTTTTATTTACTAAATCTGTGCTAAAAAAACCATATAAATCAATATTTTTTGAAAATGCAATACCCTTAGCTATAGCTATCGAATTTCTAATACTTGATAATTTTCCAGGACCTTGATTGACAAGTATTTCAGTAAGTTGATTCATATTCAAATTATGCTGATCAAGGAAATTTAAAATCAAGATCATTATTTTGTCAAAATTTTCCCTACTGTTTATATAATTGGTGGTGTAAGATTCTGATTTAGATATGTACGAAAAGAAAATTTTTTCATTTGCAGCATTTATTACTAGTGTATTCATAATTTTAATATTTTACTTAAACGCAAAAGCAGATGTAGTAAATAAAAAATATTTTGAAAATGAGCAAGGAATTTTAGCAATAATGTATCATAGATTCGAAGAAAATAAGTATCCATCAACTAATATTAGATTAGAGGTGTTTAAAAAACATATAAATTTAATTAAAAATAAAGGACTTAGCTTTTATAATCCTGATGACTTAATTATTAATTTTAATGAAGTGAAAAATCAAAAAAAAATATTGATTACTATAGATGATGCATTTCTATCTTTTTATAATAATGCATGGCCGATTTTAAAAGAATTAAAAATTCCATTTATATTATTTGTTTCAACTGAAGCAGTCGGAAAAAATGGGTATATGAATTGGGATCAAATTAAAGAAGTAGAAAATGAAAGTTTTGCATATATTGGAAATCATTCACACTCACACGATTATTTAACAAAGTTTACATTTAAAAAATTTATTCGTGATATCGAAGATTCTATTAGAATATTTAAAAACAAGTTAGGTTATAACCCAATCTATTTTTCTTACCCTTTTGGAGAATATAATCTTGAACAAAAAAAGTATATTGCACAAAAGTTTAAATTTGCTTTTGGTCAGCATTCTGGTGTTATTGATTTAAATAAAGATAAACATGAATTACCAAGATTTCCAATTAATGAGAAATATGGTAAGTTAGATAGATTTGAAGAAGTGATATCTTATTTACCTCTACAATATAAGAACATAAAACCAGAAAATAAATTCATGGAAGATACACAAAATCCACCTAAAATGCAGATAGAGTTTTTTAACGAGCAAGTAAATTTAGAAAATATTAATTGTTTTTCCAACGAGGGTTCTAAATGGAGAAAAACTGATATAAATTTATCAGAAAATACTCTAATAATTAATTTTTCTGATAAATTCAACGAAAGAAGAGGAAGAATAAACTGTTCTTTAAAGGACGGTAATAGCTGGAGATTTGCAGGTTTTCAATTTGTACAAAATTAAATTAATTTTTTTGTTTTATTACTTGTGGGCATCACATTAACATCATCAAAATCTGTTAATGAGTTTTGAGTTATTATTTTTTTTAAAACATCGATGTAAGCTTGTCCAGTTTCAGCATACTTATCAAGATAATTTACTAATTTTAAACTATTTAATTTGCCTTCATTGTCTCTTTGTATAGCTCTTTCTTTTCTAAATTCTCTGTAACTACTGTGCGTATTTAAATTTCTTTGATAAGCCCTAACTGATGCTTTAAGAACTGAGAATTTTGCAACTTTATGTTTTGCGTTTTCATCAGCTCCAGCAGGTTTAATGCCATTACCATTCCATGTCCATTGACCAAATAAGGCATTTCCTTCTTGTGCAAATCTAGATGTACCCCATCCAGATTCTTTTGCGGCTTGAGCAAGCGCTAAGGAAATAGGGATTTCGTCCATTCTTATCTTTAACGAATAAAAATCTCCATCCTTTAGACCATATTGTTTAAACTTTTGTTTTAACCAAAGCTTTTCTTTTTTAGTGTTTATATTTTTACTTAAAATCCTAAATAATTCTTTTCTATCTAGCTTTATCTTCGCATTTTCCTCTACAATTAAAGGTAATACTATTTGAATAAAAAATGTTTTTCTTTTTTTTGAGCTTTCTATGCTTTTTATTTCTGCAGGAAAATGATCTATTTTATTACCAATATTAACTAATTTTGTTTCTCTTACACGATCAAGATTATAATTTGTGTCTATAAATAATTGTTCGATTGTTCTTGCATCTAATCTTATTGAGTTTTGACCTTCATCATCAGTGCTAAAAAAATCAATATCAGCAAAAATATTCTTTAAACTAATATTTTCTTTTATAGTATTTTTATCTCCATCAATTATTTTTTTTCTTTTTTCAAGTTCTTGATCAAAATTTATACCAGAATTAGAGACAATAGACTTTTTAAAATTTAAATTTTTTTGAAAAAAACTATTTACTGTTGGAAGTGAAAAAAAACAAAATATTAATGAGAAGCTGATTATAGAAAACTTAATTATGTTATTTTTTTTTTTTGATTTTCTATAATTTGCAATTTTTTTAAGTTTGACCATTTACTTAAATATAATAATAATTTTTAAATTATACAGCTAAAACTTCTTTAACTTCAGGAATATAATGACAAAGTAGATTTTCGACACCTTTTTTTAAAGTAAGAGTTGAAGATGGACACCCTGAACAGCTACCTTTTAATAAAACTTTAACTTTACCGTCTTTAAATTCTTGAAACTTTATATCGCCTCCATCTCGCGCCACAGCAGGTCTTATTTTTGAATCTAAAATACTGATTATTTTTTTTTCAATTTCTGTATAATTTTGATTTTCATTGTCATTATTTTTTTTATCTATTATGCATGTATTTCCATTAGCATAATATTCATTCACATATGAAATAACTATATGTTGAATATCTTCCCATTTTTTATCTTCCTCTTTATTAATAGAAAAGAAATTGTCACCAAGAAAAACACCTGTTACTCCATTTATTTGCAATAGATTTTTTATTAAAATATTACTTGTATCATCCTGGTTTAGAATTTCTAAAGGACCATCATTTGAAACTTCTCTACCAGGCAGAAATTTTAATGAATTAGGATTTGGTGTATTTTCAGTCTGGATAAACATGATTATTATATAGTAGTTTTTTTAAATAATTAAATGATTAAAAACCAACTATTTCCTTCATTTTTTTTACTTTTTTAGCTGAAATTTCATGAGCTTTTTGACCACCCTCTTCTAGAATTTGATCCAAGTAATTTTTATCAGCTAATAATTTTTTTATTTCTTTAGATATTGGAGACAACTTAGCGATAATTTTATCAGATAATTCTTTTTTTAATTCTGAAAAATTTTTTCCTTCAAATTCATTTATTGTATCATTAATATTTTGATTGCATATGCTTGAATAAATACCCATTAAATTTTCAGCTTCCGGTCTACCTTTAAATCCATCTTCATTATGAGGTAACACATCATTATCTGTTTTAGCTTTTTTTATTTTATTAACAATTTGATCTTCGGTATCTGTTAAATTGATTCTGCTTCCCTCTGATAAATCTGATTTACTCATTTTTTTTGTTCCATCTTTTAAACTCATAATTCTTGAAAAATGCTTTTGTATTAATGGTTCAGGTGGTTTCAAAAAATCTGGGCAATAATATTCATTATTAAACTTCTGAGCAATATCTCTACAAAGTTCTAAGTGTTGTTTTTGATCATCACCTACTGG